>Ga0209638_1000293_pt1 | contig 33501 bp, 34 predicted proteins | sample BarGraNGADG00211_FD_184490 | JGI IMG/M metagenome (GOLD analysis project Ga0209638, IMG submission 184490) | Arctic peat soil microbial communities from Barrow, Alaska - Barrow Graham LP Ref core NGADG0002-211 (SPAdes) (version 2) | ecosystem: Environmental > Terrestrial > Soil > Wetlands > Peat...
GCTCCTCTGTGCTCGCCGGCGCCCGCGACCCTTGACCGACTGTCTCGCGGGAGTCCGTGAGTGGGAGCGATCGTGTCTGCCGGAAATTCTGTGCCCGCCGTGCGGGCTTGCGCGTGCACGTTAGTTGATCCGCGACACGATGGGAAGAGGGTACTTCACGATCCGGAATCGTGCCGGCGGCACGGTACCGGCCGGGGCGTCCCGGCCGCCCGGGGTCGCAGCCGTCAGCCGGCGGCCGCCCAGCTTGCCGCCGCGATGATCACGGTCGTCTGGATCAGCACGTGGTACACGGCGCTGTACCAGATCGAGCCGGTTCGCCAGTTGAGCCACCCGAAAACGAGCCCGCCGCCGAGCGTGGAAAGCGTCTCGATGTCCGGCTTCCCGATGTGGGTGAACGCGAACGGGACGACGGCGATGACAACGCCGAGCGGACCGACCGCGCGGAACAGCGCGAAGAGCAGGAAGCCACGGATCAGGAACTCGGTCGGGACGAGGTCCAGCACGTTGGAGATCGTCACGTCGGCCCCGGTCGACATCGAGGGCGCGTACCAGTCCCGAATCTCGGGGATTCGCGCAACCAGCACGATGGCCGGCAGCGTCACCGCGGAGAGCACGACCAGCAGGATCAGCCCGCGGCGCGCGTCGCCCAGGCGCAGCCCATAGCGGCGGGGATCCTCCCGCAGCGCGAGCAGCACCCCCAGCGGCACGATCGCGAAGAGCACGAACCGCTCGATCGACTGGTTGCGGAGGCTCCGCGGATCGACCGGCCCGAAGCGAGGCAGGAAGTCGTGGGCGTGCTGGAGGATGAGGAGCAGGCTGACCAGCAGCAGCGCGGCGGTCGCGAGCGCGGGGAGCCGCAGCCCGAGCAGGTCGAACGTGCGCCGGTCGATCGCGCCGGGCAGCTCCTCCGGCGGGTCGCCCGCCAGGAACGTCACCAGTCGCGTGCGCCGAATCACGGCCGGAGCCTAACAGGGGCCACGCGCGAAGTCCGGGCCGACTGGCCCGCCGGAACGGCCGGTCCGGCGGCTGCCACATCGCCCGGTCGGGTCCAGACTTGCGCGCATGATCACCCCGACTGACCACTCGATGAACGCGGACCCCGGCCTCCGGCACGCCGCGGAGCGCCTTGCCCACCTGGGCTTCGTCGTCGTCGGCGGCTCGCACCCCGAGGAGACCGGTGCCTCGCAGCTCCTCGTCGCGCTGCGGAGCCGGCCGACGCTCGAGCACTTCGATCCTGAGCAGGTCGACCACTGGGCGGTCAGCGCGGGCCGCGGGCGGCTGGTGGAGATCACTCGGGCGACACCGCTCCCGCATCGCGAGGCATACAGCTGGGGCACGATCCGCGTCGTCGACCGGGTGGAGGCCTTCAACTCATTCCTGAGCTTCGGCGGGGAGGTCACGATCGCCGGGCTCGACGCCGACACGACGATCGCCGTCTACGAATCGCCGGCGCCGATCCTGCGCTCGACGGGGCACAGCCAGGCCGTCGACCCACTCACGGGCGAGGTCGGCGCGTTCTTCGCCAGGATCAAGGTCCCGATCGACTTCTCGCCCGGCGTGGAGCCGCGGATCGCCGCGCTGTCGCCGCGCGCGCTCCACGGGGCGATGCTGGCTGCACTCGGGCGGCGATACGCCCACGCGGAGGCCCTGCGGGAGGCGCATCCGGCCGTGGCCGCGTGGGTGTCGCGGGAAGCGCACCGGATGCGCCAGGAGCACCCGGCCGACTGGGAGGCGGGGGACCAGCTGACCGTGGACCTGCAGCTCGATCGCGACTGACGGACGCACGCGCCAGTCGGTGGCGGCGGCGACCGGCGGCCCGGGCTCCGACGTCGGCCCGCACGCGGATGACGCGGGATACACTCGGGTCATGGAGCCGTTGACTCGCGAGCGCCGCCGACCCCTGCTCGACGCCGCTGCGGCCGAGCGGATCCTGGTCCTCGACGGGGCGATGGGCACGCTCATCCAGGACTACGTGCTCAGCGAGGACGACTTCCGCGGTGCGCGCTTCCGGGATCACCCGCAGGACCTCCGCGGCGACAACGACCTCCTCTCGCTGACGCGGCCCGACGTCATCACGGCGATCCACGCCGCCTACCTGGACGCCGGCGCCGACATCATCGAGACGAACACGTTCAATGCCACGGCCATCAGCCAGTCCGACTATGGCCTCTCCCACCTCGCCCGCGAGCTGAACGAGACGGCCGCCCGCCTGGCCCGCGCCGCGGCGGACGCGGCGGAGGCGCGCGATGGCCGGCCACGCTGGGTCGCCGGCGCGATGGGCCCGACGAATCGGACCGCGTCGATCTCCCCGGACGTCGCGGACGCCGGTGCACGCAACGTCCGTTTCGAGGAGCTCCGCGCGGCGTACGCGGAGGCCGCCCGCGGCCTGATCGACGGTGGCGCCGACATCCTCCTGGTGGAGACGATCTTCGACACGCTCAACGCGAAGGCCGCGATCTTCGCGCTCGAGGAGGTGTTCGAGTCGACCGGCCTGCGCCTCCCCGTCATGCTCTCGGGCACGATCGTGGACCTCTCGGGCCGGACGCTCTCCGGGCAGACGCCGGAGGCGTTCTGGTACTCCGTCCGTCACGCCCGGCCGTGGAGCGTCGGCCTCAACTGCGCCCTGGGAGCGGCGGCGCTGCGACCGTTCGTGGCGGAGCTCGGCCGGGTCGCGGACGTGCGCATCACCGCCTACCCGAACGCCGGCCTCCCCAACGAGCTCGGCGGGTACGACGAGGCCCCGGGCACGACCGCCGGGGTCCTCGGCGGCTTCGCGCGCGACGGCCTGGTGAACCTCGTTGGTGGCTGCTGCGGCACCACCCCGGCACACGTCCGGGCGGTCGCGGCCGCCGTCCGTGGCGTTGCGTCCCGCGCCGTCCCGACGCTGCCGCCCCGGACCCGCCTCGCCGGGCTCGAGGCCGTGGAGATCGGTCCCGAGTCGCGCTTCGTCAATGTCGGCGAGCGGACGAACGTGACGGGATCACGCGCGTTTGCGAAGCGGATCCTCGCCGGCGACTACGAGGCGGGCGTCGCGATCGCACGCGACCAGGTGGAGAACGGCGCCCAGGTCATCGACGTGAACATGGACGAGGCGATGCTCGACTCGGAGGCAGCGATGGCCCGCTTCCTGGACCTGATCGCCGGGGAGCCGGCGATCGCTCGCGTCCCCGTGATGATCGACTCGTCGCGGTGGCCGGTGATCGAGGCCGGGCTCCGGTCCGTGCAGGGCAAGGCGATCGTCAACTCGCTCTCCCTCAAGGAGGGCGAGGCGCCCTTCCTGGCCCAGGCGCGGCTGGCCCGCCGGTATGGCGCCGCCGTCGTCGTCATGGCCTTCGACGAGGCCGGCCAGGCCGACAGCGCGGAGCGCAAGGTCGAGATCCTTTCCCGTGCCCACCGGCTGCTCGTGGAACAGGCGTGTTTCGACGACGAGGACCTGATCCACGACCCGAACGTCTTCGCGATCGGGACCGGAATCGAGGAGCACGCGGGCTACGGCACGGCCTACATGGACGCGACCAGGGAGCTGCGGCGGCGGTTCCCCCACTCCATCGTGAGCGGCGGCGTCAGCAACGTCTCCTTCTCGTTCCGCGGCAACGACCCCGTCCGCGAGGCCATCCACTCGGTCTTCCTGTACCACGCAGTGCGGGCCGGGATGGGGATGGGGATCGTGAACCCGGCAGCGCTCACGGTCTACTCGGAGATCGAGCCCGAGCTCCGCGAACGCGTCGAGGACCTGGTCCTGAACCGGCGCGCCGACGCGACCGAGCGGCTCCTCGCGGTCGCGGACACGGCGCGCGGCGGCGCACACGGGAGCGGCCCGGATCTCGCCTGGCGGGCGCTCCCCGTCGGGGAGCGGCTCACGCACGCGCTCGTGGAGGGGATTGCCGAGTACGTCGTCGCGGACGTGGAGGAGGCACGCCTGGGTGCTGCGCGCCCGCTCGACGTGATCGAGGGGCCGCTGATGGCCGGGATGGACCGCGTCGGCGACCTTTTCGGCGCCGGCCAGATGTTCCTCCCCCAGGTCGTCAAGAGCGCCCGGGTGATGAAGACGGCGGTCGCCCACCTCGTCCCGTTCATCGAGGCCGAGCAGAGGGCGGGCGGCGGCGCGCCGCAGGCGAAGGGCCGGATCGTCATGGCGACAGTCAAGGGCGACGTCCACGACATCGGCAAGAACATCGTTGGCGTCGTCCTGGGCTGCAACAACTACGACGTCCTGGACCTGGGCGTGATGGTCCCCGCGGCGAAGATCCTCTCGACCGCGCGGGAGATCGGTGCGGACGTGATCGGGCTCTCGGGCCTGATCACCCCGTCGCTCGAGGAGATGCGCCACGTGGCCGGCGAGATGGAGCGCGAAGGCTTCACCATCCCGCTCCTGATCGGCGGGGCCACCACGTCACGGGTGCACACGGCGGTGAAGATCGAGGCGGCGTACTCCGGCCCGGTCGTCCATGTCGCCGACGCGTCGCGGGCCGTCGGCGTAGTGGGCGCCCTGCTCGGCCCGGAGCGCGACACCTTCGCGGCCGGCATCCGGACGGAATACGAGACCGTGCGACGCGAGCGGGGCGACCGTCGCGCCCGCGAGGCCCGCGTCTCGATCGAGGAGGCGCGGGCGAACCCGCTTCGGCCGGACCTGGGCGTCCCGGTGCCGGTCCCGACGTTCACCGGGGTCCGCGCGCTCGTGGATCACCCGCTCGAGGACCTGGTCCCGCGCATCGACTGGACCCCGTTCTTCGCGACGTGGGAGCTCAAGGGCCACTACCCGGAGATCCTGTCCGACGCGCGCATCGGCGACCAGGCGCGCTCGCTCCACGCGGACGCAGTGGCCATGCTGGAGCGCATCGCGGCGGAGCGGCTCCTCCGGGCGAACGCGGTGGTGGGGTTCTGGCCGGCGAACGCCGTGGGCGACGACATCGAGCTGTACACCTCGACGGACCGCGCCGGGCTCGCCGGGATCCTGCGGACACTGCGCCAGCAGCAGCAGAAGCCGCCGGGCCGGCCGAACATCGCCGTCGCTGACTTTGTCGCGCCGCGGACGTCGGGGATCCTGGACTACGTGGGCGCGTTCGCGGTCACGGCCGGGCTCGGGGTCGCCGAGACCGCTGCGATGTTCGAGGCCGCCCACGATGACTACGACGCGATCCTCGTGAAGGCGCTCGCGGACCGGCTGGCCGAGGCGTTCGCGGAGCGTCTCCACGAGCTGGTCCGGCGCGAGCTGTGGGGCTACGCACCCGACGAGGCCCTCTCGAACGTCGACCTGCTGGCCGAGCGCTATCGCGGGATCCGCCCGGCGCCCGGTTACCCGGCGCTGCCCGACCACACGGAGAAGGAGACGCTCTTCGCGCTCCTGGAGGCCCCGGCGCGCGCCGGCATCACGCTGACCGAGTCGATGGCGATGCTCCCCGCGGCATCGGTGAGCGGGATCTACCTCTGGAGGCCGGAGGCCGCCTACTTCGGGATCGGCCGGATCGGCCCGGACCAGCTGGAGGACTACGCCCGGCGCAAGGGCCGGCCGCTCGCCGAGATGGCCCGCTGGCTGGCACCGAACCTGGACGACTGACGGTTCTCGTGGCGGCGCGCGCCGCACGGGTAGACTCGCGGGGGAGGGTGCGATGGCCGAATCGTCCTGGAAGAAGTCGCCGCCGGAGCTGGTGGCCGCATTCGCGACGTACGTGCACGGGCGCCCCGAGCTGGCCACCCGGCAGATGTTCGGGTACCCCGCGGCGTTCCTCGGCGGTAACCTGACGACGTCCCTCTACCAGGATCGCTGGATCGTGCGGCTCGCGGACGCCGACGCCGCGGCGCTTCGCGATCTCGGCGGCCAGAGCTTCGAGCCGATGCCAGGTCGCACGATGCGGGGCTACGTCAGCCTGCCGCCATCGGTGGTCGCGGACCCGGCGAGCCTCGACGCGTGGGTCGCCCGGGCGATCGCCCACGTCCGGACGCTGGCACCGAAGTGACGCGGCTCGAACGCAAGCGGTGCCGCCCGGCGCGATGAAGGTCCGGCGCGGCCCCATCCTGCTCGCGGTCGTCCTGGGATCGGGGATCGTCTTCCTCGACGGGACGATCGTCAACGTCGCCCTGGAGACCATCGGGCGCGACCTGCCGTCCACGCTCTTCGGGCGCCTCGAAGGCCTGACCTACGTCTCCAGCGGGTACCTGGCGGTGCTCGCCGCGCTCCTGATCCTCGCCGGCGCCCTCTCCGACCGCGTGGGACGCCGGCGCGTCTTCCGCCTGGGCCTGCTCGGCTTCGGGATCACCTCCGCGATCTGCGGAGCGGCCCCGAACATGGAGGTGCTGATCCTCGCCCGACTCCTCCAGGGCGCGGCCGGGGCGCTCCTCGTGCCGGGTGCGCTCTCGATCATCACCGCAAGCTTCGAGGGCGAGGAGCGGGGCCGGGCGATCGGGATCTGGGCCGCCTCGACCTCGGCCCTCGTGACGCTTGGCCCGCTCCTGGGCGGCTTCCTGGTCCAGGCCGTCTCCTGGCGGGCCGCCTTCCTGGTCAACCTGCCGCTCGTGCTGGTCGCGCTGGTCGCGCTGCGGGCCGTCCCCGAGTCGCGCAACGAGGGCGACACGGGCGGGCTCGACTGGCTCGGCGCCATCGTCGCGGCCGTCGCGGTCGGCGGCCTCGCCTTCGGCGCGACGCGCGGCCAGGAGCAAGCCTGGCAGGATCCGCTGGCGTTCGTCGCCCTCGGGATCGGGGCGCTCGCGCTGGTCGCATTCCCGGTGCTCATGGCGGTCCGGCCGCACCCGCTCGTGCCGCTGGGCCTGTTCCGGTCGCGCAACTTCTCGGTCGTGAACCTGTCCACGCTCGTGATCTACGGCGCGCTCTACGTCAGCCTCACGTTCCAGAACCTCTTCCTCCAGGGCACGTTGGGCTACACGCCGCTGGCCTCCGGCATGATCGGGATCCCGTCGAGCCTGCTCCTGACGATCCTCTCGACGCCTGCCGGACGCCTGGCCGGCCGCTACGGCGCGCGGCCGTTCATGGTCGCTGGCCCCCTCCTGATGGCGACCGGCCTGTTGTGGATCTCGCGGATCCCGTCCACGAGCATGGCCTGGGCCGCGACGCCGAGCTCGGTGGCCAGCCTGGTGCCCCCCGTCGACTTCCTGGTGGACGTCCTCCCGACGACGCTCCTGTTCGGCCTCGGGATCGCCCTGCTCGTCGCGCCGTTGACGACGGCCCTGATGGCATCGATCCCGGTCGCGCGGGCCGGGCTGGGATCCGCGATCAACAACGCGATCTCCCGGGTCGGCGCGCCGCTCGTGAGCGCCGTGCTGTTCATCGCGATCACGGCCACGTTCACGCCGTCGCTCGCCGCGAAGGCACCCGGCTACGCCCGCGATTCAACGCCGTTCTCGGCGATCCAGCCGCTCGCGCCGGCGCCGGCGGGCACCCCCGCCGACCTGGTCGTCGCGGCACGGGCCGCCTCGACGGAGGCATTCCAGCTGGCAATGCGGGTCGCGGGCGGCCTGCTCCTCGTCGGCGCGCTCGTCAACCTCGTCGGGCTCGAGCGCCGCCGCGCGCCGAGAGGCGCGGCCGGCGATCCGACGGCGACCGACGACACCGCCGCGTCCTCGCCGACGACCACCTGAGAGTCGCCGCCGGCGATGGGCCAGGGTTCCCGCGAAGGCGCCGGTCGTCCCAGAGGGCGTTCCGGTCTGCGACCTTCGGCGGCCCCGGACCTCAATGCGGCGGCGCAACGTAGCAGCCGAATGCGATGCCCGTGAAGTCGAGGTGCTGGAACGAGAAGAGGCTCCGGCCGAACAGGGTGGAGATCTCGGCGTCCGTCTGGAGAAAGCGGTCGCCGCCGGCAACGTACAGCCCCCGGTAGTTGTCCGTCTCGATGAGGCGATGCACTCGTTCGCCCGTCGAAGCGTCGATCATGTAGCCGATCTTGTCGTCGAACAGGTACACGACGCCGTCGCGTGTCGCCGCGACCACCGCCTCGCTGGCGATGCCGAGTTGCCCGATCACCGTGCCGGCGCGGGTGTCGACGATGTCGGCCGTCATTGCGGGGGTCCGGCCGGGATCGGTCACGATGACGACGTTCGTGTCGGCCCCGGATGCGAGCAGGGTCCCGACCCCGATACCCGGCACGGTGGCATCGCGGTCGACCGGCATCCGTGGAGCGGCGGCGGAGCAGGATGCGGGGATCGCCGCGCTCGCGTATGGCGAGACGAGCGCGAGGACCGCGAGCGTGACGATCGGGGCCACCAGGACGATGAGCGCGGCCACTCCGAACAGCGCTGCCCTGCGCGCCAACCGCCGGGGCCTGGTCGCGGCCATGGCGCATTACCTCCGGAGCCGCATCATCGAGACGATGGGCACGTCAGCGACGGCCATGGGCGGCACGGCCGCGTCGTCGCCGACGGCGGTCTGATCCCCGGTCAGGCGGGGAGCGCCACCGGCTCCAGCGGCACGTCCCAGTGCGCTTCGAGGAGCGCGAAGCGGCGCTGCTCATCGGTCCGGTAGGCGACCTGGTCGGGGAAGAGCCTCGCTGCGATCTCCGCCTCGGCGTGCGCCTCCATCGCGGCCCAGTCGCGGTACACGATCGAGACGAGGACGTCCCAGTCCGCCCGGCCGTCGCCATGGAAGCGCGGGACGTCGAGCGTGACCGCGAGGAACCGCCCCGCGCGGAGCTGCTCGCGGAGGATCGGCCAGTGGTTGCGCGTGAAGAGCTCGACGAACTCCGCGTGGGAGCCCCATCGGGTCCGGTAGTAGTAGGCGACGCGGACGGGGTCGGCCATGGCTGGCCTCCTTGGCGGAATGCTGGACCCGGCGATTCTGGCGCGAACCGGACGTCCGTGCGCGGTACGCTCCCGGGCAGGAGGTGCCGCCGATGCACGTCACGCTGGTCCACGTCCACGTCCTGCCGGAGCATGTCGCCGACTTCGTCGCGGCCACGCGGCCGAACCACGAGGGCGCGGTGGCCGAGCCGGGCTGCCTCCGCTTCGACGTCCTGCAGGCCGCCGACGACCCCACCCGCTTCGTGCTCTACGAGGCGTACGTCGACGCCGCAGCGGCCGCGGCCCACAAGGAGACGCCGCACTACCTGGCGTGGAAGGCCGCGGTCGCGGGCTGGATGGCGGAGCCGCGCCGCGGCGAGCCGTTCACGGGCCTCCTGCCCGTCCTCCCGTGAGCGCTCCCGGGCCGCTCGCGGCGTTCGGCGTCGCGCGACTGCCGCGGATCGTCTTCGGGGCAGGCCGGGTTCGCGAGCTGCCGGCCATCGCGGCCGGCTTCGGGAGCCGCGTTTTGCTCGTCACGGGCGGCCGCTCCTTCCGGGAGGGCCCGGCGTGGGAGGCACTCGTGGCAGGTCTGGCGGCGGCGGGGATGTCGTGGAGCCACCTCGCGGTCGCCGGGGAGCCGTCCCCCGATCTCGTCGACGGCACGGTCGCCAACGCGCGTCGCGACCCGCCGGACCTCGTGGTCGGGATCGGCGGTGGAGCGGCCCTCGACACGGCGAAGGCGGTTGCCGGGCTCCTGCGCAGCGGCACCTCCGTGCTCGACCACCTCGAGGGCGTCGGGCGCAACCTCCCCTACCCCGGGCCCGCGACCCCGTTCGTGGCGGTGCCGACGACCGCGGGCACGGGCAGCGAGGCGACGAAGAACGCCGTGATCTCCGGACGCCTTCCGGGCGCCGGGGCAGGCGACCCGCCCTTCAAGAAGTCCTTCCGCGACGACCGGCTGGTGGCGGCCGTGGCGCTGGTCGACCCGGACCTGCTCGCAGGCTGCCCGCCCGCGGTGATCGCCGGTGACGGGATGGACGCGCTGACCCAGCTGCTGGAATCTCTCACGAGCACGGGCGCCTCGCCGTTCACCGACGCGGTTGCGCGGAGCGGGCTTGCCGCGATCGGGACCGCGCTTCCGGCATGGCACGCGGCGGCGATCGCCGGGGCCGGCGCCGCCGACACGGCCGACGCGCGCGGAGCGATGGCGTGGGCGGCGCTCTGCTCCGGGATCGCGCTCGCGAACGCCGGCCTCGGGGCCGCGCACGGGCTGGTCGCGCCGCTCGGGGCACGCTTCGGGATCCACCACGGCACCGGCTGTGGCGCGCTGCTCGCGGCGGTCACGCATGCCAACCTCGCCGCGCTCGCCGAGCGGGCGCCCGGATCGCCGGCGCTCCTTCGCTATGCGGACGCGGGCCGCCTGCTGGCCGGCGGCGCCCTGTCGGCCGGCGCCGCGCTCTCGGATGACGAGGCGCGCGACGCGCTCCTGGCAACGCTCGACCGGCTCACCGCGGCGCTCGGGGTGCCGCGGCTGGGGACGCTCGGGGTGAGCCCCGACGCATTCCCGGCCCTGGTTGCCGAGAGTCGCGGGAGCAGCATGCGCACGAACCCGGTGGTCCTCACCGACACCGAGATCGAGGGAATCCTGACCGCGTCGCTCTGACCTTGGGCGCGGTCGCCCTGGTCCCGGTCGAGATCGCGCCGGGCCCGATCCCTGCAACGCCGAGGCCGATCGTGGCGCGCCGGGCCCGGTCCGCCGAGCTTGACCGCCGCCTCGCCGGGGCCGATCAGCCGAAGACCACCGTCCGGTTGCCGTGGACGACGATCCGGTCCTCCAGGTGCCAGCGGACGGCGCGGGCGAGGACGGTGCGCTCCACGTCGCGGCCCTTGCGGACCAGGTCCTCCACGGTGTCGCGGTGCGACGAGCGGATGACGTCCTGGTCGATGATCGGCCCGTCGTCCAGGTCGGTCGTGACGTAGTGGGCGGTGGCCCCGGTCAGCTTCGCGCCGCGCTCGTGCGCCTGGTGGTAGGGCCGCGCGCCCTGGAACGCCGGCAGGAACGAATGATGGATGTTGATGATTCGGTTCGGCCAGGCCGCGATGAAGTCCGGCGACAGGACCTGCATGTACCGGGCCAGGACAACCACGTCGGCGCGCACCTGGTCGAGGAGCGCCCGCTCCCGGGCCTCGGCCTCGGCCTTGCCGGCCGGCGTGACCGGCACGACCTCGAAGCGGATCGCGAACTGGGCCGCGATCGGGGCGAGGTCCGGGTGATTCGAGATCAGCAGCGGGATCTCGCACGGCAACTCGCCGGCCTTGTGGCGCAGGAGGAGGTCCCACAGGCAGTGGTCGAACCGCGAGACGAAGACGACGAGCCGCTTGCGGTCGGCCTCCGAGGTCAGCCGGAGCTCCATCCCGAAGCGGGTGCCCACGTCCGCGATCGCGGTCCGGAGCGCGGCGTTTCCGTCGCCGCCGGCCCGGTCCGGGGCGGGCGGCCCCGGCGCGAACCGGAAGCGGGCGAAGAATCGGCCCGCGTTCGCATCCGTGTGATGGTCCAGGTCGAGGATGTTCGCGCCATGGGCGAAAAGCGCCTGCGCCAGCGCCGCCACGATGCCCGGCCGGTCCGGGCAGGAGACGAGCAGGACGAGCGGGCTGGAGGTGGTCACGGGAGCGGAGTGTATCCCCCGGTCGGCGCGTCGTCCCTCGCGGGCCGGGCGCTCGCGCCGCTGGACGCAGGGTCGCGGACTGGGTAGCATCCCGCCCCATAGCGCGGGCATAACGGTCGTCGCATCGTCGCGACGCATGGAGGGGGGAAGCCATCATGCCAACCGAGGAGACGCGCGTCGAGGTCTCCGGCAGCGCTCGCAGGGAGCTGCCCGGAGCACAGCTCATCGGCGAGCTCCACCCGGATGAGCTCGTCGAGGTCACGGTTCGGGTCCGACCCGGTGTGTCGGCCGCGGCGCCGGCGGGGTCGGCGGCGTTCACGACGAACCTCGCTGACCGTCGCTACCTGACCCGCGAGGAGCTGCGCACCAGCCGCGGCGCGGACCCCGCCGACATCGCCGCGGTCCGGTCGTTCGCCGCGGACCATGGCCTGGAGGTCGTCGAGGCGGATCCGGCCCAGCGCAAGGTTGTCCTGGCGGGCCCCGCTCGTTCGGTGGGCCCCGCGTTCGGAGTGAGGCTCCAGCGCTACGCCTATGCCCAGGGCACATATCGAGGGCGAGTCGGCACGGTCACCATCCCGGCCGCGCTCGGCGGGATCGTCGAGGGCGTGTTCGGGCTCGATGACCGCCCGCAGGGAGACCCGCACTTCCGTGCCGTCCCGCTGGAGGAACAGCGCGCCCCACGCGGCGCGGCCAGGGATGCCGGTGCCGCGCCGGCAGGCCCCGCCATATCGTTCACGCCGCCACAGGTCGCCCACCTCTACGACTTCGTGCCGGCCGCCACGGGGAAGGGGCAGTGCATCGCCCTCATCGAGCTGGGCGGGGGCCTGCGACGGCGAGACATCGCGGCGTACTTCGCGGCGCTGGGCATCCCGGCCCCGAAGGTCGTCGCCGTCTCCGTCGACGGCGCCAGGAGCAACCCGACCGGGCCGAACGGCGCGGATGGCGAGGTGATGCTCGACATCGAGGTGGCCGGGGCGGTCGCTCCCGGTGCCGCGATCGCCGTCTACTTCGCCCCGAACACGGACCGCGGCTTCCTCGACGCCGTGACGGCCGCGATCCACGACACCGTGAACCGGCCGTCGGTCATCTCCATCAGCTGGGGCGGAGCCGAGTCCCGCTGGACCGGCCAGGCGATGCAGGCGATGGACCAGGCGTTCCAGGACGCCGCCCGGGTGGGCCTCACGGTGCTGTGCGCGGCCGGGGACAACGGCTCGGGAGACGGGGTCACCGACGGTCTGGCCCACGTGGACTTCCCGGCGTCCAGCCCACACGTCGTCGCCTGTGGCGGAACGCGGCTGATCGGCTCGCCCGCCACGATCAACGAGGAGCGGACGTGGAACGACGAGCCGGGCGGTGGCGCGACGGGCGGAGGGATCAGCGACGTCTTCGACCTCCCGACCTACCAGGCCGGCGCCGCCGTGCCCGCATCGGCGAACCCGGGTGGCCGGGTCGGGCGCGGCGTGCCCGACCTCGCCGGTGACGCAAGCCCCGCCAGCGGGTACGCGATCCGCGTGGATGGACAGAAGATGGTCGTCGGGGGGACGAGCGCGGTCGCGCCGCTCATGGCGGCGCTCGTCGTCCAGCTCAACCAGCAGCTCGCTACGCCCGTCGGGTTCCTGAACCCGCTGGTCTACGCGGCTCCGTCGAGCACGTTCCGCGACATCACGAGCGGCGGCAACGGCGCCTACACGGCGAGACCTGGCTGGGACGCCTGCACCGGGCTGGGCCGGCCCGACGGGGCGGCGCTGCTGGCGGCGCTTCGCGCGGGAGCGCCGACGGGCGGCGACACCGGGGCATCGCCCGGGACGGCCTCCTGAGCACCGCGCCGCCCGGCGCCGTCGCCGCCCGGCGCCCTCGCCGCCCGGCCGTGTAGGCTCTTCGGCGTGGAACCCGGCACCCCGTCCCGCGGCGTCTCGCGCCGCATGCTCGGCTGCCGTCTCGCGGCGAGCCTCGGACTGGGCCTCGCCCTGCTCGCGACCGGCATCGGCCTCGTGGGTGGGCCCGCCGGTCCGCTTCGCGGGCTCGCCGGGGGAGCCGTGCTCGCCGCCGCAGGTCCGAGCGCCTCGCAGGCCCCGACGGCACGCCCCACGGCGCCTCCACCGTCGCCGTCGCCCATCCCGCCCCCCGCACAGACGCCGATCCCGGCCGCCGCGCTCCAGGCCCGCCTCAACGCTATTCGCGTCCAGTACCACGTGCCGGGCGTCTCGGCCACGATCATCTGGCCGGATGGCCGGAGCTGGACCGGCGTGAACGGCTGGGCCGACGTCAAGCAGCACGTGCCGGTTGCCCCGACCACGGCGTTCTCGGTCGGGAGCGTCTCCAAGACGTTCCTCGCCGCGCTGGTCCTCCAGCTCGCGGATGAGGGCCGGCTCTCGCTCGACGACCCGGTGCTGCGCTGGCTCCCGACGGCGGCGGTGCCCGCCGACACGACGATCCGCGAGCTGCTCGACCACACGAGCGGCCTCTACGACTTCTTCTCGAACCCGGCCATCGACACCGCGCTCCTCGCGAACCGGCGGCAGGCCTGGACGCCGGCCCGGGCCCTCGGGTACATGCGAGCGCCGTACTGCGCGGCCGGCACGTGCTGGCATTACTCGAACTCGAACTACGTGCTGCTCGGCCAGGTCGTGCAGCAGGTCACCGGCAACCCGGTCGCGACGGAGCTGCGGCGCCGGTTTTTCGCGCCGCTGCGCCTGGTCCGGACCTTCGTCCAGGGTGCGGAGGCTGCGCGCGGGACGGTGGCAACCTCGTACGAGGTGCTCGGCTCCGGGTCGAGCACCCGCACCGTGAGCCAGGGCGACGGCACGGCGATCTCGCCCTTCACGTCGGTCGTGACCGCCGCCGGGAGCGCGGGCGCGATCGCCGCGACGTCCCGGGACCTCGCCGTCTGGGCGCGCCGCATCTACGGGGGCGCGATCCTGCGGCCGGCCGCGCTCGCCGCGATGCTCGACGTCTCGCACAGCGTCGGCGCCGGTTCGGCGCTCCCGTACGGCCTCGGCGTGGAGGAGGTCTCGCTCGGTGGTCGCCTGACGGAGGGCCACAACGGGCGGCTCATCGGTGCCGGCGCCACCATGCGCTACCTGCCGGACTCGGGCTTCAGCATCGCCGTCGTGACGAACCAGGACCGCGTCAGCCCGGACGTCTTCGCGGCGGCCCTGCTGGCGATCGCCTTCCCGCCGCCGCCCGCGCTGTCGCCGTCGCCGTCACCGCAGCCCGTGCCGGTCCCGACGCCGAGCGGCCCCTGAGCCACCTCGCGCGGATGGGCGAATGCAGGCGCCCTTCGGCGGCATCCGCCCTCCGGCGCCCTGCGCCACCGCCGGCTTCCCGCGGCTTCCCGCGGGACGCCGTCAGCCGGCCAGCGTCGGGCCGGTCATCTCCGCCGGCCGGACCCAGGCGTCGAACTCCTCGGCGGTCAGGAAGCCGGATGCGACGGCTGCCGATCGGAGCGTCGAACCCTCGTGGTGGGCCGTCTTCGCGATCGCGGCTGCGCGGTCGTACCCGATGTGCGGGGCGAGCGCGGTGACGAGCATGAGCGAGCTCGCCACGTGGGCGGCGATTCGCTCCTCGTCGGCCTCGAGGCCCTCGATGCAGTGCTCGCGGAACGAGCGGCACGCGTCGGTCAGCAGCTCGATCCCGTGGAGGAGGTCGCGGGCGATGATCGGCTTGAAGACGTTCAGCTCGAAGTTGCCCTGGCTGCCGGCGATCCCGATCGCGACGTCATAGGCCATCACCTGCACCGCGACCATCGTGAGCATCTCGCTCTGGGTCGGGTTCACCTTGCCCGGCATGATCGAGGAGCCCGGCTCGTTCTCCGGCAGCCGAAGCTCCCCCAGGCCGGCGCGCGGGCCGGAGCCCAGCCAGCGGACGTCGTTCGCGATCTTCATGAGGCTCGTGGCCAGCGTCTTGAGCGCGCCGGAGGCGAAGACCGTCGCCTCCTGGCCGGCGAGCGCCGCGAACTTGTTCGGAGCGGACGTGAAGGAGAGGCCGGTGAGCTCCGCGATGCGGGCGGCGGACCGCGCAGCGAACTCCGGATGGGCGTTGAGCCCGGTGCCGACCGCGGTCCCGCCGAGCGCGATCTCCTGCAGACCGGGAAGCACGGCGCCGAGGCGGGCGATGTCGCCGTCGAGCATGGCGACGTAGCCCGAGAACTCCTGGCCGAGCGTGAGCGGCACCGCGTCCTGGAGGTGCGTCCGCCCGATCTTGACGATCCCCGCCCATGCCCGGGCCTTCGCCTCGAGGGCGTCCCGGAGCGCGGCGACCGAGGGGACCAAGCGGAGCTGGAGCTCCGTGGCCACGGCGACGTGGAGCGCCGTCGGGAACGTGTCGTTCGACGACTGGCTCATGTTCACGTGGTCGTTCGGGTGGATCGGCGCCTTGCCGCCGCGGACGCCGCTGGCCAGCTCGTTGGCGCGCCCGGCGATCACCTCGTTGACGTTCATGTTCGACTGGGTGCCCGAGCCGGTCTGCCAGACGCGGAGCGGGAACTCCGCCGCCAGCGTCCCGTCGATCACCTCATCGGCGGCCCGGACTATCAGGTCGCGCTTCTCTGCCGGAAGGAGCCCCAGGTCCGCGTTCACCTCGGCGGCGGCGCGCTTGAGGATCCCGAACGCGTGGATGATCGGGACCGGCATCGTGTCGGTGCTGATCGCGAAGTGGTGGAGCGAGCGCTGGGTCTGGGCGCCCCAGTAGTGGTCGGCCGGGACCTCGATCGGCCCCATCGAGTCGGTCTCGATGCGCGTGCCGGTCGCCGGCGTCACGGGCGGATGGGGATCGGCAGCGGTCATCGCGGGGTCCTCGGCTGCGTCGTTCTCGGCCTCAGCGTACGCCGGACGGCCACCGCCCGGAGCGAGTGCGGGACGTCGCGCGGGCGGATGTGCACATTCTCATCTGGTTCCTGACATCGTTCGCGGTCCTGCGTGGCTCTATTCGGGTATCGGCCGATGAGCGGCCCGTCACCCCGAGGATGACCCGATGGCCTACGTGATCGCCGCCCCCTGCATCGACCATCTCGACCAGGCCTGTGTCACCGTCTGCCCGGTCGACTGCATCTCGCACGACCCGGCCGCGGACCGGAAGGCCTACATCGACCCTGACGCCTGCATCGAGTGCGGCGCGTGCGAGTCCGCCTGTCCCCAGGGGGCGATCATGCTCGACAGCCGGCTGCCCGGGGCATGGGCCGCCTTCGCGGAGATCGATCGCGGCTGGTGGATCGACCCGGAGTGGGCGCGCGCAGCGGTGGACGCGGTCGACGCGCGGGTTGCCTGATGGTCGCGGAGATCGCCCCCCGCACGTTCGCGGACGGCCCGCGCGGCGTGCGGCGGGCTCCCGATCTCATCGACAACGCCGTGCTCGTGGCGCGGGACCTGTTGAGTCCCACCGTCGCGCGGCTCGTCGTCCGGCCGGACGGCGGCGTCGCGCCGTTCGTCGCGGGGCAGTACCTCGCGCTGGGCGTCAGGGTGGATGACCGCGTCGTCCAGCGGCCGTACTCCACGGCGAGCGACCCGGCGGGCGCGGATGCCCACGAGTTCCTGGTCCGCCACGTACCCGGCGGGGCTCTCACGCCGCATCTCTGGTCGCTCCCCGTCGGGTCACGCGTCCGGCTCGGCCCGCCGAAGGGCGCCTTCACGCTCGTCGATGGCGACGAGAAGGCGCACCTGTTCGTCGCGACAGGCACGGGCCTGGCACCGTTCCTCGCGATGCTCCGGACGCTCGCCCGCCGGCCGAATCCGCCGCGAACGCTCCTCGTGCACGGCGCAGCGCGGGTCGAAGACCTCGTCTGCGGCGACGAGATCGCGAATCTCGCCGCCGGTGGCCTCCCGATCGCGTACGTGCCGACCATCTCCCGGCCGGATGATCCCGCCAACCGTGGCTGGCTGGGGCGTACCGGGCGCGCCGAGGCCGTGCTCGCCGTGGTCCTTCGCTCGGCCGACCTGGCGCCGGACGGCCTGTCCGCCTACCTGTGCGGCAATCCCGGGATGGTGGCGGCGGCGGAGGTTGCTCTGCTGGCACATGGCGTGGCGCCGGCGGACATCCACGCGGAGCGCTACTGGACGGCGTCCGGCCCGACCGCCTGACGAGAACGCGCCCGGGCGCGGATCAGCGGGCCGCGGAGCGTCAGGAACGGGCGCCGGTCAGTGATGCGCGCGGACCGGGAGCGGATCGCCCTGCTTGACGGGCTTCGGCGGGGGTACGACGGCGGGGACCCCCTCGTCGCCGGGCAGCGCCGGCAGGAAGGCAGCCAGGCCCACGAGCATCGCCGTGGTCTTGAGGTCGAGCCAGGCCAGCGCGAGCGTGCCGGCGACGATCACGGTCCACGGCCGGTTCGTACGGGCGCCCCAGATCACGAGGAGCGCCGCCGCGAGCACGCGTGCCACGGTCGCGAGCGGGGCCGGCCGGCCCGTGACGGACAGGATCGAGCGCGGCCATTCCAGCCAGAGTGACGGCGCGATGACGAACGAGACGCCGGCGATGACGGCCGTCGCGCCGAGCGCGATCGCGAGGTTCCTCCACTCGCGCCGGGCGACGAACCAGAGCAGCCCGATCCCGGGCGTCACCTTCGTCAGGAGCACGAACGACCACGCGGCGGGCTTGCGGAAGCCGACCACCATGGCAGCGGCCAGCAGGATCTCGATGTTGCCGAGGTACCCGTCCCAGACGATCGGGAAGAAGACGAGCAGCGCAAGCGACCACCGCCGGCCGAGCCACGCGACGGCCAGCGCGAGCACGACGAACCAGCCGATCGCGAACGCCGGCCACGGCAGGAAATGGAAGATCGAGAAGAGCTGGGCGATCGCCGGGCTGTAGCGGAACGCGCCGTACTGGTCCGGGCTGAAGTCGAAATGGTAGGGCGCCGCCGGGTTGACCGACCAGTACGCGTACGTGTCGTAGGCGACCCACGACCCGCCGAACGCCGCGAACCAGGCGAGCACGGCGATGCCCGCCAGCGAGAGCCGATCGCGCAGCACGACCGGGTCCAGCTGGCCGAGCAGCTCCAGCGTTCGCGTGGGGAGTTCGCGCACGCCAACCCTCACGCGTGCGGCAGTGCGAAGGCCGGGCACGTCATTCACCGTCGAGGGCCGAGTCAAGCCGCCCTCTAACGGTTCGACCGGTCAATCGAAGTCTACCCCTCCCGTCGATTCGCTTGGCAAGCGGCAGGACTGCCGTACACTGGCCGGTGCCGGGCAATCGCGTGGTTGCGGCATCAGCGAGGGACGAATGACGAAGGACACCCAGGGCCGGCAGGCGCCGGAGCGACCGCGGGGGATGCGCTAGGTGCCGCCCCGCAAGCGCAAGATCACCTACCCGCCGGCTCGCACGGCGAACCGGCCCGGACCGCCGCCGGGACTCGCCGGCGAGCCATACGTCCGCCCCACGGTCGTGGCGATCGACCTCTCCGCGCGGGCAGGCCGCCCCGGGCTCGCGATCGGCGATCGCGTGCGAATCGGCGGCAGCGGGCTCTATGCCGGCGAAGCCGCCGTGATCGAGCGGTTCAGCACTGGGGCAATCCCGGCAGCCGTCGTGCGGACCGAGGCGGGTCGCACGCGCCAGGTTCGCACCATCGACCTGCAGCCCATCCCGCCCGAGGGCTGAGCGGCGCGGCCGGCGATACCTGCCTGCCGGCCCGACAAACCGATCCTCAGCCGCCCTGCGCGCCACGCTCGTTGCGCGGTCGGAGCTTCGCGTCAGCGACGGCGGCGGGGTACCGGCGAGTAGCGGGGCCGCACCAGGGCGGCCGACGCATGCGCCGTCGCGGCATGCGCCGTCGCGGCGTGCGCCGTCGCGTCGGTCGGTGTCGCCAGGGCCTTCTCGGCGTCGGCGGCCGCTCGAGCCGCGAGGCGGAGGCTGGCCAGCGCCCACTCGACGTCGCCGAGGACGCGCGGTGGCACGCGGCGGCGTGCTGCCCGCAGCGCCTTGGCTGCCGCGACGCCCTCGCCCTGCTGACCGACGCGAAGAATGACGCGGACCGCGAACGCGGCCAGCACGTCGTTCGTCAGCCACGGCTCCACGCCCTCGATCGCGCGGGTGCCGAACGGCGCGATCTGGTCGCGGAAGAGGATCCGGCGTTCCGGCGCGGCCCCTTGCGCTTCTTCGAGGAGACTGGTGAGCTGCATGGGACCCTCCAAGGTCAATCGGCGAGTGCGGCGGCCATCGTCGCTGCCGCCGGCGCTGTCGGCAGCGTGAAGTGGAACACCCACGTGCCGCGCTGCGGCTGGCGCGGTCGGGGAACCCGTCCGCCGGTGTGATGCTCGAGGTCGACGCGCTCGATGCGTCCCTCGTAATCCGTGAGGACGTTGGCCGGTCGCCGGAAGAGCCACGAGACCCAGGCCATGGCACCGTGCGGCAGGACGTGCCCGGACAGGCAGGCGAGCGACGAGCCGTCGGCGGTGGTCAGGCTGAGGTCGGGCACGGATGCCAGGCGGACGTCGGGCCGGTTCCGAACGTGGATCAGCCCGGTGACCCGGGCAAGGTCCCCCACCACCACGAAGGAGAGCAGGCTGATCTCGATGTTGCTGGAGTCGACCGTGCTGTTGACCGCGAAGGCCCACGACCGGGCGGACAACGCCACTGGCGCAGCCGAATCGGCCTGCGACCCGGGGACCGCATCGCGTCTTCCCGACGACTCCTCCACAACTGGAATGATACGAGTCCCTTTCATTCTTTGCAGAATTCGGCAGTTGCGAAGCATGACCCGGGCGGGTACCCTGCGCGGCATGCTCGGCAACCAGCGACGCGACGACCCGGAGGGCCTCCGCCAGTTCAAGGCGGAGTTCTTCAAGGCGCTCGCCCATCCGATGCGGATCCGGATCCTCGAGTTGCTCCGCGGCGGGCCGCTGAGCGTGGGTCAGCTCCAGGACGCGATCGGAGCGCCGGCGTCGTCGATCTCGCAGCAACTTGCGGTCCTGCGCGGCCGCAACATCGTGGCCACCGAGCGGCGCGGCACAACGGTCATCTATCGCGTGCACGACCCGGACCTCTTCGAGCTGCTCGACGTGGCGCACCGGATCTTCAACAGCCACCTGACCGGCACCATCGACCTGCTCCGCCTCGTGGACGCGGAGCCCGTGGGAACCGGCTCGGGCTGAACCCAGGCGCTTCCGGCCCTCCATCTCTGTACACTCCCCGCGACGTGTCGCACCCGCGCGTGCGCGTGCACGCCGGCCGATGGAGGGACCCACGATGGCGGTGAGCGAGCTCGCAGGTCGTCCGGCCGAACCGGGGCTCCTGATCGACGTCGATCGCCTGGTCGGCGCGTACTTCGATCGGCGGCCCGATCCCGCGATCCCGTCGGAACGCGTCGCGTTCGGGACGTCGGGCCATCGCGGGTCGTCGCTTACGACCTCGTTCAACGAGGCGCACATCCTCGCCATCAGCGCGGCGATCTGCCGCTACCGCCGTCGCGAGGGGATCGCCGGCCCGCTCTTCATCGGCCGCGACACCCATGCGCTGTCCGAGCCCGCCTTCCGCACGGCCATCGAGGTGCTCGTGGCCGACGGCGTCGACGTCCTCGTCGACAGCGTCGACGGCTACACGCCAACCCCGGGCGTCTCGCACGCGATCCTCGTCCATAACCGGGGACGGCGGGAGGGTATGGCGGACGGGATCGTCGTGACGCCCTCGCACAACCCCCCGGCGGACGGCGGCTTCAAGTACAACCCGCCGACCGGTGGGCCGGCCGACGCCGCGATCACCGGGGCGATCGAGCGCGAGGCGAACGCGATTCTCGCCGGCGGGCCCGCGGACGGCCTCGCGAGCATCCGGCGCGAGCCGTTCGAGCGCGCGCGCCGCGTCGTGGGCGCCTACGACTTCAAGGGGACGTACGTCGCGGACCTCGGCTCGGTCATCGACATGGACGCGATCCGCACCTCCGGCCTCCACCTCGGCGTCGACCCTCTCGGCGGCGCGAGCGTCGCCTACTGGGGCGTCATCGCGGAGCGATACGGCCTGGACCTGACCGTGACGAACGACCGCGTGGACCCCCGGTTCGCGTTCATGACCGTCGACTGGGACGGAAAGATCCGGATGGACCCGTCCTCGCCGTACGCGATGGCCAGCCTGGTCGGCCTCCGCGACCAGTTCGACCTGGCCTTCGCCAACGATACGGACGCGGACCGGCATGGCATCGTCTCGCGAAGTGCCGGCCTTCTCAACCCAAACCACTTCCTGTCGGCCGCCGTGGCCTACCTGTTCGGCGGCGGGCGCGCGTGGCCGAAGGAGGTCGCCGTCGGCAAGACGCTGGTCTCGACCAGCATGCTCGACCGGGTCGTCGAATCGCTCGGCAGGCGCCTCCTGGAGGTCCCCGTCGGCTTCAAGTGGTTCGTGGACGGGCTGCTCGACGGGAGCATCGGGTTCGGCGGGGAGGAGAGCGCGGGCGCCTCGTTCCTGCGCCGCGACCGCTCCGTCTGGACGACCGACAAGGACGGGCTCATCGCCTGCCTCCTGGCCGCCGAGATGACCGCGCGAACCGGCCGCGACCCGGGCGAGGCCTATGCCGGGCTGACCGCGCGTTTCGGTTCGCCGGCCTACCGCCGGATCGATGCCCCCGCGAGCCCGGATCAGAAGGCCGTGCTGGCGCGCCTCTCGCCCGAGCAGATCACGGCGAAGGAGCTCGCCGGCGAGCCGATCACCGCAACCCTCACAGCGGCGCCCGGAAACGGTGCCCCGATCGGGGGCCTGAAGGTCGTGACCGAGCACGCCTGGTTCGCGGCGCGCCCGTCGGGCACGGAGAACGTCTACAAGGTGTACGCGGAGAGCTTCCTCGGGGAGGAGCACCTGGCTCGCGTCATCGAGGAGGCGCAGGCCGTCGTGAGCCAGGCGCTCGGTTAGCGGGCCGCGTCAGGACGACGTCGTGCCGCCCGGACCGCACGCGGCCAGCAGGAGCGGGAGCAGGCGAGCGGGGCCAGCCCTCGGCCACGAAGCCGGCGCCGGCGACCGCGTCGACCACGCAGACCCGCGGCGTGAGGCCGGTCCGTCCCGGGTATTCGGCCTGGACACGCGCCCGGAGATCGTCGACGGCGTCGCGCTCGACGAGGTTGGTGGTGCAGCCCCCGAAGCCGGCGCCGGTCATCCGCGCGGCGGCGACGCCCGGCACGGACGCCGCGATCTCCACGAGCGCGTCGAGCTCGGGCGAGACGACCTCGAAGTCCTCGCGGAGCGAAGCGTGGCTCGCCGCGAACAGCGCACTGACCCGGACGTTCTCGGTGACGACGGGCCGGCAGCGGCGATAGGTCGCCTCGTCGACCCGGCCCTGAACGAGGGGCAGCAATGCCGGGGCGCGGCCGCGAGCACGGGGCGCGGCGGGAATCAACCGCCGGATTGTCGCACCTGCGACGTGCAGGTCACACTGCCCGACCGAGCCATGCCAAGATGTCACCCAACATGATCCTCCGCTCATGACGGCGCTCGGGCACGACGGAAGGTGACGCGCACAGCCACGACCGGCGTGCTGACACGCGACGGCCGCCTCCTGTTCGGAACCCGGATCGCCCGCCTCTTCGGCTATGGGTTCCTCTCGGTCGTGCTGGTCCTGTACCTCGTGGCCATCGGGTTCGGGGCGCTCCAGGTCGGCCTGATCCTGACCCTGACGCTGGTGGGCGACGCGGTCATCACGCTGTGGCTGACCACGCACGCCGATCGCATCGGCCGGCGGCGCACGCTGCTCGCCGGGGCCGGCCTGATGATCCTCGCCGGGATCGCGTTCGCCCTCTCGAACGACTTCTGGGTGCTGATCCTGGCCGCGACCATCGGGGTCATCAGCCCCAGCGGCAACGAGGTGGGCCCATTCCTCGCGGTCGAGCAGGCCGCCCTCTCCCAGACCGTGACCGACCAGCAACGGACGCGGGTCTTCGGCTGGTACAACCTCGCGGGGTCGTTCGCGACCGCGACCGGGTCGCTGGCGGCCGGTGTCCTCGGGGCGACGCTCCAGGGCGCGGGAGCAAGCACGCTCGACAGCTACCGCGTGATCATCGGCGGCTACTCGCTGATCGGCGTCATCCTCGTTGCCCTCTTTGCCACCGTCTCCCCCGCCATCGAGGTGCCCCACGCGGTCGACGTGTCGGTCGCCACGCGCCTCGGCCTCCATCGTTCGCGGGGCGTGGTCGCGCGCCTGTCCGCGCTCTTCGGGCTCGACGCGTTCGCCGGCGGCTTCGTCATCCAGAGCATCGTGAGCTACTGGCTGCACACCCGGTTCGGCCTGCCTGTCGGAGCGCTGGGAGCGGTCTTCTTCGCGGCGAACATCCTGGCCGGCATCTCCGCCCTCCTCGCGGCGCGCCTGGCGGCGCGCTTCGGCCTGGTCAATACCATGGTCTTCACGCACCTGCCCTCGAACGTCCTGCTGATTGCGGTCGCCTTCATGCCCACGGCGCCGCTGGCCGTCGCGGTCCTGCTCGCCCGCTTCAGCATCAGCCAGATGGACGTGCCCGCCCGGCAGTCGTACACGATGGCGGTCGTCGAACCGGACGAGCGCTCGGCGGCTGCCGGCGTGACCGCGATCGCGCGCAGCGTCGGCGCGGCGGTCTCTCCATCGCTCGCCACGCCGCTCGTGGAGGCCGCCGGGCTGGCCGCCCTCCCGTTCGTGATCGCGGGGAGCCTCAAGATCGTCTACGACCTGCTCTTCTACCGCTCCTTCCAGGCGCATCGTCCGCCGGAGGAACGCCCTCCCGGGGCAGAACGGCGCTGACCCGCGGGACGTTCGGGTCAAGCGGCCGGCAGGATTGGACGCCGCGTGGATGATGGGAAGCGTCCTATTCCCGGGACCAACCCGGTGGGCAGCGCTGCAGGGAGACGAGCATGCCGGTCCTCTTCGAGCACCACCCCCACCCGCGGATCGCAGCGCGCAGGAAGAGCCCCCCGGCCAAGACCACCGACGAGCACGTCGGCTTCAACGGCAGGGTCGCCCTGATCCTGACCACGACCGTGGGCACGATGTGGTGCGCCTACGCCTTCAGCGTCCTCGCGCTCGTCGCGCTCCCGCAGGCGCTCCAGGGGGGACTGCTCCCGATCATCCAGTGGGTCAGCCAGACGTTCATCCAGCTCGTCATGCTCTCGGTGATCATGGTCGGCCAGAACATCCTGAGCCGCGCCTCCGACAAGCGCGCGGACGAGACCTACCAGGACGCCGACGCCACGCTGCACGAGGCCCAGCAGATCCAGGACCACCTCAAGGCCCAGGATGACGCGATCGGCGTCCTGCTCGACAAGATCGCGAAGCTCGAGGCGTCAGGCGCCAGGGCCTGATCACGGGCAGGATCTTGAGGGGCCGACTGCCGTCCGGGCGCGTCTCGGCGATCGGGCGCCGCAAACGATCGACGGCGGCTCGCAGCGAGCCGCCGTCGATCTCCGGTGGACGGATCCGGCACCAGGCCGGTAACGGTTCGGGTCAGGCGGTCGGCTCCGAGTCGCCGAACGTTCCGGGGTGCTCGCGCTCGTCGGCATCCTTGCCTGGGGTCGTCTCCTCGCCCGCTGCGAACGTGCCGCCGTGCTCCTGGCGCTCCTCGGCATCCTTCTCGGGCGTCGTCTCCTCGCCGCCGGCGAAGGACCCCGGGTCGTTGCGAGCGTAGCGATCCGGGTGCTCGGTGGTCTGGGTGATGGGTGTGGTCGGCTCGGTCATTTTGTTCCTTTCCGCCCCGCATGGGCCCGTGCGCCGCGCCGCGATCTCCCGGCCCAGTCAGCGCGTGCTCTCCGTGCGTGGGTGCGCGCCGGCTCACGCCGATCGCACGGCCAAGTCTGCGGCGTGTCCGGCCACGCGTCATGACAACTCGTCATGTCGCCGCGACCACGACCGCCGAGGCGGCTTCTCCGTTGCTTCGCCCGGGCCCCGCTCAGCGAGAGGCTTTGCGTACCCGTGGCTGGTCCGCCGCCCCAGCCCAGGTTGGAGAGAGTCGGGATGTCGGCGGCGCGATTCCCGGCGGTACGATCCGCCGGACGCCGCGCGACGCGGCGACGCGGCGACGCGGCGACGCGCGGGCGGCCTGCGCGTGGGTCCGAACACGGCGCGGAGGAGGCACGTGATACGCATCGAGGAGCGACTGCGGGAGCTGGGCCTGGTGCTTCCCGCGCGCGTTCAGCCGCCGCCGGGAGTTCGGCTCCCGTTCGCGCCCGTGCGCATCGTCGGCGATCGCGCCTGCGTCTCCGGCCACGGACCGCAGAACCCGGACGGCTCGATCGCCGGCCCGTTCGGCAAGGTGGGCGCCGCGATCTCCGTCGAGCAGGGCTATGCGGCAGCCAGGTCGACGGCCCTCTCCATCCTGGGCAGCCTCGCGCGAGAGCTGGGGGATCTCGACCGCATCACCGCGTGGGTTCGGGTCTTCGGGATGGTCAGCTCGGCTCCGGGGTTCGGAAGCCAGCCCTCCGTGATCAACGGCTTCTCGGACCTGATCCTGGAGCTCTACGGCGACGCCGGGGCGCACGCGCGGTCGGCCGTCGGCATGGCCGAGCTCCCCTTCAACATGCCCGTGGAGATCGAGGCCGAGGTCCGGATCGCGCCGTGATCGCCTATCACCTCGTGCCCGCCGCATCGTGGGATGCCGCTCCGGCGGACCGGCCGTTCCACCCGGCGTCACTCGACAGGGAAGGGTTCATCCACCTCACCCACCAAATCGCGGATCTCATCGGCGTTGCCAACGCACTGTACCGGGACGAGCCAGGCCCGCACCTGGTCCTCACGATCGCGCTGGACCAGCTCAACGCGCCCTGGCGATACGACGGCGACGCGCGATATCCGCACGTCTACGGCCCGCTCGACCGGGCCACCATCACGGAGGTCCGACCGATCCGACGCGACGCGACAGGCGTGTTCATCGGGTTCTGATCCGGTCTCGTCGGCCCGGGTCGAGCCGGCGATCGGCACGCGCCAGGGTTCTCCGCCCGTACGGACGGACCCGAGCGGCCGGCGATTGAGTTGCGCTGGTGCACCTGCCGGGTTCATTCCGTCGCCGGTGCACCCGGGCAGGGGTAGTATCTGCGGAGATCAGCCAGCGAGGGGGTCGCTCGCGCGCGCGAGCTTGAATGTTCACGACCAACCCGGAGTCTCGACGCGGACTCGAGGGAGGTGTAGGTCATGTCGCTGCTCCAACGGGTCGGCCGCGCGAACCAGGGACCCGAGGTCCCGAACCCGGACGCGATCGTTCCCGTCGAGCCCCCGACCCCGGCGAATCCCGGGCCTGGCCAGGCCCGGGAGGAATTCCTGCACGGGGTCCGCGTGCGGCTCCAGAGCGAGGTGATCGGCGCCTTCAACGCGCTGCGTGAGACCTCCGGTCCGGCCGACACCCGCCTCAAGCTCGAAGGAATCGTCGACCGCGTCATCAACGCGCTCGGATACGTCGTGACCCGGGACGAACGCGCGCGCCTCGTCGAGGAGATGGCCGACGACTTCACGGGATTCGGGCCGATCGAGCCGTTCCTTCGCGACGAGACCGTCACCGAGATCATGGTCAACGGTCCCAACCACATCTACATCGAGCGTGCCGGGAAGATCGTGCGCGTCAACCGGAGCTTCCTGAACGACGAGCACGTGCTGCGGATCATCGACCGGATCATCACCCCGATGGGGCGACGGATCGACGCCATGAGCCCACGGGTGGATGCCCGCCTTCCGGACGGATCGCGCGTCAACGCCGTCATCGAACCGCTCTCGTTGATCGGGCCGGTGATCACGGTCCGGAAGTTCTCGGCCAGGCCCTTCACCGTGGAGGACCTCGTCCGGTTCGGGACCGCGTCGCCCGAGATCTTCGAGTTCCTGCGCGTCTGCATCGAAGCGCGGCTCAACCTCTTCGTCTCGGGCGGGACCGGCTCGGGCAAGACGACCACGCTCAACGTGCTGTCATCGTTCATCCCCGGGGACGAACGGATCATCACGATCGAGGATGCGGCCGAGCTGCAGCTCCGCCAGGAGCACGTCGTCACGCTGGAGTCCCGCCCGCCGAACCTCGAGGGCCAGGGCGAGATCACGATCCGCGACCTCCTCCGGAACGCGCTCCACATGCGCCCCGACCGCATCATCGTCGGCGAGTGCCGCTCGGGCGAGGCGCTCGACATGCTCCAGGCCATGACCACCGGCCAGGAAGGCTCGCTCTCGACGGGCCACGCGAACAGCCCGAAGGACATGCTTCGCCGCCTCGAGACCATGGTGCTGATGGCGGGCTACGAGCTGCCCCTGCGGGCGATCCGCGAGCAGATTGCCTCGGCCGTCGACCTGATCGTCCATACGGCCCGCCTCAAGGACGGCACCCGCAAGGTCGTCAACATCACCGAGGTCTACGGGATCGAGGACGACCAGATCCTGACCCAGGATGTCTTCGCGTTCAAGCAGACCGGCATTCGGGACGGAAAGGTGGAGGGGGTCCTCGCTCCGACCGGGATCCGGCCGACGTTCATGGGGAAGTTCAAGGCCTACGGCGTCGCGCTGCCGGAGGGCGAGTTCGGCATCCCCGCCGAGGACCCGACGAAGCCGGCGATGCGCCAGGCGAAGCGGAGCTGGGCCTCCGGCGAGACGACGCGCGCGATCGAATCCGGGACTCCCATCGGCCGTGGCCGGGCCGTCACTGCGGGTGGGATGGTCTACATCTCGTCGATCGGGCCGATCGATCCCGAGACGGGCCAGGTCGTCCGCGGCGAGATGCGAGAGCAGACGCGCCAGGTCCTCAGCAACCTGAGGGCGAAGCTCGAGGAGGTCGGGAGCTCGCTCGACAAGGTCGTCTGGGCGAACTGGTCCCTCCGGGACCCGACCGAGTTCGACACCTTCGACGAGGAATGGGTGCGCTGCTTCCCCGGCGAGGCGCCGGTCGGCCAGGGCACGCTGATGCCCTCGCTGCAGCGCCGGGCCGGCTTCCGCGTCTCCATCGGCGTCATCGCCGAGGCGTAGCTGGCCCGCGCCGCGGTGCGCCGGCGCGAGATGCCTGTCACGGAACTGTCGTCGGCCCGACATCGAGGCGTCACGCCGCGACCCCAGCCTTCGGCGTGACTCGGCGCCAACGCCGAGCGACACGGAGGACGCCGCATGAGGCATCGACGATTGATGGGCAGCCTGGCCGCGCTTGGGGCAGGCATCGCGCTGGCCGTCCCGGGAGTGGTGACGGCACACGACGGCGCGGCCGGGTTCGTCTACACGGAGACGAACGGGGCGAGCGGCAACGCCGTCCTGGCATTCGCGCGCGCCGGCGACGGCAGCCTGACGGCGATCGGATCGTTCGCGACCGGCGGCCTGGGGTCCGGTGGCGGCCTCGGGTCGCAGGGCGCAATCACGCTGGCCGGCGACGGCCAGTGGCTGCTCGCGGTGAACGCCGGCAGCAACGACGTCAGCCTCTTCCGGGTCCGCGACGGCGGCGGGCTGATCCTGGCCGATCGAGCGGCGGCCGGCGGCACGCTCCCGACCAGCGTGACCGCGAGCGGCGGGCTGGCCTACGTCCTCGATGCAGGTGGATCCGGCAACATCGCCGGCTTCCGCCTGGACGACGGGTCGCTCCACCCCCTCGCGCGATCGATCCGGCCGCTGAGCGGCAGCGCGACGAACCCGGCCGAGGTCGCGTTCAGCGGCGACGGCAAGTTCCTGGTGGTCGCGGAGCGGGCGACCAGCCTCATCGACACGTACCGCGTGGACGATCGTGGCGCGCCGAGCGGACCGGTCACGTCCGCGTCGTCCGGCCCGGTCCCCTACGGCTTCGCCTTCGATGGACGTAACCATCCGATCGTTTCCGAGGCCGCCAACAGCGCGCTGTCGTCGTACCGGCTGAGCTCGGCCGGGGCAACGGTGATCTCGGGGAGCGTGCCGACGGGCGGCCTCGCGGCCTGCTGGGTGGCGACCTCGCCGGACGGCCACTGGGCCTTCGATTCGAACGCGCACGGCGGGACGATCTCGTCATTCGCGGTCGCGTCCAATGGCTCGCTGGCCCTCGCCCAGTCCGTGGCGGCGAACACCGGCACGGGCAGCACCCCGCTGGACCTCGGGGTCAGCTCCGACGGCCGGTTCCTGTACGTGGTCGAGGCCGGCGCGCACGTCCTCGGCGGGTATGCGATCGGCGCGGGCGGCACGCTCGTCGCGGTCCCGGGCGCACCGACCCTCCCGGCGGGCACGGGCGGGATCGCCGTCTCCTGACGCCGGCTCCCGCCAGCACGGACGGCCGGGAGGCAGCCTCCCGGCCGTCCACTCGTTCGCACGACTCGGAGGACGACGTGGACGCCCTGGCCTACGATCCGGGCATGCGCAACACGGAGCGGCCGATCCTCGTCGTCGACGACGACGCGAAGATCGTGCATCTCGTACGCACGTACCTGGAGCGGGACGGCTATCGCGTGGTGGAGGCGTCCAACGGGCGCGCGGCCCTCGCCGCCATCGCGCTGGAGGCGCCGGCGCTGGTCGTGCTCGACGTGATGCTGCCCGAGGTCGACGGCCTCTCGATCGTGCGGGCCGTCCGGCGCACGGACCGCACGCCGATCATCATGCTGTCGGCCCGCGGTACGACGAGCGATCGGATCGAGGGCCTCACCGCCGGCGCGGACGACTACCTCCCCAAGCCATTCTCGCCGGCCGAGCTCGTCGTCCGCGTCAGGCGCGTCCTGGACCGCGCCGCGCAACCTTCGAGCGTCCCACCCCCGAGCCCGATCCTGCGGACCGTCGACCTGGTCCTCGACCGGGATCGCCACGAGGCGACCCTGGCCGGGCGGGATGTCAGGCTGACGGCGCTCGAGTTCCGGCTCCTGGCCGCGCTCCTCGAGGCGAACGGCCGCGTGCTGTCGCGCGACCAGCTGATGGACGCCGTGTACGGCGACGGCGAGGCGGACGTGCTGGATCGCACGATCGACGTCCTGGTCAAGCGCCTGCGCGAGAAGCTGGGCGACGACGCGGACCGGCCGCGTTACGTCGCGACGGTTCGGGGCTTCGGGTACCGGACCGCGCCGGCCGGGGCGGATCCCGCGTGATCCCCGGGGCGCCGCGCGGCATCGGCGCACGGATCGCAGTGGCGGCGATCCTCGTCGCGGTGCTCGCGGTCGCGATCGTCGCAGCCGGCGCCCTGGTGCTTGGCGCGGAGTCGTTCATCAACCTGATGACCGCGGACGGCCACCCGGCCGAGGCCGCCCGGACGATGTTCGACGACTCGGTGGGCCGCGTGGTCGTGGTGGCGCTGGTCGTCTCGATCCTGGCGGCCGCCGCGCTCTCCGCCGCGCTCGGGCGCCGGATCGCGCGGCCGCTCAGGGAGATCGAGCGAGCGGCGCGACAGATCGCCGCCGGCGAGTACGCCGCGCGCGTGCCGAGCGGCGGTCCCGCGGAGCTGAGCGGGCTGGCCGACTCGTTCAACCAGATGGCCTCGTCGCTGCAGGAGCAGGAGCGGATGCGCGGCGAGTTCATCGCCAACGCCGCCCACGAGCTCCGAACACCGCTCACCAACCTCCAGGGATACCTGGAGGCGCTGCGGGACGAGGTCATCCCGGCCGATCGCGCCACGTTCGCGTCGCTCTGGGAGGAGGCGGAGCGCCTCGTCCGGCTGTCGCACTCCCTCGACGTCCTCGCCGAGGGCGACGCGCGGGTGGGACCGCCTGCGCTCGTCCGCGTCGATGTCGCGGGCGCCGTCCGGACCGCGGCCGAGCTCGTGGCACCCTCGATGGCGCAGGCCGGCCTCACGTGCAGCCTCGACGTGCCCGCGTCGCTCCCGGCCCGCGCGGATCCGGACGGGCTGGCCCAGGTTCTCGCGAACCTGCTTCAGAACGCCCTGCGGTACACCCCGGCCGGCGGGTCGGTGCGCATCGCCGCCGACCCGCGCCCCCGCGAGGTCGTCGTCTCCATCGAGAACACCGGACCCGGGATCCCGGCCGCGGACCTGCCGCACGTGTTCGAGCGCTTCTACCGCGTGGAGAAGTCGCGGGACGCCGACCAGGGAGGCGCGGGGATCGGCCTGGCGATCGTCGCTGAGCTCGTGTCGTCGTTCGGCGGCAGGGTCGGAGCCGAATCCGGGGACGGCTTGACCACGTTCTGGTTCAGCCTGCCGGCGCATTCCTGAGCGCTGGACGAGCCGACTTCGGTGGAACGCCCATCACCCAGCAGCAGGTACAGCCGCTGGCCGGCCAGGCGCAGTCGCTCATCGACGCGGTCGTGGCTGCCTCGAGCTGAGCAACGCGGCCCGGTCGTGTTCGTGCCGGGCGGCGTCACGCCGGTCGGCCCGTCCAACGCGCCGCTGCTGGAAGAGCTCGGCGACGAGGTCGCGCCGCTCCGCGCCCGGCGTCAGCCCGCGATGGCGTGATCGATCGCGAAGACGAGCACTGCCAGGGCGGCCACGGTCGCAAGCGCGCCGGCCACCACCGCCGGGCGGCGAAGGAGCCGGACCGAGACGTCCACGAAGAGGTGGGCGTCCGCCCGGAGATCCGGATCGGACGAGAGTCGTCGCCACACGACGAGCACGCCGAGCGCGAGGGCGAGCACGGGCGCGACCCCGAGCACGAGCAGACCGGCATTGATCGAGACGAACCAGGTGAAGATCACGTCGGCCGCGTGCGCCGGCTGGTACTGCACCGGCTGCATCAGGCGGACCATCGCCGATGCCAGCAGCACGACCGCGGGAAGCACCAGCAGCGTCGCGGCGAACGCGGCGGCCGTGTCGATCCGGCGAGATGTCATGGCACGTTCCTCCGGGATTGCGACGGGGTATCGATCGAGGCGTGCCGCGATCGCGCTCGCGACGACGTCGAGGACCAGGCGGACGGACCAGCGCTCCTGCTCCAGGAGGGCGCCGAACTCGTCTTCGTAGCGGCGGCGCCAGCGCGACGGGTACAGGCGGACCAGGAGCCGCGGGTGCATGACGGCGCTCACACGACGGCCAGGCGACGCAATCCGGCCTCCGCGATCTGGCGGATGGACGCGAGCTGCTCACCGAGCACCTCGCGCCCAAGGCCGGTCAGCCGGTACGGGCGGCGACGCTCCTCGTCGGGGAGCGGCTCGATGAGACCGCGCGCTTCCAGGCGCGCCAGCGCGCCGTAGAGCGTGCCCGGCCCCAGCCGGACGCGTGCGATCCGGTCGATGTCCTCGATCATCGCGTACCCATGCTTGGGTCCGCCGGCGAGGCTCGTGAGGATCAGCAGGCCCGGCTCCGGGGGCTGTCCTCGCTCGTTGAGGTGACGCGGCATCCGGCTCGCTCCTCGCACTGATCGCCTTGCATCGTAGCGCGGTATATATCGTAGCACATAGTATGCGGCCGTGGGCGCGGTTCGAGCGGCATGCGCGGGCGGCACGACGCGGTCCTGTCCGCCCCGGACCGGCAGACCGGGCGCGGCGATGGCGGCGACGTCAAAGCCCCACGGCGCGTCGACGCCATGGAGGGAGCGTGCCACCCGCCGTCGTCTGCCTGCTCCTGTCGCGCCTCGCCCGCGGGCTCGGCCTGGCGGCCGGTCAGACGGGCTTGCCGATGTCGGTGTTGCCGAAGGGACGCTTGAACAGGTACCGCGCGTCCCCGCTGGCGGCGAGCGCGAACCCGCTCATCTCCCAGCCGTTCGTGCCCAGGAAGGCGAGCACGGCGGGCGCCTGGACCTGGCCGTTGAGGCGGAGGAGGTTCGTCGCGGAGCCCCCCTCCATGAGCAGCTCACCGAACCATCCCTTGGCTCGCGCCACGAACCCGTCGCCCTGGCTCCAGTAGAACCTGACCGTCACGTCGCTCGACGAACCCGAGACCGTGTACTCCGTGTACTCCCACTGGGTTGCCGCAGTCATCCGAACCTCCGGCGCTCCGCGCCCTCCCTGATCGATTGGTTGGATACCCCGCCCAACTCTGCCACAAACGACCGGACCGTAAGCGCCACCGTACCGGCCCGCCCGCCGGGGCTGGCGACCACGGCCCGACAACCAGGCCTCTCGCCGAAGCAGGGCCGGGTGCTCCACCCCGGCCAACGCCCGGCCTGGCCATCGGCGCCGCGGCGGCCCTGCTCATCCTCGACGTCCTCGGCCGGCGGTCACGTCGCGCCTGTCCGACCGCGAGCAGCTCATCACGGGGTCCAGGTGAAGTGAGTCGTAGTCGGCACGCTGGCGCGGGGCCCTAGCCCAGTGCCACCCCGAAGGCGTGGGTGATGCCCCAGGTGAGCAGCATGGCGATCGCACCGCCGATCACATTGCGAAGGATCGGTCGGGTCTTCG
>Ga0209638_1000294_pt1 | contig 33172 bp, 25 predicted proteins | sample BarGraNGADG00211_FD_184490 | JGI IMG/M metagenome (GOLD analysis project Ga0209638, IMG submission 184490) | Arctic peat soil microbial communities from Barrow, Alaska - Barrow Graham LP Ref core NGADG0002-211 (SPAdes) (version 2) | ecosystem: Environmental > Terrestrial > Soil > Wetlands > Peat...
CGACACTCTCGATCGTCACAGCGACCTTCCCGCCGCGACAGCGGGGAACGGCAATCGGCATCTGGGCGGGAACCGCGGCGACGGCGCTCGGAATTGGCCCGCTGCTCGGCGGCGTGCTGACCCAGCAACTGAGCTGGCACTGGATCTTCTTCGTCAACATCCCGATCGGCGTTCTCGCCATTCTCTTCTCTCGGATCGCCATCGCCGAGACGCGCGACAGCTCGCGCGAACGGCGTCTTGACATCCCGGGCCTCGTCGCCTCGGGAATCGCCCTGTTCGCGCTCACCTTCGCCCTGATCGAATCGGACACCTACGGCTGGAGCTCTCCCCTGATCTACGCGCTCTTCACCGTCAGCGCGGTCGCCTTCGCCGTCTTCATCTTGCTCGAGCTTCGTCAGCGACTGCCCATGCTCGAGCTGTCCCTGTTTCGGGCGCGAAACTTCATCGGCGCCAACGTCGTCGTCCTGCTCGTCACGCTGGCGATGTTCGGAGTCCTCTTCTTCGTCTCGCTGTATCTCCAGAACGTCCTGCGCTACTCGCCTACGCAGGCTGGCGCCAGCTTCTTGCCAATGACGATCCTGATCATGCTGATCGCGCCGATCGCCGGCCGCGCCTCAGATCGAATCGGCTCTCGCTGGCTGATGGCCGGCGGAATGGCACTCATCGCGCTCTCTCTCTTCCTTTACTCGCGCCTGACCGTCAACTCGAGCTACATGAGCCTCGTCTTTCCGATGGTGCTGGGGGGCATCGGCATGGCGACCGCGATGTCACCGACGACCGCGGCCGCGATGGCTTCGGTTCCGGCTGCGAAGGCGGGCGTTGGCTCGGCCGTGCTCAACAGCTTCCGCCAGGTCGGCGGCTCGCTGGGCATCGCTCTGCTCGGGGCGATCTTCACCACCAGCGTACGCTCGGCCCGGAGCTCCGGCCAGCCAGCCCCGCTCGCCTTCATGCACGGGTTCACGAGCGCTCTTCACGTTGCGGCGGCGATTGCGCTCGGAGCTGCGATCTTCGCAGCTCTGATCATCCGCCCCCGCCAGCCCGGTCCCGACGAGGAGCCGGTATCGGCATCCTCGACGGTCGCCGCCGACACGACCTGAGCGCGCTTTGGTCTCCATGCATCGCTCTCAACTGAGCGATCGATTCGAGAAATTTCGCAACCTTCACGAAGAGCCAAATGGGCACGTAATGGAATGAAGGCCCGCCGACTGGGTGCGATCGGCGGATGCGATGCTAGGACGCAGTGTTTCATTCGTAGCGGCGCTACGGATGAGACCGAGGACAACGCAGCGCGCCGCTGAGCGTGCCCAATCGGCAGAGTGCTTCGTTTCGTTAGGTGCCCAACAAAGGAAAAAGCCCCGGCTGCGGCACCCGGGGCTCAATCCGTTTTGGGGAGACCCCCGGCTGCGGCTCCAGGGGGCGCTCCCGGAAGATTGGCCTTGGCGACGAACCGAGAGCTGTGGCTCTGCGGCCCAGCCACGACTTCGGAGTTATCGTCGCTGGCCTCTCTTCATATCCGACCGCGTCTGGCGTCTGACTTGATCGGCGTGTCCTCACTATATGGCGGCTCTGAACCCTAGTCAAGTAGCTCAGTCAAGTGATCTTTGCACCCCAAAAGCGGCACAAAGAGCCTGCAAACCGTACCCCCGACAGAAAGCTCTCGAGATCAGCTGTTCTCTTCTGCCACGCGCGTCGGGATATTCTCCGCTGAGGTGATTGGCTAGTACCCGAACAGGTGATTGCAGCCATTTGGGAAGGCGACGAGTATCAGAGGGGGTAGAAATGCCGCAGCTCCACTCCGACACCCATGCCGTTTCGGCAACCGAGCGCCAACGACCGAAGATCGGGCTTAGCGAGCGTGTCAGGCAGCGGCGTGTCGCACTTGGATTGACGCAGACGGATCTCGCCGGCGCCCGCTTCTCCAAGGAGTACATCAGCCAGATCGAGCTCGGAAAGACCCGGCCGACGCCGGACACGGTCGAGTACCTGTCCTCCCGGCTCAGCGTCGATCCCGGCTACCTCGCCCACGGAGTGTCGACGGAAGATCGCGCCCGGGTCGAGGCGATGCTCGCGCGAGCCGAGGCACACGCGCAGGCACACGAGTTCGAGAGCGCGCTGGAAGTTTTCGCCGATGCCAAGACCGCGGTCGCGGCATCGGGGTCGGCTGATCTTTCTGCTCGCCGGCTGCTCGGTGAGGGCTGGGCGATGATGGAAGAGGGTCAGATTCGCGAGGGCCTCGACGTGTTGACGAAGGCCCGCGAGCTGGTCGACGCCGAGCAACTCGACGACGTCATTCGCGCAGAGGCGCTGTTCAAGCTGGGTGTCGCGCGCACGAAGCTCGGCAGCACCCACGTTGCCATTACGCTTCTGACCGAAGCACACAAGCTGCTCGATCAGCTTCCTCTGGCCGCCGACTCTACGCGCGCGCAGGTTCTCGGTTATCGCTCCGTCTGCTACCAGCGCGTGGGCGACATCGAAGCGGCGCGCGAAGACGCCGAGCGAGCGGTTGAGCTTTCCGAGCAACTCGGTGACCCTCGCGTCATCGGTTACTCCTACATGCAGGCCTCGCTCGTCGCCGAGCGTGAAGGTCGTTTCGTACTCGCTCGCACGTACGCCGAGAAAGCTCGCGCGAAGTACGAAGAGGCCGAGGATCAGTTCCAGCTCGGGAAGGTTCTGAACAACCTCGGCTTCTGCCACGCCCTGCTCGGCAAGAACGACGACGCACTCGCGAGCTTCACGCGCGCCTACAAGATTTTCCTCGACGCCGGCGCCAACGAGTGGAGCGGCGGCGCGATCTCGTCGATAGCCAGCCTCTATCTCGAGACCGGCGATCCGAGCAAGGCCGAGGAGCAAGCCCGCTACGCAATCGAGTTGATCGGCGACGAGGCAGTCGACCCCGAACAGGTCGGCGAGGCTCGCCTCGTGCTAGGCAAGGCGCTACTTGCCCAAAACCGGCTCGACGAAGCCGCGGAAGCATTGGAAGACGTTAAGGGATTGTTCGAGAGCGTGCGCGCCACCAGCAACCTGTCGCGCACCTACGTTGCGCTGGGCGACCTGGCCCGCGCGCGCGGAACCACGGATGAAGCGGCGCAGCTATACCGACACGCCGCCGAGTTGATGCAAGACCTTCGATTCTGAGAGGAAGGAGGGAAGAATGGCCAAACTCCTGCTACTACTCGCGCTCAGCGCGGTGTTCGCTGCGGCGATCCTCGCAGGCCCCGGATCCGCAGCAAGGCAGAAGCCCGCAACGACGACCGTTCCCGTTGCGACTACGACGAGCGACAGCTCGACACCAGTCGTCAAGGGCACGGGCGGCGGACGTATGCACTACTAGCAGCCGTGATGGCCTCGGGGCGTGAGGGCACTGGCGGCACGCCCCAAGTCGTCCCGGCTGCAGTAGATGCCACTCGGCCTTGCGCTGGTCAGCTCGCTGCGTCGGCGTGCTTGCGGACGGCGGAGCCGCCCTTTCGATCTTCGAGGTCCGAGCGGTTCGAGCCGCGCGCGCCTTTATGCGCCTATTGACACCTCGACCGTCGAGCGGTGCGGCGGCCACCTAAACTGTCTGGATGACTGAGCTCAAGATCGCCTCCCGGCCGAAACTGAAGCGACCGGTTCTCGTCATCGCCTTTCAGGGCTGGAACGACGGCGGCCAGGGTGCGACGCTTGCTGCGGGCTACCTCGCGCGTCTCTGGAATGCCACGCGCTTCGCCGAGATCGACGCGGAGACGTTCTTCGATTTTCAAGCGACCCGCCCGCAGGTTACGCTCATCGACGGTGAGACTCGCGAGCTCACGTGGCCCGAGAACGCCTTTTTCCACGCTCGGCCCGAAGGTCAGGACCACGACGTCGTCCTGCTCATCGGAGTTGAGCCAAACTTGCGCTGGCGCTCCTTTACAGAGCTCGTCGTGGGACTCGCGCGCGACCTCGGCGTGGAGCGGGTAATCACCCTAGGCTCCCTTCTCGCCGACGTGCCGCATACTCGTCCGGCGCCGATCACCGCGAGCGGAGACGACGGCGAGCTGATCGACCGGCTCGACGTAGACACCTCTCGCTACGAGGGACCGACCGGAATCGTCGGCGTGATTCAGGACGCCTGCCGAAAAGAGGGAATGAAGACGATCAGCTTCTGGGCGGCGGTTCCCCACTACGTCTCGCTCACCCCCAGTCCGCGTGCGGCACTCGCGCTTTGTGAGCGCGTCGATCAGCTGCTGGAAACGAATCTCGATCTGGAAGAGCTCGAGCAGGCGGTGGACAGCTACACCGAGAGCGTCAGCGAAGCGGTGGCGGGCGACGAGGAGACAACGTCCTACATCGAAGCGCTCGAGCGCCAGAGCGACTCGGGCGAGCCACCCGAGGAGTACGACCCCGATATTCCGAGCGGCGAGTCGCTGGCCGCGGAGCTGGCCAAGTTCTTGCGCGATCGCGAGAACGGCGGCAACGACTCAGACCCACCGACCGCTTGATTCCGGCCGGTAATCATCAGTAAATCCCGACGCGGCGCTGCTATTGCTGCGAGCCGCTTCCAGCGAGCGGGGCCTCGGTCGGCTTTTGCTCCCCGCCGTCTGTAGCGGCCTTGGCTGCGGAGCCGTCCTTGGGCTCGCTTTCGCCGGCGCCGACCGCCGAGCCCTGTTGTGGGGGAGTTTCTGCGCCCGCCTTCTTGTTTGACGGCGCTTTGGTGGTATCGGTCTTGCCCTGCTGAGTCGCCGAAGCGCGGCGCTTTCTCCGCCGCCTGCGACGCGATGACTGGAGCTTGGGCGCCGGTAGGTTCTCGGCCAGCGCCGCCGCGATTTCATCCACGCCGGCCAATCGCTCCCGCGCCGCTTCGATCAGCTGTGTCGCGCGCGGCGTGTAGCCCTCGGCCGAGGCCAGCAGGGCCGCCCCGACATGCAGCGGCTGTTCGCGGGCCACGTTGACGAGCCGGGCGACGTTCTCTTCGTGGCGACGACCGCGTGAGTTGGCTACAGCGCCAAGCAGCCGCTTGGCGTCGGCGAACTCGGCGCTTGCCTTGCGGTCCTGGGCCTTGCGGCTTGCCCGCGCCAGCCGCCAGAGCCAGCGCACGAGAATCTGCTCGGGAGCAACGGCCTTGCCCTCGGCGAGAGCGCGCAGAAGCACACGTATTCCCTGCAGCCGCTCTTTCTCCCAGGTGGGCGCCTGCGTGACGAGCGTGACCAGATCGTCGTAATCGGCGCGCTCCACGGGGGTAGAAACCCGGTCGACGAGCGCCATCAGGCGGAGACGACGGTTGGGGTTCTCCGCGGCGCAGGTGAAGAGAAACTGCTCGAGCGCCACTTTGCTGGTGTTGCCCTCGATCAGCTTGCGCACGAACTCGGCCCGTTCCTCGAAGCGAATGCTGCGCCCGGCGATCATCGCCCAGAAGCGCTGCTCGTCGGTGTCGAGGTACTTCGGATCGATTCTCTGCCACTCGCGCGCAATCACGGCCAGGCGCCTCTTCACATCGGGCGTCACGGGCACCAGCCAGGGTGCCGGAGCGAGGCGGCGGCGCGCGCGGCGCTGCATTCGCCGGCGGGGCGCCGGGGTCACGCGGGCGCCTTCGCGATAGAAGTCGGCGCCAAGCAGGGAGTGGAGCGAGATGACCTTCTCCGAGTGCGTAGCCGACTTGGGTACGAAGTCGATCACGACGCCGGCTTCCTTGCGCGGATGGGTGCGCATGATGCGGCCGATGCGCTGCTGGTAGACGCGCCGTGAGGCCGTCGGAGCCAGGTGCATGCAGATCGTGGCGCGGGGCGAGTTCCAGCCCTCGGCCAGCAGCTGAGCGTTGATTAGCACGTTGATCTCGCCGCGCTCGTAGGCGGCCAGTGTCTCGGCCAGCTTGACCGGCGGCGTGCGGCCGCTGACGGCCTCGGCCTTGAGACCGGCGGCGCGGAACTCCTGGGCCAGGTTGTAGGCGTGATCGACGCCCGCGGCGTAGACGATGCCGGGCGTGTCGTCGAAGCGATCGCGGTAGAGGCTCGCGGCCGCCTGATTGAGCGCCGTGTGGTCGAGAACCTGAGCCAGTGCCCGTTCGTCGAAATCGCCGCCGACGATAGGAACGGAGTGAATCGCCGCCACGGGCGGAACGCGCAAGCAGCGAAGCGGCGCGATCAGGCCGCGGCGGGCGGCGTCCTGCAGCGGCAGATCATCGACCGAGGCGGGGAAGACGTCCGAGACCTGCTTCGCGATCAGCTGCTCGGTGGCCGTCATGCCGATGAAGACCGGATCGGGGAAGGCGCGGATGGCGGCGCTCGTCTTTTCGCCCAGCGCCGTATGCGCCTCGTCGCAGATCACCAGCTGGTAGGCGGTCGGCTCGACCTCGGCGTGGTGACGCGCGAACCAGGCATAGGTCTGAATCGTGATCGGATTCGGCTTGCGGACGCGGTGCCCGCGCAGAATTATGTCGGAGAAGCGCTTGGCATAGCCCGTATCGGTGAGATCGTGGCGAAACTGGCTTACGAGTAGGCGCCGGTGGGTGAGGATCAGCACACCGACGGTTCGCGCCGCCTCGACAAAGCCGGCCGCCGCGATCGTCTTGCCCGAAGCGGTTGGATGGCGGAAGCGGAAGCGGCGAACGGCGCCTGGATCTTCCTTGGGCACCAGCTCCAGCAGCTCCTCTTCCTCGTCGGGATGCGGATCGCCGAAGCCGTTCTCTTCCTCCTCTTCTTCCTCCAGCTCGGGATCGTCGGGGAGGTGTCCGTTGGTGAAGGCCGCTTCGATCTGGCGCTGGTTGGCGGCGATCAGCTCGGTGAGCATGCCGGCAAGCGCATCGACCTGGTGGCGCCTCAGCTCCAGTCCAGAAGCCAGATGCGGAGGCTTCTCCGAGAGCACGCGCTCGAGCCCGAGCATCAGCGCGTAGCGGACTTTCCACTCCGGCGACGGCTCCTTGAGCCCTTTGTCGATCTCGGCGATCGCGTCGTCCAGCGCGCGCTTGCGAGCCGTGCCCGAGGCCATGGCCTTCGTCGGATCCTCGCCTTCGCGCAGGAATGCTTCGCCCGCCCACGCTTCGGCGCGGCGAGCCTTGGCGACGATTTCTTCGCCGGCTTGATCGAGCGTTGTCGGAAGTTGGTCTGTCGTCTCTGACATGGGAGGGCGGCATAGGTTGCCGCGCCGTGACCACCAGGAATAGACGTGCCGACGCTCAAGGAACAACTGATGGAAAGCGCGGCTCGCAGAAAGAATACCTTAAGAACCGTTCTGGAGCCAGAAGTGGACGCTCGGGAGGCGATTCGGTTAGCGAGTGAGCGTTCCGAATACCGCTGGTCGTTGCTATCGCTCGTATAGCAATAATGGGTAGTGGGTCAGTTTGATTCAAACTGACCCACTACCCATTATTGCTATGCCGTCAATAGCGGCGCGCCCCGCGATACTCGGCTGCGGCCGTCTACTCGCGCGTCGCCGGCGGATGCATGAAGACCGTCAACACGATCGGCTCCAGCTCGGGGTCGTACTCCGACTGGGCCTGCTTCAGAGCCTGATCGATCAGATCGGAGAGGCGCTCGGGATCGACGCGCACGGCATCGGTGAGAACGCGGAAGCGCCCGGTTTGCGAGTACTTGGCCAGGCCCCGCTGAACCTCCTCGAGCATGACGGAATGGACGTCGCTGATAGTCGTGTTCGCCGACAGCAGCTCGGGCGCGACGGTGATGTGCTTGGCGACCGCTCGGTAAGGCTTCTCGCGCCGACCGCCGTTGTCATCGGCCAGCTGAATCAACCCGGCCTTCAGCAGCATGCGCACGTGAAAGTGCAGATGGCCGGGGTCGATGCCGATCCGGCCCGCCATCTCCCGGTTCGTGAAGGCCTGCCCGGCCTCCTCGCCCAGCATCTCCAGCACGCGCAGCCGCAAAGGATGCCCCAGCGCCTTGAGCTGCTCGGGCCTGTTGATCGTCAGGACGTCGAGCGTCCCCTTTGAGTCCGGCGAAGCGGGCATACGAACTGCACTATATGACGTGATCGATATCGGCGTACGCCGAACTGGTGGTCGGCCGGAGGCCTCTATTGATCGTCGGCGCCGAGCTCGCGCGAGCGCTCCATTGCCGCCTGAATCGCATTCAGGAAGGCAGCCCGGATACCAGCGCGCTCAAGCTCGCGAATGGCTCTGATCGTAGTGCCACCCGGTGAAGTCACATTCTCGCGCAGCTCGACCGGATGAATGTGCTCGTCTCGCAGCAGCTTCGCCGTCCCGAACATCGTCTGAACGACGAGTTGCGTGGAGATCTCGCGCGAGAGCCCGAGCAAGATGCCGGCCTCGATCATCGCCTCGGCTAGCAGCGCGAAGTAGGCCGGGCCCGAGCCGGAGACCGCCGTGACGGCGTCCATCTCGTCTTCTTGCACTCGCACGACCGCGCCGAGGTGGGCGAGCACTTCCTCGGCCAGCGCCAGATGCTCTTCACCCGCGTGCGCACCGGCGCAGATTCCAGCCATGCCTTCCTGCACCGTGGCCGGGGTGTTGGGCATCGCGCGCACGACCGGAACGTTCGCGGAAAGGTGCTTCTCGATATTCGGCGTTCGCACCGCCGCCGCGACCGACAGCACGGTCTGCTCGCTGGTGAGCACGTCTCCGATCTCATCCAGGAGCGCGGCCAGATCCTGGGGCTTGACCGCGACGACGATCAAGCCGGCATCTTTGACCGCATCACGATTCGACTGGCTCGTCTCGACGCCGCAACGCTCCTTGATCGCCTGCAGGCGCTCGCTGTGGATATCGGTTGCGACGATCTCGCTCGGCTTACGCCAGCCCGATGCGCACAGGCCCTTGATCAGAGCCTCTCCGATCTTGCCGGTGCCGATGACGACGATACGTCTCTTGTCTACGCTCATCGCGCGGAGTCTATACCTCGCTTGCTGGCGAGCGGCCGGCGCACGGCTCGAGCGGCCGTCCTCACGTCCAGAGCGCCTCGGCCGAGCGGAACCAGTCCCCTGCGCGAGCCTTGCAACAGATAGACGGAGGCGAGGCCTTCCCACTCTCCGTAGCGAGCGAGCAGCTCGCCCGTCTCGGCCTCGCCGACCCAGCGGCCGGCAAGTACCGAGTAGAGCTTAACCAGCCCGAGATCGGCGACGAGACCGTGGTCGTAGCGGCCAAGGCCCTCGAGGAAGAGGACGCCGATCGACCAGGGCCCGACAGTCCGTTCACGAGCCAGCCGCGCGAAGACGGCGTTTGACGGCAGTTCCCGCAGTCGCTCCAGATCGAGCGTGCGACAGAGCCGAATGAGCGTCGCGGCGCGTTTCGGCGCCAGGCCGAGCCGGCAGAGCTCGGCCGGCGAAAGCGCGGCCAACCGCTCCTGCGTTGGCGAGGCGTACAACCCGCTCACGGAATCGCGCGGCGAGACTCTGTGGATGACGCGGGCTTCGATGCTGCGTGCCTCGCGGGCGGTGATCAGCTGTCCGCAGAGCGCGCGCAGTAGAGCATGGGCGACCGTGGCGAGCCTGATCGGTCTCAATCCTCGGAGGTTTCGCAGCGACGCGGCGAGAAGAGGATCGTCGGCGAAGCGCTGGAGAAAGGCGGAATGGTCGTCGTCGAGCGCCAGCTGGAAGCGGAGCCTTTCCAGACCTCGCTCGCTGCTTGCGCTCAGGGTGACTGAGCCGTCCGGTCTTTGCCGCGCTCGAACGAGCTCGAGACCGTTTTCGCTCTCGACCAGAGTGGTCAGCTCGGCGGCTCGAAAACGCCTGCTCGCGTCGCCCGCGCCTCGCGCCGAGACGGCAAGCGAGTAAGGCCCGAGTGGAGAAACGTCAACCGCGAGGACGTTCGTCTGCCGCGGCTCTTCGGCCTCCTCCTGAACGGTCGCGAACGTCTTTCTCACTCCCCGAGGAGTGTACGAGCTATTCCTTCAATAAGGCGCTGCCGAGGCGGTCGAGGCGTGGATACCAGTGGTCGGACGACGCTGCGAAGCGGTCGCGCTTAGCGGTAGGCGCTCGCCTGCAGCTCGTAGAGCTCCGCGTAGAGACCGCCCAGCCTCATCAGCTCGGCGTGGCTGCCCGACTCCTTCACCTTGCCGTCGGCGACGACGAGGATCAGATCGGCCATGCGCACGGTCGAGAAGCGGTGCGAGACGAACAGCGTGATCGCGCCCGTGGCTGCCCCTACGCGCTTGGCGTTCTCAGCGTAGCGCTCGAAGAGCTCGTGCTCGGCCTGGGCGTCAAGCGCGCTGGTGGGCTCATCGAGCACGAGCAGGAGCGGCTGCTCGCGCATCATCGCTCTTCCCAGCGCCAGCTTCTGCCACTGCCCGCCGGAGAGCTCGGTGCCCTCGGCGTAGCTCTTGCCGAGCTGAGTCGAGAGGCCCTGGTCGAGGCGACCGATCATGTCCTCCGCGTGTGCGCGCTCGAGCGCCCCTTCGACCGCCGGCGCGGAATCGAGGTTGGGCAGATCGCCGACGCCCACGGTCTGCTGCGCGATCAGCTCGAACCGGGCGAAATCCTGGAAACCGCTGGCGATTCGCTCGCGCCACTCGGCGATGTCGAAGCGGCGGATGTCGACACCGTCGAGCAGTATTCGACCCTCTTGCGGCTCGTAGAAGCGGCAGAGCAGCTTGACCAGCGTCGTCTTGCCGGCGCCGTTCTCGCCCACGATGGCGACGGTCGAGCCGGCCGGAAACTCCAGGTTCGCGCCGCCGAGCACGACGCTGTCGGTGCCGGGATAGCGGAAGGTGACGTTGTCGAAGACAAGGCCCTCCGTTGCGCGCGACGGCGTCGACCGGTCGGGCTGTATGCGCTGATCGCCGGCCACGAGCTGCTTGAGCCAGTGGTAGCGACCGATGATCTTCGCCATCCCTTGCAGGTTGTAGACGAGACCGAGCCCGATCGACACCTGCGCATTCACCTGGGCCGCGAGCGTGATCGCCAGCACGACGTCGCCCGGCTGGCCGCGGTGCCTGATCACACCCTGAACGACAAGCAGCACCGAGGCGACGTAACCGACCGAGAACACGAGCTGACCGAGGGCGCGGACGACCGTGTTCGAGCGGTGGATGCGCCAGAGCCGCTTGGTGGCGTTTTCCCACAGTTCCAGATGGCGGCGGCGGAGCTCGCTCTGGAGCCCGAACAGGCGCAGCTCCTTGGCAGGTCCGGCACTCGTCGCCTGGCGGAAGAGATGGCGGCTGAGGCGAATCTCGCCGGCGCTCGCGTCGCGTGCCCGGTCGAGACGGTTCTGAGCCCAGCGCCCGGTGAGCAGCGGTGGCAGCGAGAGCAGCGGCAGGAACAGGAGAAGCGGGTTTACGAACGCAAGCAGGATTCCGGTTTCGATCATTGCGACCGTGAGACCAAACGCGGTGAGCAGCGCCTCCAGCGATGCCCGGAGCTGGAACAGCTCCTCGCGCAGGATGGTGAGCCGGTCGGTGTAGTCCGCCCGCTCCTGATGCTCGATCCCCGGCGAGCCGTTCGCCAGCAGGATCAGATCGGAATCGATCTCGAGCATGTTCATGTCGGCCAACTCGAAGTAGGAGATGTGCGCGAAGTGCCCGAGCGTCATCCCGAAGATGACGAGCAGTGCGGTGACGGCTCCCGCGATCGAGGCGCCGGCGGCATTGCCTTTGAGCGCGTAGTCGGTCAGCTGCTTGAGCGAAAGCCCGACGAGCGGCGCGGAGGCGTAAGCGCCCAGCATCAGGCCGACCGCGAGCACAGTCTTGGGCTTGTTGTTCCGCCAGGCGAGCCCGAGCAGTGTGCGTGCGCCGAGAATTACCTCTCTCACGGCTCGTCGTCCTCCGCGTCTTCGCCTTCCTCTTCGCCGCGGGCGAAGCGCTCGGCCTGAAGCTGAAACAGCTTCGCGTAGCGACCGCCGGCAGCGAGCAACTCCTCGTGCGTTCCCTTCTCGACGACGCGGCCGCCCTGAAGCACGACGATGCCGTCGGCGCGGCGCACGCTCGAGAAGCGGTGCGAGATGAGAATCGTTGTGACGCCGCGCGCCAGCTCGACGAAGTTGTCGAAGAACTCGGCCTCGGCGCGGACGTCGAGCGCCGCAGTCGGCTCATCGAGCACGAGGATCGAGGCGCCGCCCTTCAGCGCGAACAACGCGCGGGCGATCGCAATCCGCTGCCACTGGCCGCCGGAGAGATCGGCCCCGCCTTCGTACTGGCGCGAGAGCGGGGTGTCGAAACCCTTTGGCAGCCGCTCGATCGCCTCGAGGATGCCGGCGTCGCGTGCGGCCTTTCGAATCGCCTCGCGATCGCCGAGATGCGGCACCGAGCCGAAGCCGATGTTGTCGGCCGCCGACAGCTCGTAGCAGTTGAAATCCTGGAAGATGATCCCGATCTGGCGGTGCCAGTCATCGACGGGGAAGTGTCGAATGTCGACCTCGTCGGTGCATATGCAGCCGGAGTCCGGCTCGTAGAGGCGGCCGAGTAGCTTGACCAGCGTCGTCTTACCGGCGCCGTTCAGGCCGACGATGGCGGTGGACTTGCCGGCTGGGATCGAGAGCTCGAGGTCGTTCAGCACCTGGCGCTCGCTGTGCGGATAGCCGAACGAGACATGATTGAAGTTGAGCTCTTGCTTGGGGAAGCCCTTCGGATCGCGCACCGGTTCGAGCTGCACCGTGCTGCCCTCGTACTTCTCGACGCCGCGCTCGAAATCGAGCATTCCGGCGTACGACATCATCCCGAACTGGGTCTGAGTGTCGGACTCGGGGTAGTGGCTACCGAGATTGATCGCGGCGATCGCAGCCTGGAAGGTGAGAGCGAGATCCCTGAGCGTGATTCCGCCGCCGGCGGCGCGGTGTCCTAGCGCCGCGAGCGCGGCCGCGGAGACGATCAGCGCAAACGCCGTGATCACGAGGAAGGGCTTGAGATAGATGCGGCGCCGCTCCTTCCAGACCGGCCCCATGAACTCGAGGAAGGACTCGCGGTAGCGTTCGCGCACCCAAGGCGCCAGACCGAAGACGCGAAGCTCCTTCGCGGCCGGCGGATCGAGCCCGACGCGGCGGAAGTAGAAGTTGCGGCGGCGGATGCTGGCGGTGGCGCGAAAGACGGCCGAGTACTTGCGCAGACCACCACGCTGGCCGTAACGGAAGAGCATCGTCGCGACAAAGAGCGCAGCCGCCGCGAGCCAGGAGAAGACGACGCCGATGATGACTACCAGGCTGACGAGCTGGAGGTAGCGAGCGATCAGCGCCACCAGCCCCGCGCAGGCGCGGCCGGGGGTGCGGAAACCGAACTCCAGCTGCGTGGCCGAGTCGCTCAGGTCGTCGAGCAGCTCCTGGTCTTCGAGCGGCCCGATCCCGGGGGTTCGAAGCGAGTCGCTGATCAGCCGATCGGCCGCCTGACCGTCCACCCTTCTCGTGATCAGCTCGCCGAACGAGGCTTGAAGCGGCGTCAACAGCTGCATCAGCACGAAGGCCGCGGCGGCGAGAAGAAACGCGTAGACGAGCGAGTCCCAGGCGCCCGAGCCGACTCCCGCCGCGGTCGCCGCCGGCACGCGGCCGAGCATGACGCTGGTCCCGAGAATGAACAACACCGGCAGGATGCCGAGCGCGATGTTCAGGATGACGGACGCGACGGTAAGGCCGATGCCGCTTTTCGGTAGCTCGCGCGCGATCTCCCAACGCGAGCTGACGGACATGCGCATGAAGGCGGCGAACTGGGCGAAGAGGGACGGCTTCGCGGTCTTGGTTGTCTGGGCGGTATCCAAGTCGGTCATCCTAGGTTTTCGTCTGCGATCGAAGTCAAATGCGAAGTGCCGTAACTGGCGAAAAGATATAGAGGGTTACGTTGCGGGTCAAACACTGAGTACTCGGGGCTTCCTCTTCTAGACGAACACATGTTCGCTGTCAAGCGCACGTCCCGGTAGGACGTGTGCTTCAAGTAGGCGCTCCCGCAGCGCTCAACCAAGCTAGCGAAGCTTTCTTAACTTCCCCTGAATCCGGTCCCCGCGCGGGGCTCTGGTGTTGCATCCTTTGTTCTGGGCAGAGGTCTCGAGCAAGGAGACAGCGAGTCTTGCAGGAAGGGCAGAATCCGATACCGAGTCGCTTTCGCGACCGCGCAGACGCCGGCCGCTATCTCGGCGGCGTGCTGGTTGAATACTCGGGGCGCAACGACGTCGTCGTGCTTGCGCTTCCTCGCGGCGGAGTGCCGGTGGGATTCGAGGTTGCGCGGGCGCTCGAAGCTCCGCTCGACGTGTTCGTCGTCCGCAAGCTCGGAGTCCCGGGTCACGAGGAGCTCGCGTTCGGTGCGGTCGCCTCGGGCGGTGCTCGAATACTCAACCGCGACGTGATTCGCCACATCGGTTTGAGCAGCGACGTCATCGACGCGGTCAGTGAGCGCGAGCGCGCCGAGCTGGCGCGACGAGAGCTCCTCTACCGCGGTGACCGGCCCAAACGGCGGCTCGCGGGCAAGGCGGTGATCGTCGTAGACGACGGACTTGCCACCGGAGCCAGCATGCGTGCGGCCGTCGCGGCGGTGCGAGCGCAGCGCCCGGCGCGGATCGTGGTCGCGGTTCCCACCGCCGCGCTCGATACCTGCGCCGCTTTGAGCGCCGAGGTGGACGAGCTGGTGAGCCCGCTCAGGCCCGCGAACTTCTACGCGGTCAGCCTCTGGTACGACAACTTCGAGCAGGTCTCCGACGACGAGGTCCGTAGACTGCTCGAGAAAGCGAAGGGAGAGCTCGGAGAATGACGGCGCGAGAGAAAGCGGTGGCCATTCAGGTCGGCGACGTGCAACTTGCCGGGACGCTGCGCATCCCGGAGCGCGCCGGTGGAATCGTCCTCTTTGCGCACGGCTCGGGCTCCAGCCGCTTCAGCCCGCGTAACCGTCACGTCGCCGCGGTGTTGGAGCACGCCGGGCTGGCCACGATGCTGATCGACCTCTTGAGCGAGCGCGAGGAAAAGGAGGATTCCCGCACCGGCGCCCTTCGCTTCGATATCCCGATGCTGGCCGATCGACTCCTCGCCGCGACGGTCTGGTTGCATGCCAACGAAGGTACGACGTCTCTCCCGCTCGGCCTGTTTGGAGCGAGCACCGGCGCCGGCGCGGCTCTCCTGGCCGCCGCAGGACGGCCGGAGCTGATCAAGGCCGTCGTCTCGCGTGGTGGCCGACCCGATCTCGCGGGTAAAGCGCTTCGGCACGTAAGCGCCCCTACGCTGCTGATCGTCGGTGAGAGGGACTCTGTGGTGCTAGATCTCAACGAGCGCGCCGCCACGGCGCTCGCAACCAAGTGCAAGCTGGCGATAATCCCGGGGGCGACGCATCTGTTCGAAGAGCCGGGAGCGCTGGAGGAGGTAGCCGCGCTGGCGCGCGACTGGTTCTCGCTTCACCTGAGCGGTCGGGTCGCCGGCTAGCGCGATCGACGCGCTTTCGGCGCAAGCGGCCGACCGCCGTGTTCGGCATACTCCTGCGAGTGCTAGCTGGGTTTGTACTCGTTCTTGGCGGCGGCCTGATCGCGCTGGGCTCCCGGCAGGATCTGCTGACCGCCCATCTCGCAGGAAACGAGAGCGCGACGCTCAACATCGCCGGCGCCCGCTTCGGCACCGCGATGCTTGTCTTCGCCGCGCTGATCGTCGTACTCGGCGTCGCTCGCATTGTTCGCGGCTACGCGAAAGACCCGTCGGTTCACCAGATCGCATCGCTGGCTTCGTTCGCCGCAGTCGCGACGATACTGGCTCGCACGGGGCTCTTCTTGACCGACCACAACCTTTCGATCGGCTCTCCGTCTTCCTACGGGCATCTCGGCCTCGCGCTGGGCGTCTTCCTGGTTGCCGGCGGAGTCGTCCTGACGTTCTTCTCCAAGTTGGCTTGAGGAACGCCGCCTAGAGCAGACCGAGCCCGGTCGCCAGCGCCGACAGCCCCGCGGCGCTCGAATCGACGCCGCCGACTTGGTGCAGCTCCCAGCGCTCTTCGTGCGCCGCCTCGGCGCCGGGCTCCAGAAGTGACAGGGGCGCCAGTGTCTCGAGCTCGAGCAAACGGTCGTTGCAGTAGACCTCGACGTTCGAGCCGAGATCCGCGTGAGCGTGTTCCGGCTGCGGATCGAAGCGCTTGCAAAAGAGCACGCCGCCGCTGAGATAAGCCGCCCAGCCGGCACGGTTGAGATATCCGACCTTGAACGGCGCAGCGGCGGCTGCGCGCACGAGCACCAGCTCGTCGCCCAGCTCCAACCGAGGATCCGAAACGGAGCTATAGGGCCAGAGCACCAGCGCTCGATTGGGCAGAAACTCGCTCTCCCCGATCGGCCCGCGCTGCTGAGGCAGCAGCGCGATACCGCCCAGCGGCAGAATCGTTATCGCCCAGGGAGCCAGCTCCACCGCCTTCTCGTGCTCGTTGCGGATGCGGTGCTTGACCGTCAAAGCCGCACGATCGGCGGCGAGCTCGACCTCCATCAGCTTGCGCAGACCGGACTGGGGCTCGAACCGTTCGAGGCTAAGTCCGTGCTTGCCTTCGCTTACGAGCAGATCGCCCTCGTCCGGCGCCGAGGTGAGCGGAGGATTCTCCGGCGCCCACCAGAGCCGGTGCCCCCCGCGCAGGCGGTAGCGCCCCCAGGGAGTGTCCCAGCCGATGTCGGCGACATCTCCGAGCACGTTCTCGCTCGAGCCGGACGGCGTCAGGCGAACGATGCGCGGCCCGGCGCTCGCGAGTACTTCGACGCTCAGGTGCTCGCTCTCGAGCACGAGCGTCTCCTCGCCGTGGAAGTCGCGTCGCTTCATCCGCTGCTCCTTCGAGTTGGGCGCCGCGACTCCTAGGAGAGCGTGACCTCGACGGTGACCTCGCTCTTACCGCTCGGAAGCGGCGCGACGTCTCCCTCCACCGGCGTACCGTCGACGACGAGCGAGACGTTGTTACCCTCGCCCGCCCGCTTGACGGTTATCTCGAAGGTGACGCCGCGGAAGACTCGCCTGGCGCTGAAGCCGGGCCAATCGCGCGGGATGACCGGGGCGATGCGAAGCCCTTCGTAGCTCGGGCGGATGCCCAGGATCCACTGGGTGCCGGCGACGTAGGTCCAGGAAGCCGTGCCGGTGAGCCAGGCGTTGCGCCCCATGCCGAATTGCGGATGAGCGGGACCGCAGATGTTCTGGCAGTAGACATAGGGCTCGACCTTGAAGCGGTCGGCGTCCTCGCGCGCCAGCGGCAGAACCTGGCGGTAGTACTGATAGGCGCGGTCGCCCCAGCCGAGCATCGCGGCGGCGATGATCGCCCAGGTATTGGCGTGGCAGAAGATGCCGCCGTTCTCCTTGGCGCCCGGCGGGAAGGTGCTCGTTCCGCGAACCCGATCGGTGCCGTGCTCGTACGGCGGCCAGAGCAGGGCGATCCCGAACTCGCTGTTCAGCTTCGCGTGCATCGACTCCATCGCCGTCTCGGCTCGCTCGCTCGTGGCGACTCCGCCGAGCACGCTCCAGCTCTGCGGGTTGAGACTGATCGCCTGATTCTCCTCGCCGGCGATACCGATCGGCTTGCCCTCGTCGTCGAAGGAGCGCAGGTACCAGTCGCCGTCCCAGGCGCAGCTGTTGACGGCCGCCGCCATCTCGTCGTGCAGGGCGTGGAAGCGCTCGGCCTCGGGGCGGCCCAGATGATCGCTCAGCTCGGCCAGATCGACGAGTGCGCGGCAGAACTGCATCGCCACGAAGACGCTCTCGGCCTTACCCGAGCCGCGGTCGATGTTGTGCGTGTCGTCCCAGTCGGAGAAGCCGATGCGAGGCAAACCGTGAGGGCCGCGGTTTTCGAGCGTGAACTGAAGCGCCCGCATCATGTGACCCCAGATCGTGTCCGAGCCGCCCTCGACGTAGGGCACCTTCTGGTCGAGATAGGTGAAGTCGCCGGTCTCGCGCAGGTAGGCGCAAACCGAGATGACGAGCCACAGATGATCGTCCGAGTACCACTGCGGCCAGTCCGGCAGCTCGGTCGAGTGGCCGGGCCCGCCCTTGCCGGTGAGCGGATAGAACTGGTGCCAGGTGTGACCGTCCTCGAACTGGAGCTCCCAGATCTTCGTGAGCATGCGGCGCGCGTGGTCGGGGGCGTTGTGCATCGTCCCGAGGGTGTCCTGGCCGGAGTCGCGCGTGCCCATCCCGCGTCCGAGACCGGTCTCGTAGGCGGAGATGAAGCGCGACCAGTAGAGCGTCGTGCGGCACTGAACCTGGTTCCAGAAATTGAGCATCGCGTTCGTCTCGGCGTCGGGTGTCTCGACGGTGAAGCGCGACAGGTACTCGTCCCAGTCGGCCTTGAGCGCGGCGAACGAGCTCTCCACCTGCTTGGCGTCTCGATAGGTCGCCAGCACTCGCTCGATCTCCTCGGGGTGGTCGGTGATCCCGAGCACGAAGACGATCTGGCGCTCCTCGCCCGGCTCCAGCACCAGGTCGTGGCAGAGCGAGCCGATGCTGTTCCCGCGCGGCGAATCCTGGTTCGACGGCTCGCCGAGCTTGACTGCGATCGGACTGCCAAGATCGCGGCAGCGTCCGACGAAGGCCTCGCGGTCGCAGTCGTAACCGTAGGGCTCCGCGCTGGAGGAGAAGAACGTCTTCGTCGGGGAGAAGACGGTGCCTGCGCGGATCGTCCCGTTCTCGCACGAGCTGCGCATGATGTGCTGTGACCAGTCGAGGTTGTGCATGTCGTTGAAGGCGTCCGGGAAGCTGAGCTCCACGTAGCTGAAACTGCGCAGATGCCGGCGCCTGTCACTCGTATTGCGGAGCGTTAGGACCCAGAGCTCGCAGGGGCAGTTCTCCTCTTCGGGCGCGGGCGGTACGAAGTAGAGAATCTCGCTCGAGATGCCGTCATACGCAGCGGCGATCTTCGTATAGGCGGTTCCGTGCCGGCATTCGTAGGAATCGAGATCTCTACGGACGGGCTGCCAGGTCGGGCTCCAGAACTCGCCGCTGTCTTGATCGCGCAGGTAGAGGTAGCGCCCCGGCTGGTCGTCGGGAACGGCGTTGTAGCGGTAGCGGCTGACGCGCCGGTTGCGAGGATCGCGGTCGAAGGAGTACCCGCCAGCCGTGTTGGAGATGATGCCGCCGTAGCGGCCGGCGCCCAGGTAGTTGATCCAGGGCGTAGGCGTATCGGGGCGGGTGATGACGTATTCGCGCGCCGCTTCGTCGAAAAAGCCGTATGGATTCACTGCGAGCCGACCTGCCTTAGGTTGAAAGTAGATAGCGCTCGGGAAAATAGCGCTCTAAGCCGCCTGAAAACGTTTGCAAGACCATATTGGAAAAGCGGGACCGGGTCAACTGCCAACCCTCACTACCCCGAGCTTGATCGTAGACGGTCGCCGGCTGCTACCCCATGGTCACTTCAACTACGACCTCGCTGCCCGCCGGGTGCGGCGCGATCAGGTTGTCCTCGGCCTTCGTGCCGTTGACGACGACCTGTGTGACACCCTTGCAGACGCCCTTCGGCTTGTTCACGCTGATCCGGTAGGTCGCCCCACGGAAAATGCGCGTGGCCTCGAACCGCTCCCAATCCTTGGGCAGGCAGGGATCGATGCGCAGACCGTTGTACTCGGCGCGGATGCCCAGGATCCACTGACTGGCGGCGACGAAGTTCCAGGCCGCCGTGCCCGAGAGCCATGAATTCTTGGCCTCGCCGAAGCTCGGCGCATCCTTGCCGGCGATCATCTGCGGATAGACGTAGGGCTCGCAGCGATGGAGCTCGGAGATGTCCTCGCGGCTGGAGGGGTTGATGCGCTGGTAGTAGTCGAAGGCGGCGTCGCCGCGCCCGATGATGGTCTCGGCGATCATGATCCAGGGATTCGTGTGGCAGAAGATGCCCGCGTTCTCCTTGTAGCCGGGCGGGTAGGAGCTGATCTCGCCGAGATTGACGTAGTAATGCGAGAAGGCGGGCTGCTGCAGGACGATCCCGTGCTTGGTGGCGAGCCGGTCGGAGACCGAGTCGAGCGCCTGGACGGCCTTACCGTCATCGACGCCGATTCCCGCGATGATGCACATGCCCTGGGGCTCGATGAAGATCTGGCCCTCTTCGTTGTCGGCAGACCCGACGACGTCGCCGAAGTAGTCGTAGGCGCGCCGAAACCACGCGCCGTCCCAGCCGTGCTCGCGCACCGTCGCTTCCATCTTGGCACCGTCGTCGCGATAGCACTTCGCTTCGTCGGTGTGACCGCGGAGCTCGGCGATCTGCGCCAGCTCTTCGGCCGCCAGCACGAACAGGCCACCGATGAAGACCGACTCGGCAACGCCACCCTCCTTGTTCTCGGTCGTCTGGAACGACTCGCCGGGGGTGGTCGAGAAGCAGTTCAGGTTGAGGCAGTCGTTCCAGTCGGCGCGACCGATCAGCGGCAGCTCGTGCGGGCCCAGCCGGTGCAGCGTGTAGCGAAGCGAGCGCTGAAGGTGCTCGTACAGCGGCGACTCGGAGCCGGGCTCGTTGTCGTAGGTGACCTCCTCGTCGAGGATCGAGATGTCACCGGTCTCCTTCAGGTAGGCCGCGACGCCGAGGATCAGCCAGGCCGGATCGTCGTTGAAGCCCGAGCCGACGTCGTCGTTGCCGCGCTTGGTCAGCGGCTGATACTGGTGGTACGCCCCGCCCGAAGGAAGCTGCGTCGCGGCGATATCGAGAATTCGCTCGCTCGCGCGCCCGGGAACCATGTGCACGAAACCGAGCAGGTCCTGGTTGGAGTCGCGGAAGCCCATCCCGCGCCCGATCCCCGACTCGTAGAACGAGGCCGAGCGCGACATGTTGAAGGTGACCATGCATTGGTAGGCGTTCCAGATGTTGACCATCCGGTTGGTGTGCTCGTCGGGCGTTGAGACCTGAAGGATCCCGAGCAGCTCCGACCAGTAGTCGCGCAGTCGCTGGAAGGCGCCTTCGGCCTCGTCGGAGCGCAGGTAGCGCTCGATGACCGGCTTGACCAGCTTCTTGTTGATGGTCTGCGAGCCCGGCGGATCGAACTTGGCCTCATCCGGGTTCTCCCAGTAGCCCAGCACAAAGACGATCTCCTTGCTCTCGCCGGGCGCGAGAGTCAGCTCGACGTGGTGCGAACCGCACGGCGCCCAGCCGTTGGCCACCGAGTCGAAGGACTCGCCGCGCTCGACCGCGGCCGGACTGTCCCAGCCGTTGTAGGCGCCGAGGAAGGTGTCGCGCTGCGTGTCGAAGCCGGCGAGCGGCTCGGAGCAGGCGAAGTAGGCGAAGTGATCGCGGCGCTCGCGGTACTCGGTCTTGTGGTAGATGACGCTGCCTTCGACCTCCACCTGGCCGGTCGAGAAGTTGCGCTGGAAGTTGGTCTGATCGTCCCAGGCGTCCCAGAGGCAGAACTCGACGGCCGAGAAGAGCGAGAGCTTTGCCTCCGAGTCGCGCTTGTTCGTGACACGCGTGCGCCAGATCTCGAGGTTCTCATCGACCGGAACGAAGTAGAGCGTCTCGGCTTCGATGCCCTCGTGGCGCGAAGAGATGGCCGAATAGCCCATGCCGTGGCGGCACTCGTAGTCTTCGAGCTCCGACCGGGTCGGCTGCCAGGACGGCGACCAGAAATCGCCCGAGACGGTGTCTCGTAGATAGAGGTAGCGCCCGCCCAAATCGAAGGGGACGTTGTTGTAGCGATAGCGCGTGAGCCGGCGCAGACGAGCGTCGCGGTAGAACGAGTAGCCGCCGGCGGTATTCGAGATGATCCCGAAGTAGGCCTCGCTCCCCAGGTAATTGATCCAGGGAAGCGGCGTGTCCGGGCGCGTGATCACATACTCGCGCCGCTCATCGTCGAAGTGTCCGTAGCGCATCCTTTTTCTATCCCTTCGATCGGCTCCGCATGAAGTCTCGGGAAGATACACGCACAGGTCGCGCGAGGCGGCACAAAAAGACTTCCTCGGCAGCGGTTTTCTTGTCGCTCAGCTCGTCGGCGCCGTGACGGAGGCCAGACGCGCGAAGACGATCCAGCGATGAGACGCGCTGTATAGCGGGTGACAGGCGGAGAGAACGAGCGTGTCGAAGCCGCGCTTGCGCAGGATGCTCCAGTCGTTCGAGCGCACCACTTCGCGCGCGAAAACGCGATAGGTGAAGGTGCCGTAGGGCATCAGGAGGCGGATCCGGTCGCCTCGTACCAGCGCGTCGATGTGGCGGAACGGAGCGCCGAAGGTGGTGCGATGCCCGGCGATGGCCGTGACCTTTCCCAGGCCCGGCCAGGAGCTTTGCGGATAGCGCCCCGGCCCGCGGCTCAGATCGGAAGCCCAGTCGGTGCCGTTGACGACCACCTTGCTGATGCCGATGCGCGGGATCTCGATGCGGCCAACAGCCTGGCCCGCGTGAATCTCGTGGGAAAAACGGAGAGCCGCGGCGCGAATCGCGGCGGTCGATGGATCCGCGTTCTTTTTCGCGAAAGGAACCGACGGCTTGAATTGCCTGAACTCTTTATTCAGCTGGCCAGCCAGCTGATGCTGTTTCCAGTCCTGATAGAGGGCCGTGACGGGATCGCCGAAAAAGAGGATGACTATCGCCCAGACGACGAGAAGGGCGCCCAGAGCTGCGATCACGAGCCCCATCCGGCTGGCGATGCGCCGTTTCCGCGAGCCGGGCTTGCCAGTCACCGGCTCATCCACGCCGTTCTCGAAGGCAACCCGCTCTGAGTCCTTGCTGGACACCTTACGATCGTACCCTGCCGGCGTAACTTCACTCCGCAATCGATTCGTTCTAGCCGGCCGCACGACCACCGATGGGCAGGAAACCGGCGCGGCTATCCGAATCATCTGCTCTGCTACCCAAATGGTGCTTGGATTCTCTAGGATGCGGCGCAACGAACTAGCCACTCGAAGCGCGGCATACGGGGGGGAGAGGCTAAGTGACTGAGGCAAGAGCGTTGAGGGAACGAGGCGCCCGACATTCACGCGGCCGGCGCAGGCCGACGGTCACGCTGCTGGCGACGCTGCTCATCGCCGTCTTAGCTCTGGCGCAGGGCAACGTCGCGGGCTCGCAGACAAAGTCCGCGAAGTCCGCGAAGAAGTCTTCCGTCACGGTCATGACCGGCTACGAGAAGCAGTTGGCGGCCGCGATGAACGCCGTCCGCAGGCAGTATGGGCTGCGCTCGCTCAAGCTCGTGCCCGGGCTGATGCGCTCAGCCGACAAGCACTCGCTACAGATGGCCTGTAACGGCTATTTCGCGCATTCGTCGCCGAACGGCGCCAGCTTCATCACTCGTGTGAAGCGCTTTTACGGCAGCGCCGGCTCGAGTTACTACTCCGCCGGCGAGAACATCCTCTGGGCCCAGCCGCGAGTCAAGCCTCGCGGGATTGTTGCCCGCTGGCTGGCCAGCCCCGGGCACAGAGCCGTGCTGCTCTCGTCACACTGGAGAGTCTTCGGGATCGGCGTAGTCAGCTCGACTCACGGCGCCGGCGTCTTCGGCGGCCACGCGGTGATGCTCGTGACCGCCGACTTCGCGATCAAGCGCTAGCCGGTCGGGCGCTAGCTCGACCCGGCGCCGCAGTTGATCGCGCTGATCAGCGCTCGCATCGAGGCGACGACGATGCTTTCGTCGATGCCAACGCCCCAGAACACGTTCCCGTCGATGTCCGCCTCGATGTAGGCGGCGGCTGTCGCGTCGGCGCCCGAGCGCATCGCATGCTCTGCGTAGTCGAGGATGCGAACGCCGATCCCGAGCTCCTCGCCCAGGGCCGCGACCAGGGCGTCAACGGGCCCGTGCCCCGCGCCGGCGACGGTTCGCTCGACTCCATCCACGCGCAGCACCGCCTCGATGCGATCGTGACCGGGCTCGCCCTCCAGGTGCCTGAGTGAGATCAGCTCGAGCGGGCGCACCGGCTTCAGGTACTCGCCCTCGAAAGCCCGCCAGATCTCCTCCGGGGTCACCTCGCCGCCTTCGCTGTCGGCGATCTTCTGAATCGCCTTGGAGAACTCGATCTGCAGGCGCCGCGGCAGCTCCAGGTGATGCTCGGTCTTGAGCACGTAGGCCACCCCGCCCTTGCCCGATTGGCTGTTGACGCGAATGATGGCCTCGTAGGAGCGGCCGACGTCCTTGGGATCGATCGGCAGATAGGGGACTTCCCAGACGCCGTCTTCGGGCTTCTTCGCCCGCGCCTGCATGCCCTTGTTGATCGCGTCCTGGTGGGAGCCCGAGAAGGACGTGTAGACGAGATCGCCCGTGTAGGGGTGGCGCGGGTTGATCGGGAGCTGATTGCAGTACTCGACGACGCGGCGCAGCTCGTCGATGTCGGAGAAGTCGAGCTTCGGGTCGACGCCCTGGCTGAACAGGTTCAACGCCAGGGTGACCAGATCGACGTTGCCCGTGCGCTCGCCGTTGCCGAAGAGCGTGCCTTCGATGCGCTCGGCTCCGGCCATCAACGCCAGCTCGGCGGCGGCGACGGCTGTGCCTCGATCGTTGTGCGGATGGATCGAGATGATTGCGCTCTCGCGCCCGCTCAGGTCGCGGCAGAACCGCTCGATCTGGTCGGCGTGGACGTTGGGTGTGGACATCTCGACCGTGGCCGGGAGGTTGAGGATCGCCTTGCGCTCGGGTGTCGGCTGCCAGACGTCGAGCACCGCTTCGCAGACTTCGACCGCGTAGTCCAGCTCGGTGCCGGTGAAGCTCTCCGGCGAGTACTCGAAGCGAACATCCGTCTCGGGAACCTTCTCGACGCCGCGCAGGCACCAGGTGGCGCCGTCGACCGCGATCTTCTTAACGCCCGCCCGATCGGCGCGGAAGACGATGCGGCGCTGCAGCTCCGAGGTCGAGTTGTAGAGATGGACGATCGCCGCCCGCGCGCCGCGAATGCTCTCGAAGGTGCGCTCGATCAGCTCTTCGCGGGCCTGGGTCAGCACCATGATCGTGACGTCGTCGGGAATCGAGTCCTTCTCGATCAGCTGGCGGAGGAAGTCGTAGTCGGTCTGCGAGGCCGCCGGAAAGCCGACCTCGATCTCCTTGAAGCCGATCTCGACGAGGAGGTCGAAGAGACGCTGCTTGCGAGCCGGGTCCATGGGGTCGATCAGCGCCTGGTTGCCGTCGCGAAGGTCGACCGAGCACCAGATCGGCGCTTTCGTGATCGTCTTCGCCGGCCAGGTTCTGTCCGGCAGCTCGACCGGCGGATAAGGCCGGTACTTCTCGGTTCGCATTCGACTCATCTCGTTTCCTCGTTGGTCACTGTTTTCGGCCACAAAAAAGCCCCCAAGCCCGAAGGCGGTGGAGGCGGAAGGCGACCGGACCGGGGTTTATTTACCCGGCGGTCGCCAAGCTAAGCAGGAGGGTCTGGCTCTTCGTTCGCATCAACACAGCGCTAAGAGCGTAGCTAGCGTGCGCCGTCCACGCAAACAGGAGACCGGCTTCGGGTTCGCTTTCAGGCCACGGGCTACGGTTCTCTCCCCCGGGCCAGGGTCGTCTTTGATACTTCTTTGCCACGAGGGCGCCCCCTGAACGGGCGGCGTCGTTCGTACAACCGTCGAGCTGTGACAATGGCAGGAGACATGAGCGCAGAGGCGCTTCGCTCGCGCGCCGCCGTAGTGCGGTTGGCGTGCACATTCTTTTCGGGAGCCTTTCGGGCCGAGCGCCCGCGCTGCCGAACCACCGATTTGGTGGGCAGGCTTCTTCTACAAAGCCATCGCCACGGACTCGACGTCGGCGCGTAAATACGAGAGAAAGGGACAAATAGATGCGCTACGTCTGGGATTTCGACGAGCCGTCGGAGGGCGGTAAGGTACTACTCGGCGGCAAGGGCGCCGGTCTTGCGGAGATGACGCAGATCGGGATGCCCGTTTGCGGCGGATTCACCGTCTCGACCGATGCCTGCCGCGCGTACATGCAGGGGAGCAAGGTTCCGGCAGGGCTGGACAAGGAAGTGGCCGAGCACATCGCCAAGCTCGAGCAGCAGTCGGGCAAGAAGTTCGGCGACCTGAAAGACCCGCTGCTCGTGTCGGTGCGCTCTGGCGCCGCCGTCTCGATGCCGGGAATGATGGACACCGTCCTCAACCTCGGGCTGAACGACGCTGCGGCGGCCGGGCTGGCCGAGACGACGGGTAATCCCCGTTTCGCCTACGACTGCTATCGCCGTCTGGTGCAGATGTACGGCGAGGTCGTCGACGGCATCGAGCCGAACGCCTTCGAGGACGCGCTGACCGCGCTCAAGGAGAAGCGCGGCGTCAAGAACGACGCCGAGCTGAACGCCGACGACCTCAAGGAGCTGGCCGACACCTTCATCGCCATCTACGAGAAGGAGAAGGGCCACAAGTTCCCGCAGGATCCGACCGAGCAGCTGATGCGCGCGATCGAGGCCGTCTTCGACTCCTGGGAGACTCCGCGCGCCCGCGTCTACCGAGACCACGCCGGTATTCCGCACGACCTGGGCACGGCGGTCAACGTCTGCCAGATGGTGTTCGGTAACCGCGGCGACAACTGCGGCACCGGCGTCTGCTTCACGCGCAACCCCTCCACCGGCGAAGAGGGCCTGTACGGCGAGTTCCTGCTCAACGCCCAGGGCGAGGACGTCGTCGCGGGTATCCGCACGCCTCAGCCCCTGGAGGAGATGGAGAAGCCCTTCCCGAAGGCCTTCGGCGAGCTGGTCGAGTCGATGAAGACGCTCGAGCAGCACTACCACGACATGCAGGACATGGAGTTCACGGTCGAAGAGGGCAAGCTCTACCTGCTCCAGACCCGCTCGGCCAAGCGCACGGCTCGCGCCGCCTTGCGCGCCGCGGTGAGCATGGTCGGCGAGGGCCTGATCGACAAGGAAGAGGCCGTCAAGCGGATCAACCCCGATCAGCTCGACCAGCTCCTGCACCCGATGATCGATCCCAAGGCCAAGATCGAAGTGGCCGCCAAGGGCCTGAACGCCTCTCCGGGCGCCGCCAGCGGCAAGGCCATCTTCGACGCCGACACGGCCGCTGTGCTCGGTAAGAGCGAGGACGTCATCCTGATCCGTCCCGAGACGACTCCGGATGACATCCACGGCATGCTCGTGTCGAAGGGCGTTCTGACGACCCGCGGCGGCATGACGTCGCACGCCTCGGTTGTCGCGCGCGGCCTGGGTATCCCCTGTGTCGCCGGTTGCGAGGCGCTCGTGCTCGACCTCAACGCCAAGACGGCGAGCCTGAACGGAAAGAAGATCAGCGAGGGCGACATCATCACCATCGACGGCGGCAACGGCAGCGTCATCATCGGCGAGGTGCCGCTGGTTCCTCCGTCGATCAACGACGACTTCCGCGTCATCCTGGAGTGGGCCGACGGCTTCCGCCGCCTCGGCGTCCGCGCCAACGGCGACACCCCCGACGATGCCACCAAGGCGCGCGAGTTCGGCGCCGAGGGCATCGGCCTGTGCCGCACCGAGCACATGTTCATGGCGCAGGATCGGCTACCGGTCGTGCAGGAGATGATCCTGGCCACCACGACCGAGGCTCGCGTGAAGGCGCTCGACAAGCTGCTGCCGATGCAGCAGTCCGACTTCGAGGGCATCTTCGAGGCGATGGAGGGCCTGCCGGTCACGGTCCGGCTGCTCGACCCGCCGCTGCACGAGTTCCTGCCCAAGCTCGAGGAGACCGACGACCCTGTCGTGCGCGAGCGGATCATCGCCCTGCACGAGTTCAACCCGATGCTCGGCACGCGCGGCTCGCGGCTCGGCATCCTCTATCCCGAGATCTACGAGATGCAGGTGCGGGCGATCGTGCGCGCATCGGTTGCGGTCGAGAAGCGCACGGGCAAGCGGCCGCTGGCCGAGATCATGCATCCGCTGATCGGCTTCGCCGAGGAGCTCAAGCGCATGCGCGAGCTGACGGAGAAGGTCATCGCCGAGGAAGAGGCCGGCGAGTTCCTGATCGGCACGATGATCGAGCTACCGCGGGCCTGCGTGCGCGCGGACGAGATCGCCGAGTACGCCGACTTCTTCTCCTTCGGCACCAACGACCTGACGCAGACGACGATGGGCATCTCCCGCGACGACGCCGAGGGCAAGTTCCTCGCCAAGTACGTCGAGGACGGCGTGATCGCGCAGAACCCGTTCGCCACACTCGACCAGGGTGGCGTCGGCGACCTGATGAAGATGGGCCTCGAGCGCGGCCGCAGCGTCAAGGAGAACCTCAAGACCGGTATCTGCGGCGAGCACGGCGGCGATCCCGTCTCCGTGACCTTCTGCCACAACATCGGCCTGAACTACGTCTCCTGCTCGCCCTTCCGTGTGCCGCTGGCCCGGTTGGCCGCGGCGCAGGCGGCGCTGAACGAGGCGGCGTACGCTGCTGCAGGGCTCTCGCTCCGCGAGGCCCAGGCCATGACGCACGAGTAATCGGCGTAGAGACGCAGAGGTAGTACCTGGGGCGCCGCCGAGAGGCGGCGCCCCTTAGTTCGGGCCGAAAGGCGACCGGGTTGGCGGCCCGAGTTATGGAAAACGCTTCAACCCCTCCCGCCGCTCCTGCCAATCCGGCAAGAACCGATCCATCAACGCCCGGAAGCGCGCACCGTGCGAGGCCTCGAGGAGGTGGACCAACTCGTGGACGAGCACGTACTCGAGGTACTCGGGCGATCTTCTCGTAAGCTCGCTGTTGAGGCGGATCGTGCGGGCGACGGGATTGCAGCTTCCCCAGCGGGTCTTCATCCGCTGTACGAATAGCCGCTGCACTCCCACGCCCAGCAGCGGCTCCCACCGGGTCACCAGCGGCGGTGCGGCCCGCTGCAGCTGCTCGCGGTACCAGGTCTCGACGATCGCCTGCCTCTTGGCCGTACAGGCTCCCGGGCGGGCGACCAGGAGCATCCCGGCGTCGGTCAACTCGACGTAGGGCGCCCTGTTCGCATACACGACCTGCAGCGTCTGGGGCCGGCCCCAGACGTAGTGAATCTCGTCGTCGTCGTAGTTGCGGGGTGTCGCTCGCTCGAGCTCACGGAGCCTGGCCCGCTGCTTCTCGATCCAGACGAGCTTGGAGGCAGCGAAGGCGCGGATCTGGTCGAGGCTCATCCGCCGTGGCGCCGAGATGCGCACCGCGCCCGCCGGCGGGTCGACCCTCAGGTAGATGTTCCTTATGTTTTTGCGAGTCAGGACCGCGGTTATGTCGCCCAACTCGATCTGCGTGACCATTGTTGCTCGCTCCGCGGCTCCTGCCGCTGCCGGCTGCTACTGCGCGCTGCCAAGCATCTCAGAGAGGCCGGTCGGTCCCGCCCGGAACGGTCGGTACAGGCTGCCTCGCTGGCCAGAAGGGAGTCTCCGCGCCTACGGCGACTGGACCAGCCTGATCGAGTTTCTGTCCGCGTCCTTGACGTAAGCGACCAGCATGCCGCCGCCAACGTCTCTCGCCTCCTGCTGAATCTGCGCGCCCGCGGCTAGCAGCGCCTGCAGGCTCTCCTTGATATCGGGCACCTCGAAGAGGCCGACGGGCCCTGTCGTGCCCAACTTGTGGCCGTTGGGATCGAGCCCGATCTCCTGCTCGCCGACTCTGAAGCCGACGTATTACGACTCGTCCGCATACGGCTCGACGCCCAGGAGCGGGCTGTAAAGCGCCTTCGCTCGGACCAGGTCTTCGACCGGGTAGTTGAACTGCTTGATCGCCTGATTCAAGAACGGCTCCTCCTCGCTCGACTCGGCTGTTCGTACCAGTCGCTCCGCAATCAACACGTCGAAGGCCGTGCGTCCTTCGCTTAAAGGCAATCGAGCCAAAACCGTGCTGAAAGCGTCACGCATTAACCCGCGGTGTCAGACACCGGTCAGAAGAACCGCTTCGCGTCAAGAGGCGTTCGTGCCAGAACTGTGACGTCGCTCGCGGCGAGAGCTTTAGCTCAGCGCGATCTCGATATCCTCGAGCACGACGCCCTGAGCGTTCGGATCGGTCAGGTCCTCGGACAACTCGGCCTCGATCTTGCAGCCCTCGGCGATGGTTCCGCCGGCGGCGTCGACCCAGTGCTCCTCGAAGTGCGCGGGCGTGAAGTGCGAGAGAGCGCCCAGCTTGACCTTGATGCGGACGACGCGGGTGGCGTCGTTGTCCGCGGCGACGTGGAGGACGGTTGCAACCAGGTCGCGGATTGTGGCCTGCTCGTGCATCAGCTCTCCTGAAGCAGCGCTTCGACTTCCTTGGCGATCTCCTCGACGATAGCGGGCACGGCCGCGGCGACCGCGGGCGAGAGCGGCTCGCCGGGGGCGAAGCTCTCGCCCTCGATGCCGAGGAAGAGCGCCTTCGCGGGCAGCCGCTTGAGCGCGCGAGCCAGCTCGATCGTGTCGCCGAGCGAGAAGTGGTGGGTCGAGCCCTGCAGCACAGCGTGCGGTACGACCTCGGCGTTGAGGTCGACGCGGTGTACCTGCCCGGGCGCGGCGCCAGAGTGAACAGCGTCCACGATCAGCACCGCGTCGCATCCCTCCCACTCGTCCATCAGGCTCGACTGCTCGGCCTCGGTGGCGAGTACACGCACGGACTCTGGAAGCCGCCCGCGCAGAGCGCTTGCGACTTCCAGTCCTACCGCGTCGTCGCCGCGCCAGCTGTTGCCGGTGCCGACAACGAGAATGCTGGTCAAGTTCTCTCGATCTCCAGCGTGAGGAAGTGCGTCGCGCAAGAGATGCAGGGGTCGTAGTTCCGGATCGCCTGCTCGCAGCGGAGCGTCAGCTCCTCGTTCGAGAGATCCATGAACTGGCCGACGAAGCCGCGCAGATCGGCCTCGATCTGAGGCTGGTTCTGCGCCGTCGGTGGGGTGATCGTGGCGTCGAGGATGATCCCCTTGTCGTCGATCTCGTAGCGGTGACAGAGCGTTCCGCGCGGGGCCTCGCTGGCGCCGCAGGCCTTCCCGGCCTTGGGCGCTACCTCGATGCTCGCCTCGGCCGGCTGCTCGTACTCGCGGATCAGACGCAACGCCTCGACGCAGACCTCGACCAGCTCGACCGCGCGCACGAGAATGCTCTTGAACGGGTTCTTGACCACCTTCGGCAGCCCTATTCCCTCCGCGGCGCCGCGCGCCTCGTCCGAGAGCAGGTCGTACCAGAGCGCGTAGCGCGCCAGCGGGCCGACCAAATAGGAGCCGCGCTCCTTGAGGTGACCCTGCAAAGCGTTCGCATGCTCGACGTGCTCCTCGACGACGTGCTCGTAGAACTCGTCGATCGGGATATCGAGCCCACGGTTCGAGACGAAGCGCTCGCCGCCCTCGATCGGGTAGACGCCGCCGGCGTCGAGCGCGGCGAACTCGTAGTCCATCTCGAAGTCGGGGAAGTCGAGTGTGTTGGCCCACTTGACCGTTTCGAGCGAGGTCGCGAGCGCCCACTCCAGGTCGGGCACCATCGCCTCCAGCTCGGCCTTGGAGGGCGCCTTGTAGAAGCCGCCCACCTTGACGTTGATCGGGTGGATCTCGCGCCCGCCGATGACGGTCATCACGTGGTTACCGATCTTCTTCAGGCGCAGCGCCGTCTCGACCACCTCTGGCGCGTCCTTGGCGATCTCGATCGCGCTCGGGTAGCCGAGGAAGTCGGGGGCGTGCAGCATGTAGATGTGGAGCGCGTGGCTCTCGATCCACTCGCCGCAGTAGAGCAGGCGCCTGAGCGCCTTGATCTGGCTACCGACGTCGGCGCCGCAGATCGACTCCATCGAGTTGATCGCCGCGGTCTGATAGGCGACCGGGCAGATGCCGCAGATGCGAGCGGTGATGTCAGGCGCCTCGGTGAAGTAGCGGCCGCGCAGGAAGGCTTCGAAGAAGCGAGGCGGCTCGAAGATGTTCAGCTTGACCTCTTCGATCTCATTGCCCTTGAGCCGGATGAGCATCCCACCCTCGCCCTCGACTCGGGCGAGGTAATCGGTCTTGATGGTGCGGGTCTCATCCGCCATGACGGGCACTCTCCTCGCGGAATGCGGGCTTATAGCCGTTGAAGGTACGGAAGGCGCGTAGCAGCTCGTCCTCGCTGGCGCCCATCTCGCTCCAGCGCTTGGCCAGCGAGACGGTGTTCGGGCTCTCCTTGGGGCCGAAACAGCCGTAGCAGCCACGCGCAAACGACGGGCAGATCGCGCCGCAACCGGCCTGCGTCACGGGGCCCAGACAGGGCGTGCCGAGCACCTGTACGCACGGCGTCTGGCGCCGCTTGCACTCCGTGCAGACCGCCGAGGTGGGCACGTTCGGACGCCGGCCTGCGAGCACGGCGAGAAGTGCGTCGACGAGTTGCACCTTGGAGATCGGGCAACCCTGCAATTCCAGATCGACGGCGATGTGGTCGGAGTGGGGCGTCGAGGTCGCGAGCGTATCCAGATATTCGGGATGCGCGTAGACGGCCGAGGCGTACTCCTTGACGTCGGCCCAGTTGCGCAGGGCCTGGATGCCGCCGGCGGTCGCGCAGGCGCCGATCGCCACGACCAGGCCGGACTTCTCGCGAATCTCCTTGATCCGCTCGGCCTCTTCGGGCGTGGTGACCGAGCCCTCGACCAGCGAGAGGTCCCAGGGGCCTTCGATCTCGGCCCGGGTGGCTTCGGGGAAGTAGGCGATCTGAACGCGGCCGAGAATCCCGAGCAGCTCGTCTTCACAGTCGAGCAGCGTGAGCTGGCAGCCGTCGCAGGACGAGAACTTCCAGACTGCGATCGTCGGTCCCATCAGAGCTCCTTCACCGATAGCAGTTTCTCGACCTTGTCCCACGTGTAGCAGGCGCCGTCGCGGCAGATGAGCGTCGGGCCGATCTGGCAGTGTCCGCAGAGGCCGACGCCGCAGCGCATGGTGCGCTCGAGCGAGACGTTGATCGACGAGGCCGGCAGGTCGCGATTCATCAGCTCCTGCGCGACGAACTTCATCATGATCTCCGGCCCGACCACGAAAGCCCTGGTGTCGTCGGCATCGAACTCGGCGGGCGGAATCAGCTTGGTGACCAGGCCGACCTTGCCCTTCCAGTCGGTGTCGCCGACGTCGACCGTCATGTCGAGGTCGACGTCGTAGTTGCACTGCCAGCTCTTGACGTTGTCGAGGAAGAGCAGATCGGCCGGCGTGCGGGCCCCGTAGAGGAGCGCGAAGCGACCGTAGTCCTTGCGGTTCTTGAGCACGTGGTAGATGGCCGGGCGAAGCGGCGGAAGGCCGATTCCGCCGGCGACGATGACCACGTCCTTGCCCTTGGCCTCGACAATCGGCCAGGTGTTGCCGAAAGGTCCGCGAACGCCGACGATCGTGCCGATCTCGGCGGCGCAGAGCGCCTTGGTGACGGCGCCGACCGCGCGGATCGTGTGCACGAGCCGCTCGTCGGTCTCGAAGTTGCCCGCGTTCGAGATCGGCACCTCGCCGACGCCGAAGGCGTAGAGCATGTTGAACTGGCCTGGCTCCGGGACGATTGCAGCACCGTCTACCGGCTCCAGCTCGAGCGTCCAGGTGTCGTACGTGTCTTGACGCTTTGCCGTCACCGCGTACGGGACGGGCGTCATGG
>Ga0209638_1000296_pt1 | contig 32806 bp, 30 predicted proteins | sample BarGraNGADG00211_FD_184490 | JGI IMG/M metagenome (GOLD analysis project Ga0209638, IMG submission 184490) | Arctic peat soil microbial communities from Barrow, Alaska - Barrow Graham LP Ref core NGADG0002-211 (SPAdes) (version 2) | ecosystem: Environmental > Terrestrial > Soil > Wetlands > Peat...
CGCCTGGATGGCGTCGCCCGGGCACCGGGCAAACATCCTGGACGGTCGCCTGACCCGGATCGGCGTGGCTGCGGTCTTCGCCAACGGCACGTGGACCGTCGCCGCGGACTTCACCCGCTCCTGAGCGGCCGCCAATACCGCAGCACCCTCATCCTTGCCCGTCGCTCGTCGGGGGCGGCGATCAGAGTTCGCGCCGGGCCGGTCCTCCCGCGGTGACGGTGAAGAGGTCAGGGGCGCCAAAACCCTTGTCCGCAAAGGCTTGTATGACGGCCGAGGTCACCTCGGCCGTCATGTCGGTGGGTGTGAGCGCGATAGCCGAGCCACCGAACCCACCTCCAGTCATCCGTGCGCCCAGGGCGCCGTGAGCCACTGCTGTGTCAACCGCAACGTCGAGCTCCGGGCAGGAGATCTCGAATTCGTCGCGCATGGAAGCGTGTGACGCGTTCAGGAGTGAGCCAACGTCGGGCACGCGCCCTGTGCGCAACAGTGCGACCGTCTGACGGACGCGTTCGATCTCCGTCACGATGTGCTTGGCTCGCGCGCGGATCTGCCTGTCCGACAACAGATCCAGCGCCTCGTGGAGGTGGTCGAAAGCCACCTCGCGCAGGGACGGCAACCCCAGCTGACGGGCGGCCTGTTCACAGCTCAGGCGCCGCTCGGCGTACTGCCCGTCGACCAGCGCATGCTTGGTGTGGGTGTTCATCACGAGCAGTGACAGATCATGGGAAGACAGGTCGAACGGCACCTGCTCGACACTCCAGTCACGACAGTCGAGCAACAGCGCGTGGCCGTCCCGGCAGCGCAGGGACGCTGACTGGTCCATACCGCCCGTCGGCGCGAGGGCGATGGTGTTCTCCGAATCGGCACAGATCGCGGCGAGCCGTGCGCGGGCACCGTCATCAGCGAGTAAGGCTAGGCCAAGAAGGTCGGAAACCGCTGCGGCTACTGCACATTCGAGCGCTGCAGAGCTGGAGAGACCGGCACCGAGAGGCACCCGGCCGTCGACCATGACGTCAACCCCACGAACCTGGAGTCCGGCATGCTCGAAGGCCCAGAGAACCCCGGCGGCATAGGCGCCCCAGCCGGGCGGGTTGCCGGCTGCAACCTCATCCAGGTTGAGCTCGTACTCCTCTCGCGACTGCAGCGAGCGCAGTCTGAGGTGACGGTCACCGCGCAGTCGCACCGCGGCATACGTCCGGTGCGGGAGGGCTATCGGCAGGCACAGACCAGCGTTGTAGTCGGTATGTTCTCCCATGAGGTTGACCCGTCCCGGCGCCGACCACACCCCTGAGGGTCTTGAGCCGAACACATCTGAAAAAGACTGTGCGACAGTCGATTCGGGGGACACGGTCGACTCAGCCCACCTCGCGGAGGCGAGCAGCCACCCGCTCGGGCGCGACGTCGTTCACCCACGCGCCGACGCCGGACTCGGAGCCCGCAAGGTACTTCAACCGGCCCGGTGCGCGCATGACCGACATGACCTGGAGGTGAAGGCGCGAGACCTCGCGTCCCTGGCGGACGGGCGCCTGGTGCCAGCCGGCGATGTAGGGCAACGCGATCGGCGAGCCGCTGGGTGCGTCGTAGTAGCGGTCCAGGCGCCGCAGCAGGTCGAGATAGACCTTCGCAAGCTCGTCGCGCTCGTCGCAGTCCAGGGCGACCAGATCGGGGACATCGCGGTTCGGGGCCAGGTGCACCTCGAGCGGCCACCGCGCGGCAAACGGCACATACGCCGTCCAGTGAGTGCCCCTGATGACCACACGCGTGCCCGAGTCCAGCTCTGCGGCAAGCAGATCGCCACCAAGCAGGTGACCCGTGCGCTCATGGTGCTGGGTGGCCTGCTGCAGAATCTGCGCGGTGCGGGCGGGCAGAAACGGGTAGGCGTAGATCTGCCCGTGCGGGTGATGCAGGGTGACCCCGATCTCCTGGCCCCGGTTCTCGAAACAGAAGACGTGCTCGACCACGTCGATCGCCGACAGCTCGCGAGTGCGGTCGACCCAGGCCTCCACGACGGTCCGGGCCCGCGCCTCGGACAGGGACGAGAAGCTGGCTTCATGGTCGCTGGTGAAGCAGACGACCTCGCACCGGCCCAGCGCCGGAGCCTGGGCGAAAAGTGGGCTGACGATGGGACCGGGAGCGGTGGACTCGGATCCGAATGAAGGAAATCGGTTCTCGAAGACGACAACGTCGTAGTCCCGAGCCGGGATCTCGGAGGGCACCGTCCCGCGGCCGGCCGGGCACAGGGGGCACTCGTTCGCAGGGGGCAGGAACGTGCGGTTCTGGCGATGGCCGGCCATGGACACCCAGTCGCCGGTCAGCGCGTCCAGACGTATCGTCCCTGACGGCGTACGAGCACCCAGCGGACGCTCGTCGGCCACGTCGCGGCGCTCGGCCCCGCTCCGATAGGGCTCGGAGTCGTCGAAATAGATGAGCTCGCGGCCGTCGGCCAGGGTGGTGGAGGTGCGCCGGACCCTCGGAAACGACGCGGGTTCCTTGGTCATGAGCCCTGCCGGGCTAGCGACCCGGTGTCCAGCTCGTCATCCGAGGGCTGCGCCACGATGAGCTGGCCCACCTGCTCGCTGACTGCCCGCCGCGCCACCACGTCGAGGTCGTCGTCGGTGACCAGCACGTCCACCTGGTCCAGAGTGGCGATCGTCGACAGTCCGATGATGCCCCACTTGCTGTGGTCGGCCACCACGATGACCCGTCGGGCGGCCGCGATGAGCGCCCGGTTGGTCGCGGCCTCGATGAGATTCGGCGTCGTCAGACCGGCCACGGGGTGGATGCCGTGCACACCAAGGATGAGCGTATCGACGTGCAGGGCGCTCAGCGTGGCGTCCGCCACCGGTCCGGCCAGCGCGTCAGACGGAGTGCGCACACCCCCGGTGAGGATGACGGTCAGGTCGTCGCGCTGGGCGCTGTGCAGCAGCTCCGCCACCCGGGGCGAGTTCGTCACGGCGGTCAGGTTGGGGACGTTGAGCAGGAGGTGCGCCACGGCGTACGTCGTGGTCCCGGCTGAGATGGCTATCGATGAGCCGGGCGAGATCAGGCCGGCCGCAACGCGTGCGATGGCGGACTTCTGCGCGGGGTTCATCCCGGCCTTCACGCGGAAGCCGGGTTCCTCGGCGCTGCGTCCACCCACGGTCGTGGCGCCGCCGTGGACCTTGACGACCAGTCCCCTTGCGGCCAGTACCTCGATGTCGCGACGCACGGTCATGTCGGAGACGCCAAGGACATCGACGAGCTCGGACACGCGTGCACCGCCGTTGCGGTCGACCTTGCGCAGGATGGCCTCTTGTCGTTGTCGCGCCAGCACGCCGTCCTCCTTGTCTGTCGGCCCACCTGTGGGGCATTCTGCCATGACTTTGTTGATTCTCGTTGGGAACGTTGCAAAATTAGGTCCATTGTCCACATAAGGGAACATCACCCTCGGTGACTCGGCCGTGCGAACGGCCCACCGGACGACCTGACAGAATGGCGCGCATGCCCGCGCACCATGCCCCGCCGACCACCGGCAAGCCGCGTCTGCTGTCGGGCATGCAGCCGACCCACGACTCCTTGCACCTGGGCAACTACCTCGGCGCCTTGGTCAACTGGGTGCAGATGCAGGAGACCCACGACGCGTTCTACGTCGTGGTCGACCTGCACGCGATCACTGTCGAGGTCGCGCCAGCCGCGTTGCGCGAGCGGACCCGTCGTACGGCCGCGCAGTACCTCGCAGGTGGCGTGGACCCCACCCGATCCACGGTCTTCGTGCAGAGCCACATCAGCGAGCACGCCGAGCTCGCCTGGGTTCTGTCCTGCCTCACCAGCTTTGGCGAGGCCAGCCGGATGACGCAGTTCAAGGACAAGTCCGGCAAACATGGCACCGGGGGCACAACCGTGGGCCTGTTCAGCTATCCGGTGCTGATGGCGGCCGACATCCTGTTGTACGACGCGGAGCAGGTCCCGGTCGGAGAGGACCAGCGTCAACACCTCGAGCTGACCCGTGACCTCGCCGGTCGGTTCAACAGTCGCTACGGCCAGACCTTCACCGTCCCCGAACCGCACATCATCAAGGGAACCGCCAAGATCCACGACCTGCAGGACCCCACGTCCAAGATGAGCAAGTCCGCGACGAGCCAGAACGGCGTGATAGACCTGCTCGAGGACCCCGGGGTCATCGCCAAGCGGATCAGGTCCGCCGTGACCGACACGGAGCGCGAGATCCGTTTCGACCAGGCGAAGAAACCCGGTGTCTCCAACCTGCTCTGCATTCTCGGCGCGTTGTCAGGGCGGTCGATCGAGGCGCTCGAGGCCGACTACAGCTCCCGGCCGGGCTCGGGTTACGGGGACCTCAAGAAGGACGTTGCCGAGATCGTCGTGGACACCGCGACGCCGTATCGCGATCGCACCCTGGCGTTGCTGGCTGACCCCGCCGAGCTCGACCGGATACTCGCCGAGGGCGCTGAACGGGCCAGGGATGTTGCCAGCGCCACGTTGGCCAGGGTGTATGACCGGGTCGGCTTCCTGCCGAGCAAGCGATAGTCGCGAACGTGAACGTGATCGGCGTCTCCATCGCCATCCCTGCGCCCTTTGCCGGTGAGCTCCAGCGGCTGCGCGCCTCGTTCGGAGATCCTTCGGCCGAGCTGATCCCGACCCACGTCACGCTCCTGTCGCCGACCGAGATCACGCAAGACCAGGTTCCTGAGATCCACGGCCACCTCGAGCGGGTGGCCGCCGAGCAGCAGCCGTTCACCATGCGACTGCGCAGCACCGGCACGTTCCGACCGATCTCTCCGGTTGTCTTTGTCCAGGTGGCGGGCGGCATCAGTGAGTGTGAGCGGATCGAGCAGGCCATCCGTACCGGCCCTTTGAAGCGGGAGGCGCGGTTCTACTATCACCCGCACGTCACGATCGCCCACCACGTCGATGACGCCGCCATGGATCGTGCCTTCAACGAGCTGGCTTCGTACGAGTGCTCATTCGAGGTTGAGGCTTTCCACCTCTACGAACAGGGCGACGACCTCGTCTGGCGCCAGGTCCGCGGCTTCGACTTTGGAACCGGGGCGAATGGCCCACCCGGTCAGATGAAGTGAAGCCTCTGCTGACCCGGTTTCGCGCGAGCAAGGCCTGGGGGGCGTGGAAGCGCTACGGGCAGGCTCGGGGCAATATTCTGGCCGCAGGCGTCGGCTACTTCGCCTTCTTCTCGATCTTCCCCGCCGTCGCGCTTGCGTTCACCGTCTTCGGGTTCGTCCTGAGGGGGCACCCGGAGCTCCTGGGCTCGATCGCTGACAATGTGAATGCAAACCTGCCCGGCTTCGTCAAGGATGCTCAACACCCCGATGGGCTCATCCCGATCCTGGCCCCGCACGCAGCTGCGTTGACGATCACCGGTGTCGTCGCTTTCGTCAGCCTCGTGCTGGCCGGAATGGGTTGGCTGGGGGCTGTTCGCGAGGGCGTACGTGCAGTCTTCGGGGTCCAGGGGTCCGCGGGCGGCGTGATCAGCAACAAGCTTCGCGACCTCGGTGTGCTCTTCACCCTCGGGCTGGGCATCGCGCTGTCCGCCGTGCTGACCAGCGTCGTCGGCGTGTCCGCAGGCTGGATCGCCGAGCGGATCGGAATGTTCGGTGAGGGCTGGATCCTCGTGCTGGCTGTGTTCGCGGTCAGCGTCCTGTCAGACACGGGCCTGATGATGCTGCTGCTGCGGGTGCTCTCCGATGTGCCGGTGCCATGGCGCGACCTGCTGCAGGGGGCCCTCGTGGGTGGGGTCGGGTTCAGCCTGCTGAAGCTCTCCGCCACGACGGTGCTGCCTCGGGTGACCGCCAACCCGTTGTTCGCCTCGATCGCGATCGTGATCGGCTTGTTGTTCTGGCTGAACCTGATCGCGCGGCTCACCCTGATCTCGGCGGCGTGGGCAGCCAACGACGTCGATGCGATTCGCACTGACGGTCTGCACAGCCTGGACCACGGCCCGGATCCGGTGCCCATGACAGGGACGAGCGCAACCCGCGGCGACTCGGTGCCGACCTTCGGGGCGCGGTCCGGTGACCGTACGACGCTGGCGGCCGGTGCCGTTCTCGGGGCCGCGGCGCTGCTGGCCGCGGGAGTGTTGGTCCGCGGCCTACGGTCTGCTGTCGGCCCGACCCGGCGTTGAGCACGGGCGTTCGAGTCGTGTGGCAAAGCAGCGAAGGAGGCTCAGCTACGCCGCCGGGAGATGCGGCGCGCCGCCCAGGAGCCCACGAGAGCCACCCCGCCGAGCAGACCGGCCACGCCGACCCAGGGCGGCAGCCCGAGCGGCCGAGCCGATCCGGCCGCTCCTTGCTGGTCGACGCCGCCCGCCCCCGAAGTGCCGGGCCCTCCGGCAGCGAGCCTCGCGGTGCCGGGCTCGACCAGCTCGCCGATCGGGGTGAGTGAAGGGCCGTGGGCGAAGGCCCAGTCAAGGATTGCCGCCGTTGGTCGCCAGCTGCCGTTGGCGCTGGACAGCTCGGTCACGATGTAGGTCTTGCCCCCGCGTGTGGCCGCAGCGATGAAGGTCTGCTTGGCGGCGATCGTGTAACCGTTCTTGATGCCGACGGCCCCGTCGTAGTTGAAGAGCAGCCTGTTGTGGTTGTTGATCTTGAATCCCGGCAGCATCTTGCCGTCGCTGGACCTGCCCCCGGGGAACGAAGCCGTCTTGGTGCTGACGTAGCTGCGGAAGCTGGGGAGCTTCATCGCCGCACGACCGATCAGCGCCAGGTCGTACGCGCTGCTGGTCTCACCGGGCTGGTCCAGGCCACTTGGGTCCCTGGCCAGTGTGTCGAGCGCGCCGAGCTGTGCCGCGGTCGCGTTCATCTCTTCCAGGGTCACGGCGACGCCGCCGTTCGCCCGCGCCAGGGCGTAGGCCGCATCGTTGCCCGAAGCCATCAGCAGACCCTGGAAGAGCGACTGCACGGTGTATTCCGTTCCGGCAAGGATGCCGATGCGGCTCCCCTCGACGCGTACGTCCGCAGGTAGCACCATCACCTTCGCGGTCAACTTCAGGCGCGGGATCAGGGTCAACGCTGTCAGCGTCTTGAGGGTGCTGGCCGGCAGGTGGCGCGCGTGCGGAGCCCTGGCCGCCAGGATCTGCCCCGTGTCCAGGTCCGCGATCAGGAACGACGCCCCCGGCATGGCCGGCGGTGCCGGGACACCGGGCGCGAGGTTGACGATGACCCCGTCCTGGGTGAGCTGCGAGCCGCCCACCGTGGCACTCCCCGCAGCGTGCACGGGAGAAGCGACGCCACTGAGGCAGATCGTGCCCACGGCGATGAGCGAGAGGCTCAGAGCGCGGGCGCGGAGGGCATAACGAAGAGCAGTCATCGAACTAGCAGCCTAACCGCTGCCGCTCGGGGCATCGGGTGGACTCGCCTGTACCCTCTGCGCCATGACTGAAGTCGCGGGCGCCATGACACGGATCTCGGGAGACACAGACGGACCGGCGCTGGACGGGTTCTGGGCGGTGATCCCTGCGGGGGGCGCGGGAACACGGCTATGGCCGCTGTCCCGCTCGTCGTCGCCGAAGTTCCTGCACGATCTGACCGGCGCCGGGCGCTCGCTGCTCCAGGCGACCTGGGACCGGCTCGAGCCCTTGTGCGGAGACCACATCATGGTGGTGACCGGCGTCTCTCACGAGGCGGCCGTTCGGGCCCAGCTCCCGGGACTGGCGTTGGCCAATATCGTCGCCGAGCCATCGCCGCGGGACTCCATGGCGGCGATCGGGCTGGCCGCGGCGATGCTCGAACGCCGTGACCGCGACGCCGTCATCGGCTCCTTCGCGGCGGACCACATCATCGGCGAGCCCGAGATGTTCGCCGGGTGCGTCCGTGAGGCGGTCGCGGTCGCACAGACTGGCCTGCTCGTGACGATCGGCATCGAACCGTCCGGTCCCGCAACGGGTTTCGGCTACATCCAGGTGGGCGATCGACTGGCGATCCCGGGCGCTCCGAACGTCAGGGCGGTTCGGTCCTTCGTGGAGAAACCTGACGAGCCGACGGCGCGCAGATACCTGGATACCGGCGAATACCGTTGGAACGCCGGGATGTTCGTCGTCAAGGCGTCGGTCCTGCTCGACCTGCTGGCTGAGTTCCATCCGACCATGGCTGCCGGCCTGCGTGCCGTCGCCGCCGAGCCAGGACGTCTGACGGAGCTGTGGCCGGGGCTGGCCAAGGTGGCCATCGACCACGCGGTGGCCGAACCTGCCGCAGCAGAAGGGCGTGTGGCTGTCGTGCCCGGGCGCTTCTCCTGGGACGACGTGGGCGACTTCACCTCACTGGGTTTGTTGCTGTCCGACACGGCCGACGTCCCGGGGCTGAAGGTCCTGGGTGACGTCGACCTGGTGCTGGCGAAGGACACGACGGGCGTGGTCATTCCTGGTTCGGGCCGCACGGTCGCCGTGCTCGGTCTGGACGAGATCGTTGTGGTGGACACCCCCGACGCGCTCCTCGTCACCACCCGTGAGCACGCCCAGGACGTCAAAGCCCTCGTCGACCTGCTCAAGGCAACCGGCCGCGTGGATCTCACCTGAGTCGGCACGGCCGCGGCACATAGCGCACGTGAGTCATTGATGGCGCACGAACGCTGATGCGCTGTGAATGACAGACCTGCTCGATGTGACCAGGGTCCGCTGGTGAGCTGGCCACTGAGCCCACCCTGGCGGGGGGGTGGTGCGTTCATTAGGCTCGCGGCATGGCTGAATCCCCCGGCGCGCGCAGCGAGTCCGACCTACCCATCGCCCAGGTCTATGACCAGCTGGCCCTCGACGGCTTCGATGCACCGGAGCGGCTCGGCGCGCCGGGGAAGTTTCCGTTCACCCGAGGTGTCTATCCGAGCATGTACACGGGGCGGCCGTGGACGATGCGGCAGTACGCAGGGTTCGGCAATGCCAAGGAGTCCAACGAGCGGTACCACCAGCTGGTGAAGGCCGGCACCGGTGGCCTGTCCGTGGCCTTCGACCTTCCGACCCAGATGGGCTATGACTCCGACGAGGCGATCGCCCACGGTGAGGTCGGCAAGGTCGGCGTCGCGATCGACTCCATCGATGACATGCGCACGCTGTTCCGTGGGTTGCCGCTGGACGAGGTCAGCACGTCGATGACGATCAACGCGCCTGCCGCGACGCTGCTGCTGATGTACCAGATGGTGGCGGCCGAGGAGGGCATCGCCGGCAAGCAGCTGACCGGCACGATCCAGAACGACGTCCTCAAGGAGTACATCGCACGCGGCACCTACATCTACCCGCCGAAGGAGTCTCTGCGCCTGATCAGCGACATCTTCACCTACTGCCACAAGGAGATTCCGCGCTGGAACACCATCTCAATCTCTGGCTATCACATGGCGGAGGCGGGAGCCACGCCCGCGCAGGAGATTGCGTTCACGCTCGCCAACGCCAAGGAGTATGTGCGCACCGCGCTCGCCGCCGGCTTGGAGATCGACGACTTCGCCCCGCGCCTCTCCTTCTTCTTCGTTGCGCGCACGACACTGCTGGAGGAGGTTGCCAAGTTCCGGGCCGCCCGCCGGATCTGGGCCCACATCATGAAGGACGAGTTCGGCGCCAAGAACCCCAAGTCCCAGATGCTGCGCTTCCACACCCAGACCGCAGGCGTCCAGCTGACCGCCCAGCAGCCCGAGGTCAACATGGTGCGGGTTGCGCTCCAGGGCCTGGGGGCCGTTCTGGGTGGCACGCAGTCGCTGCACACGAACTCCTTCGACGAGGCCATCGCGCTGCCGAGCCAGAAGGCCGCCCGGCTGGCTCTGCGGACCCAGCAGGTCATCGCCTACGAGACGGATGTGACCAAGACGGTCGACCCCTTCGCGGGGTCCTATGTCATGGAGTCCATGACCAACGACATGGAGGGCGCGGTCGTTGACCTGATCCAGGCCGTCGAGGATCGTGGTGGCGCCGTGGCCGCGATCGAGCAGGGCTTCCAGAAGGCAGAGATCGAACGCTCGGCCTACCGCATCGCTCTGGAGATCGACGGGGGAGAGCGCACCATCGTGGGTCTCAACAAGTTCACCCTCGACGAGGAGGACTCGTACGAACCGCTGCGTGCGGATCCGATGATCGAGGCCGACCAGTGCGAGAGCCTGGCGGTGCTGCGGAAGGTTCGCGACAACGACGCCGTATCCCGTGCGCTGGACGGCGTTCGCGCCGCCGGTGCAGGAACGGACAACGTCCTCCTTCCCATGAAGGAGGCCCTGGCCGCCCACGCCACGGGTGGCGAGATCGCCCACGCGCTGCGCGACGTCTGGGGCGTGTACGTTCCGCACGACGCATTCTGAGCACAAGTCGTCCCCAGCGTGACGGCAGGTAGGTTTAGCGCTCGTGAAGCCTCAGCGTGATCTCCCTTCCGCCGCGGCCGTCCTGCGCGAGACGCTGGCCGAGCTGGAGGGCGAGCTCACCGCGTTCCGCCGTGACATCCATGCCCATCCCGAGCTGGGGCGAGGCGAGGTCCGCACCACCACCCTCGTCGCGGACCGGCTGAGGGCCGCCGGGATCCGGGTGCGGCTGCTTGCCGGCAGCGGACTGGTGGCGGACCTCGGGCCGGTCGACCCGGCATACCGCGTGGGGCTGCGGGCGGACCTGGACGCCTTGCCGGTGGCTGAAAGAACCGGCCTGCCGTTTGCCTCGCAGAATGACGGGGTCTGCCATGCCTGCGGCCATGACCTCCACACAGCCGCAGTCCTCGGTGCGGGTCTGGCGCTTCAGCGGCACCTCGACTCCCTGGCGGCACAGGGGACGGCCGTGCGCCTGATCTTCCAGCCGGCCGAAGAAGTCATTCCCGGCGGAGCGCAGGAGGTCATCAGCCAGGGCGGCATCGAGGGCGTCGACCGCATCTTCAGCATTCACTGCGACCCCACCCTGGACTTCGGTCAGGTGGGACTGCGCGAGGGCCCCATCACCGCGGCGGCCGATGCGGTCACGATCACGCTCAGCGGGCGCGGCGGGCACACCGCGAGACCGCATCTGACCCAGGATCTGACCTACGCGCTGGCCAAGCTCGTCACGGATGTCCCCGCGGTGCTCTCGCGCCGGGTCGACCCGCGGGCCGGGGTCGCACTGGTGTGGGGAAGCATCCACTCCGGCAGCGCACGGAACGTCATTCCCTCGACCGGAGTCATCAGCGGCACCCTGCGGATGCTGGATGCGCAGGTGTGGGACGACATCGGGCCCCTGTTGGACGAGGCCGTGCACGCGGTGATCAGCCCGTATGACGTGACTGCGAAGGTCGAGCACGTGCGTGGCGTGCCACCGGTGGTCAACGACCCTGCCTCGATCGAGATCCTGCGTCATGCGACCGTCGCCGCATTCGGCCATGACGCCGCACAGACGACGTTGCAGTCCCTGGGCGGTGAGGACTTCGCGTGGTACCTGCAGGAGGTGCCGGGGGCCCTGGCTCGGTTGGGGACACGCACCCCGGGCGGCGAGACCTATGACCTGCACCAGGGCGACATGGTGGTGCACGAGGGAGCAGTGGTTGCGGGGGCGAGGTTGTTGGCCGCGACGGCACTGGCAAACGGCGCAACGTAACGATCCTGACACATCCGTGTGCCTTCGCACGCCGGGTGGCCGCGGGCAGTAGAGTCACGAAAAGTTGTACCGTTTGGTGCATTTCACTGGTTGGTGCATTTCAACATAAGGAGAGCGCCTTGCGTTCATCGATGAAGGTTGCGGCCGTGGTCTCTGTGGCTGCCATGGTCCTGGCGGCTTGCGGGAACAAGCCCACCACCACGACCCCCGGGGCCACATCCACGAGCGGCGGCTCGACCACGACAGCCGGTAAGGCGTTCAAGGCCTGCATGGTGCTTGATACCGGCGGCGTCGACGACCGCTCGTTCAACCAGTCGTCGTGGGCAGGTCTTCAGGCGGCCAACAAGACGAACCCCAACATCGCAATCTCGTACATCGCCTCGAACTCCCAGAACGACTACGTCCCCAACCTCACGGCAGAGGTCAACAAGGGTTGCGACACTGTCATCGCGGTGGGCGGCCTGATGGGCGACGCGGTCAAGAAGGTCGCCGCGGCGAACCCCAAGCAACAGTTCGCCGAGATCGACAACGGGTCCTTGGGTCCCAACGTCTATGGCCTGCAGTACAACACGGCACAGGGCGGCTTCCTTGGCGGCTATCTCGCAGCCGGCATGACCAAGACCGGCAAGGTCGCGACCTTCGGTGGCCTGAACATCCCGCCCGTGACCATCTACATGGATGGTTTCTGGGAGGGCGTGCAGTACTACAACAAGACAAAGAACAAGACCGTCCAGGTCCTTGGCTGGGACGAGAAGAACCAGAAGGGCGGCACGTTTGCCACGTCCTTCACCGACCAGAACAAGGGTCGCTCGATCTCCCAGGCTTTCGTCCAGCAGGGTGCAGACATCCTCTTCCCCGTTGCGGGTGGCACCGGCCTGGGTTCGGGCGCCGCGGCTCAGGCTTCCGGCGGCAAGGTCAGTGTGCTGTGGGTTGACACCGATGGCTGCGTGAGCGCTGCGCAGTACTGCAAGTTCTTCCTGACCAGCGTGACCAAGAACCTGACCGACTCCGTAACCAAGTACACCGTGGACTCCGCCGCTGGCACGTTCCCGACCGGCAGCTACATCGGTGACCTCAAGAACGCGGGCACAGGTCTGGCGCCGTTCCACGAGTTCGAGAGCAAGGTGCCCGCGGGTCTCAAGAGCGAGGTCGACCAGGTCAAGGCGGACATCATCTCCGGCAAGATCGCCATTACCTCGCCCAGCCAGCCGAAATGACGGTTGACTTGATGTAGCAATCCTGAGGGGGGAGCACCCGCATGCTCCCCCCTCACGATTCGCTGGAATGGTCTTCGCCCGAACCGGTTCTGGAGGTCACGCTGAAGCTCGAACTGCGAGGTATCACCAAGCGCTTCGGTCCGCTGGTGGCCAACGACGCGATCGATCTTGTGGTTCATCCCGGCGAGATCCACGCGCTTCTCGGCGAGAACGGGGCGGGCAAGAGCACGCTGATGAATGTCCTCTACGGGCTCTACCAGCCTGACAGCGGCGAGATCCTGATCGATGACCTGCCGGTCACCTTCAAGGGTCCTGGCGACGCGATGGCTGCAGGAATCGGCATGGTCCATCAGCACTTCATGCTGATTCCGGTATTCACGGTCGCCGAGAACGTCGAGCTAGGGCACGAGCAGACCCGTCGCCTCGGGTTCCTCGACCATCGCAGCGCGCGACGCCTGGTGGCTGAGGTGTCCGCTCGTTACGGCCTGGACGTTCCCCCAGACGCCCTCGTGGCCGACCTGCCGGTGGGGGTGCAGCAACGGGTCGAGATCGCCAAGGCGCTGGTCCGCGACGCAAGCGTGCTCATCCTCGACGAACCGACCGCTGTACTCACCCCGCAGGAAACCGACGAGCTGATGCAGGTCATGCGGGCTCTGCGCGACGGCGGGACGTCGATCGTCTTCATCACCCACAAACTGCGTGAGGTCCGTGCCGTCGCCGACCGGATCACCGTCATCAGGCGTGGCAAGGTGGTGGGTGAGGCGTCGCCCAGCTCCCCGTCAGCCGAGCTCGCTTCGATGATGGTCGGCCGGCCCGTCCAGCTGACGGTCGACAAAACCGCTGCTGCCCCAGGTGAGCCCGTCCTCGATGTCGAGTCGTTGCATGTGGTCAACGACAGGGGCCAGGTTCTCGTCGACGACGTCAGCTTCTCGGTCCGCGCGGGCGAGATCTTCGCCGTCGCCGGGGTCCAGGGCAACGGCCAGACCGAGCTGACCGAGTGCCTGATCGGACTCACCCGTCCCACGTCAGGACGGATCCGGATCGCAGGGGATGACGTGACCCGCGAAAGCATCGACGAGATCCTCTCGCGCGGGGTCGGCTACGTTCCCGAAGACCGCTCCCACGACGGACTTGTGGGAGCCTTCAGCCTGGCGGAGAACCTCGTTCTCGATATCTTCGACCAGGCGCCCTTCGCGAAAGGCATGTCACTGGATCTCAAAGCCATCGCCGACAACGCGGAGCAGAGGGTCCAGGAGTTCGATATCCGTACCATGTCGATCGCGGCCAATGCCTCGACGCTGTCCGGGGGCAACCAGCAGAAGCTTGTTCTGGCCCGCGAGCTGTCCCGCCCGCTCCGGCTCCTCGTAGTGGCCCAACCCACACGCGGCGTCGACGTGGGGTCTCAGGAGTTCGTCCACAGGCGGATCATCGAGGAGCGTGACAACGGCGCAGCAGTGGTGCTCATCTCCAGCGAGCTCGACGAGGTGCTCGCTCTGGCTGACCGCATCGCGGTGATGTTCCGGGGTCGGATCATCGGCGAGGTGCCGGCCGGCACCCCAGCCGCGGAGATCGGGCTCCTGATGGCCGGGTCGACGGCCGGGGTGGCCCAGTGAGTGAGAACCAGCCGATCAGCGAGAACCAGCCGATCAGCGAGAACCAGCCGATCAGCGAGAACCAGCCTACGGCCGGGGGCTCCTCGTCGGCTCCCACCCAGCCGGGGTCGCCAACCGGAGACGATCGAACGAGCTTCGGCCGGCGGATGGTGGACGCCGTGCGGTACGGCAACAGCGCCGTCCTCACCCTGTTGGCCCTCGTTGTGGCCATGGCGGTTGGCGCCGTGCTGATCGCTGTGGCCGACCCCGACACCCGCGCTGCGGCCCAGTACTTCTTCTCCGCTCCCATGGACATGGTCAGCGCGGCAGGACGCGCGGTCTTCGGCGCTTACGCGGCGTTGTTCCATGGGGCGATCTTCAACCCTGCGACCGCATCCAAGGGCACTCTGGCCGGTATCCTCGGTCCGATCTCCGAGACACTGGTCAACGCCACCCCCTTGATCGTGGGCGGCCTGTCGGTCGGGCTCGCCTTTCGAGCCGGCCTCTTCAACATCGGCGGCCAGGGCCAGATCATCATTGGCGCGATCTTCGCTGGCTACGTCGGATTCGCCTGGCACCTGCCTGTGGTGCTGCATCTGCTCGTCGGCATCATCGCTGGCATCGTCGGCGGCGCACTGTGGGGAGGTCTGGCCGGGTTCCTCAAAGCTCGTACCGGTGCGCATGAGGTCATTACGACGATCATGCTCAACTATGTGGCCTTCAACCTTCTGGGCTTTCTGCTCGGGCTCAAGGGTTTCCAGCGTCCGCCGTACGGGCAGGCCATCAGCAACGTGGTCGACGACAGCGCGAAGCTCCCGCCTCTGCTGGGCAACGGGCTGCGCGTCCACGCCGGGCTCTTCGTGGCGCTGCTGGCAGCCCTTGGTGTGTGGTGGCTGCTTTCTCGCAGCACCCTCGGGTTTCAGCTGCGTGCCGTGGGCGCCAATCAGTTCGCCGCACGCACAGCAGGCATGAGCGTCGAGCGCAACTACACCATGGTGATGATTCTGGCCGGCGGTCTGTCCGGTCTCGCCGGGGTGTCGCAGATCCTCGGCACCAACAGCGCGATCACGCAGGACATCGACGCCGGCATCGGGTTCGATGCCATCACGGTTGCCCTGCTGGCCAGGGCCACCCCGGGCGGAACAATCCTGGCCGGTCTGCTTTTCGGCGCGCTCCGGGCCGGTGGTGTACAGATGCAGTCCAGCACCGGCATCCCGATCGACCTGGTGCAGGTGATTCAGTCTCTCATCGTGCTCTTCATCGCAGCGCCCACCCTGATTCGTTCGATCTTCCGGCTCAAAGCCGCCCGCGGTGGGATCGGGCAGCAGCTCGCGAAGGGCTGGAACGGGTGAGCTCGCAGACATCACCGACCGCGCCCGGAGTGAGCAAGCCGGAAGTCATCGTCCGCTCGGTGGTCGAGGTCCCCATCAGCAACCGCCGCCGTCTGGTCACCGGAAGCGCATTGATCCTGGTCGGCCTGATCTGCGTCCTGCTGCTGGGCCTGGGCTCGCGGTCCGGGTATCACGCCTCGTTCCAGCTCGCACCGGCCGATGCGAGCATCAAGGTCCCAAACCTGACGCTTCCAGCCCGACTCACCGCGGTCCTGCTCGGCCTGGTCGTCATCGGACTGGGCGTGTTTCAGATCGCAAGGGGCTTTCGCAAGCGCGCCATGACATGGGTGCTCATCGCCACCGGGGCCTGCTTCATGGTCGCTTTCCTGTGCTGGGCGGCGACGGGCGGAAGCAAGGGCAGCACCCTTGACCTGCTCGGCCTGCTGCAGCAGTCCATCTTCCTTGCCATACCCCTGATCCTGGGTGCGCTGGCGGGGGTCTTGTGCGAGCGCTCAGGTGTCATCAACATAGCTATCGAGGGGCAGATGCTCTCCGGTGCCTGGGCGGGCGCCTTGGTCGGTACGCTCGTTCACAACAACGGCTTTGGCGTGGTGGCGGCGGTGATCGCCGGCGGGCTGATGGGTCTGCTGCTCGCCGTCTTCGCCATCCGGTACTACGTCAACCAGGTCGTTCTCGGAGTGGTGCTCAACGTCCTCGCCCTCGGCCTCACCGGTTTCATCTACGACGCTCTCATGCAGCCCAACCAGGACACCATGAACAACCCCGGCTTCTTCGACCCGATCAAGATCCCTGTGCTGGGCGACGTGCCGATCGTGGGGCCTCTGCTGTTCAACACCAACGTCATCGTCTATCTCACCTACATCCTGATCGTCGTCATCGACGTGGCCCTCTTCAGGACCCGGTGGGGACTACGCGCACGGGCGGTCGGTGAGCATCCCGAGGCAGCCGACACCGTGGGCATCAACGTCGCCCGCACGCGTTACCGCAACGTCGTCTACGGCGGCATGGTGGCGGGCCTGGCAGGTGCGTTCCTCACCATCGGCGCCGTGGGTGCATTCACAAAGAACATCTCCTCGGGCAAAGGCTTCATCGCGCTGGCAGCAGTCATCTTCGGTCGATGGAGTCCCCGCGGCGCTATCGGTGCAGCCCTCTTGTTCGGATTCGCAGACGCGTTACAGACCGTGTTGTCCTTCACCCAGACCCCGGTCACGATCCCGTCCAGCTTCCTGGCAATGCTGCCGTACCTCGCCACCCTGTTCGCTGTGGCCGGACTCGTGGGAAGGGTCCGGGCGCCTGCTGCGGACGGTGAACCCTATGTCAAGGGCTGATCCCTTGAGCCACACCGCGTCCGTCGACTGGGATCTCCTGCACGTCAAGGCAACCGAGGCTATGCAACGGGCCTATGCGCCGTACAGCAACTTCCCGGTCGGTGTGGCGGGGCTGGTCGACGACGGACGCATCGTGTCCGGCTGCAACGTCGAGAACGCGGCCTACGGCGTGGCGCTGTGTGCCGAGTGCGGGATGGTCTCGGCGCTGCACCTGAGCGGTGGTGGGCGGCTGGTGGCGGTGTCCTGCGTCAGTGCCGGCGGCGATGTGCTGATGCCCTGCGGAAGGTGCCGGCAGCTGTTGTGGGAGAACGGTGGACCGGGCTGCGAGGTCATGACAGCCGCGGGCGTTCGCACCATGGCCGAGGTCCTTCCAGAGGCCTTCGATCGTAACGACCTCGACCACGTCAGCCCACCCCCGCCGATCTAGGCGGTTTGTCCAGCTCAGATCCGCGGATCTAGGCAGTTTGTGCGGGTCCGACCCGCCCGGCACACCGCGTGAGGCAAGATCTGTACGTGGCCAATTCCTTTGATGCCGTTGATGTCATTATTGCCAAACGCAACAAGCAGGAGCTGTCCGGCGAACAGATCGACTGGGTGATCGACGCCTATACGCGGGGAGCCGTGGCCGACGAGCAGATGTCGTCGCTGGCCATGGCGATCCTGCTCAATGGCATGACCCACCGGGAGATCTCCCGATGGACCGCGGCAATGATCGCGTCCGGCGAGCGGATGGACTACTCGTCGTTGTCCCGTCCAACTTCGGACAAGCACTCGACCGGGGGGGTCGGCGACAAGATCACCCTCCCCCTGGCACCGCTGGTCGCGGCGTGCGGCGTTGCGGTTCCTCAGCTTTCGGGTCGAGGGCTGGGCCATACCGGTGGGACGCTCGATAAGCTCGAGTCGATCCCCGGCTGGCGCGCGGCCCTGTCCAAGGACGAGATGATGCGGCAGCTCGAGGACGTTGGCGCTGTGATCTGCGCCGCCGGCGACCGTCTTGCGCCTGCCGACAAGAAGCTCTATGCCCTGAGAGACGTCACCGGCACCGTCGAGGCCATCCCGCTCATCGCGAGCTCGATCATGAGCAAGAAGATCGCTGAAGGGACCCGCGCGCTGGTGCTCGACGTCAAGGTGGGATCCGGAGCGTTCATGAAGGATGTCGACTCTGCCCGTGAGCTGGCGCGCACGATGGTCGAGCTCGGCAAGGATGCCGGAGTGACAACGGTGGCGCTGCTCACCAACATGCAGACCCCGCTCGGTCTGACCGCGGGCAACGCCCTCGAGGTGCGCGAGTCCGTCGAGGTCCTGGCGGGCGGTGGCCCGCCGGATGTCGTGGAGCTGACCTTGGTTCTTGCCCGGGAGATGCTGGCCGGGGCCGGCCGTGGGGACGTCGACCCGGCTGACGCACTCCGGGACGGACGAGCCATGGACGTATGGCGTCGCATGGTCACCGCCCAGGGTGGTGACCCGTCCGCGGCACTACCCGTCGCGAGGGAGACCCACCAGATCCTGGCTCCGGGCTCCGGTGTGCTGACCCAGCTGGACGCCCTTCGGGTCGGAGTCGCGGCCTGGCGGCTGGGCGCCGGGCGGGCGCGCAAGGAGGACAAGGTCCAGGCTGGTGCTGGCATCGAGATGCACGCGAAACCCGGCGCAGTCCTGCGAGCTGGCGACCCGCTGATGACACTTCACACCGACACCCCCGAGAAGCTCGACCGCGCTGTCGAGGCACTGGATGGTGCGTATTTCATTGCGCCAGAAGGCTCCCGGCCCGACCTGCTGCCGCTGGTGATCGACCGGATCAGCTGACCCTTGCTCAGGTCAGGCCGGTTTGCTCAGTTCAAGCCGGTTTGCTCACTTCAAGCCGGTCGGATCGAGCAAAATCGGCGCAAGAACCGGCCTGAAATGAGCAAGGCCTGCACGCCCGCACTACTGTGAGCGGATGCCCCAACTCATCACCGAACCCGCGCGCATCCCGGTCCCTGGCGGCAAGATCATCAGCGAGCACGTCGGCCTGATGAGCACCGGGACGCTGGCCGTTTCGGTCGCCCACATGATCGCCCCCGCCAACTGGGGGGAGCCTTTCCAGACACCGGAGTTCGACGAGATCACGCTGGTCCTCAAGGGCTCGGTGGTCGTCGATCACGAGGGCGGGCCCACGACTGCCGTGGCCGGGCAGTCGATCCTCACCAATGCCGGGGAACGCATCCGATACTCCTGCGGACCGGAAGGCGCCGAGTACGTCGCCGTCTGCCTCCCGGCGTTCGCGCCCGACACGGTCAACCGCGAGGACTGATTGCTCACCGACGACACGCTGCGCCGCGCCCCGAAGGCACTGCTGCACGATCACCTCGACGGCGGACTCCGGCCACAGACGATCATCGAGCTCGCCGACGCCGTTGGCTACCAAGGACTTCCGGAGCAAGATGCAGACGCGCTGGGCGCCTGGTTCCGCCGCAGCGCAGACTCGGGGTCGCTCGAGCGTTACCTCGAGACGTTCGGCCAGACGCTGGCCGTCATGCAGACGGTCGAGGGGCTCCACCGGGTTGCCAGCGAATGTGTGCAGGATCTCGGCGCCGACGGGGTGGTCTATGCCGAGGTGCGTTACGCCCCAGAGCTGCACCTGGAGAACGGGCTGTCGCTCGAGGAGGTGGTCGAGGCAGTGAACGCTGGCTTCCGCGAGGGCGAACGGATCGCGGCAATCGCAGGCCTGCGGATTCGGGTGACGGCGCTGCTGACAGCGATGCGTCAGGCCGCCAAGGGGACGGAGATCGCCCGACTCGTGGTGCAGTATCGCAACCACGGTGTCGTGGGCTTCGATATCGCAGGGGCCGAGGCAGGCTTCCCGCCCACCCGGCACCTCGACGCCTTCGAGTACCTCCGTCGCGAGAATGCCCACTTCACCATTCACGCGGGCGAGGCCTTCGGACTCCCCAGCATCTGGGAGGCGATCCAGTGGTGCGGCGCCGATCGGCTTGGTCACGGCGTGCGTATCGTGGACGATATTCGGGTCGCGGCCAGGCCCTATGCCGCGGACGTCGCCTACGCAGCCACAGCGGATCCCTCCGAGGTGGCCCTCGGCGGACTTGCGTCATACGTGCGCGACCGGCGGATCCCGCTGGAGATGTGCCCCAGCAGCAACGTGCAGACGGGCGCGGCCGAATCCATTGCGTTGCACCCGATCTCACTGTTGAAGCGGCTGAAGTTCCGGGTCACCGTCAATACCGACAACCGCCTGATGAGTGGGACGTCGATGACGCGGGAGATGTCACTTCTCGTCAACGAGGCCGGGTGGACGTTGGAGGACCTGCGCTGGGCAACGATCAACGCGATGAAGTCGGCCTTCATCCCCTTCGATGAACGTCTGGCGATCATCGACGAAGTCGTCAAGCCGGGATACAAGGGGCTGATGGAGGACTGACCAGCCGCCGGCCCGGACGACGTTACGAGGACTGTGAGTCGATCGGGTCGGCCGGGATGAGACGACGGCGCAGGGCCGCGTCCCGCTCAAGCCGGATCGCGTCGCGTCGGCGGCGATCGGCGATCACCGCGGCCAGGACGAGTTCTGGGTGGGTGTCAGCTGGGGGCTGCGGAGCGAGATAGGTGGACACCTCGTCGCGCAGCTCAACACCGAGAGCCGCGCGCGACCGCGGGCTCAAGAGCGGTGCTCTCATGAGGAACTGCCTGACCGCCATCGCCAGGCCGTCCGGCAGCCGGGCGATGTCCGCGCCGGCCGCCCACTCGGCCAGCTGCAGAGGCATCATCGGGGGCGGCGGCAAGGTGATGTGGACCCGCTCTCGCACCACGTAGGTGCCGGCCGCGTAGTCGCCGAGACGCTTGCCCTTGCCGCTCACCAGACCGCTGACCAGGGCGGGCACCCCGAACAGCGCCCAGATCTCCACGAACCCCACGAGAGCGCGGGTAAAGGCATGGCGAAACCCGATCGGCCCTGCATCGTCGCGGACCGTCCGAAGGCCGGTGGCGAGCTTTCCGACCGAACGACCGCGGGTCAGGGTCTCCAAGGTGGTCGGCAGAACGACAGAGACGAGCGCCAGGAGCACCGTCATGGCGACTCCGATGATTGCGTCGTCGGCGTTCAGGGTCGTCGCTGTGGCTACGAAGACGCCGATCCACAAGGCCACGCCCGCAATCAGCAGGTCCAGGGCGCCAGAGAGAGCGCGGATGGCGATGCCCGCGGCGGGCAGCTCGAGAGCGACGGCCTCGCCGGTGACGAGGTCGTCGACGCCGACGCCCAACGTGCTGCTGCTCATGTCCCCTTCAGCCTAACCGGCACCTACGGCGAACCAGAGCGGTCGCGAATACAGTGTGGTCGTGGATCTCGACGCGTTCGTTGCGGCGCACCAGGGGGAGTGGAACCGCCTTGAGCACTTGGCGCGCCATGGGTCGGGCAGCGGCGCCGATGCGGACGAGATTCTCGACCTGTATCAGCGGGTTGCCACTCACCTGTCCGTCGTGCGTTCGACGGCCCCGGATCCCAGCCTGGTGACGTACCTGTCGTCGCTGCTGGCACGAGCCCGAACCCGTTCTGCTGGAACGAGATCGGTGGCATGGTCGGATCTGTGGGGCTTCTTCACGGACACGTTTCCGGCGGCGTTGTACCGGACCCGGAGGTGGTGGCTGCTCACCGCTTTCGCCAACATCTGTGCATCGCTGGCCATCGGATGGTGGTTCCTCTCGCACCCGCAGCTCGAGTCCTCGCTCATGTCCCCATCCGAGATCGACAAGCTTGTCAACACGGACTTCCAGCACTACTACAGCGAGTTCGCCGCATCGCATTTCGCCGCGCAGGTCTGGACCCACAACGCCTGGCTTACGGCCCTCTGCATCGCGCTTGGCGTCCTCGGCGTCCCCGTGGTCTATCTGCTGTTCGAGAACGTCCTCAACCTCGGGCTCATCGGCGCGATCATGATCAACCACGACCGCGGCGCCCTGTTCTTCGGTCTGATCCTTCCGCACGGACTGCTCGAGCTGACGGCGGTCTTCGTGGCAGGCGCCACCGGACTTCGGTTGTTCTGGGCGTGGATCGAACCCGGCGCCAGAACGCGCACCACAGCCGTTGCCCAGGAAGGCCGCTCGGCCATGGCTGTGGCCCTCGGCCTGGTGGTGGTGTTGGCCATCTCCGGACTTATCGAGGCCTTCGTCACTCCCTCGCCGCTGCCCACGTGGGCCAGGATCAGTGTCGGCGTCCTGGCAGAGGTGGCCTTCCTCGCCTACGTCTTCACCGCCGGTCGCTGGGCCTGGCAACGTGGTGCCACCGGCGACGTGGCGGCGCGCGACGCGGGAGACACTGCCCCCGTCGTCGGCTGAGAGGCTCCACACGTTGGTCCGGTTGTCGTGACCTGGCATCCGTGCTGAGCTCGACGATCGCCCAGGCGGCTCATCAGGTCGCGATGGTCGTTGCCTCCTGGCGGTTCGTCAGATCGTGCACTGCCGCCATGACCAGCAGGCCGTCCTCGGTGTCGAACTGGAACAAGCTGAGGTTCATGGGGAACTCGGTGCCGTCGCTCTGCCGTCCGTGTAGACACCGTGGTGACGCGGCGGGCTCTGGTTCTTTCGTTCCCTGTCGATCGGCTGGTCGTCGCGTTCTAGGGCCAGCGAAGTAGGCTTCCCGGTGCGCAGGGTGGTCTGGCCGGACAGAGTCCGGCACCAGAGTCTCGATGGGCTGGCCGACCAGGTCGTTGCTCTCGTAGCCGAAAAGCGATTGAGCCCGGTGGTTGATGTACCGGATCACCCCTGCCCGGTCCACCCCAACCAAGGCATCGGGCACCGCCTCCAGGAGGCTTGCGAGGTCCGCCTCGTGTTGCCAGCGCGCGAAATGTCGGGGCGTGGACTCTTCGGGCGTGGACTCTTCGGGCGTGGACTCTTCGGGCGTGGACTCTTCACTCGTCGAAGGCATCTGTTCTCCCTTCGAACTGAGCCAGAAACGCGAATGTTGTCCGTCAATCATGCGACGGAACATATCCCCGAGATGTGCCCCCAGTGGCAGTGTGGCGAGGATCACGCAGCGACAGGCTGACGGTCAGCTACCCGGGGTGGCCTGCCGGACCACGATGCGACATTCCTTGATGTACGGAGGCTGTGGCTCTTGAGGAGTATCTACAACAGCCCGCGGCTCTTGAGCAGCAGGTAGTGGTCGGTCAGGGCCACCGGAAGTCGCTCCGGCTCGGCGTCGATCACGTGGACACCGATCTGCCGCAACACCTCTGCAGTCCTTTCGCGCAGACCGATGGTGCGCTCGGCGGCGGCGGCGTCATAGACCGCCGAGGTGCTACCGAGGTCGGCGGCCATGGCCGAAAGAGCAGGATCGGCGACCGAGGCAAGGACCACCCGGTGGTGACGGGTGAGTGCGGCCAGCGTTGGCAGCAGGCTCTCCTCGATGGCCGCGGGTTCCAGAGGGGTCAATAGGACGACCAGTGACCGGTGGCGGCTCAGACCGGCGATCGCCCCTGCCATCATCGACCAGTCGGCCTCAAGAAGGGCCGGCTCCAGGGGGGCCATGACGGTCACGAGGTCGGATAACAGCGTGGTGCGGCTCGCGCCGCTCAGGCGTGCCCGAACCTGTCGGTCTCCGGCCAGGAAGTCCACCCGATCACCCGCCCGGGACGCGAGGGCCGCCAACAGGAGCGAGGCGTCCATGGCCGCGTCCAGCCGTGGCATGTCGCCCACCCGCCCGGCGGAGGTTCGCGACGTGTCCAGGACCAGGATCAGGCGCCGGTCGCGCTCCGGCTGCCAAGTGCGCACGACGACCGCGGCGCGTCGAGCGGTCGCCCGCCAGTCAATGCTGCGGACGTCGTCGCCAACCACGTAGTCGCGCAGGGAGTCGAACTCGGTGCCAGCCCCGCGAACACGGACCGCGGAGCGGCCGTCGAGCTGTCGCAGGACGGCAAGCCGGCTTGGCAGGTGCTTTCGCGACGTGAACGGCGGCAGTGCGCGGATGAGCCCCTCGACAGGGAACGAGCACTGGCGGGCGGCCAGGCCGAGTGGCCCGAAGCTGCGCACCGTGACGCGGTCGGCCCGCCGATCCCCTCGTCGGATGGGCTTGAGAGGGGTCCGCACCGCGACCCGCTCGCCGCCTCGGACCGACACGGTATGCCGGTCGGCCACCGCTCCCGCGGAAGGTTGCCAACCGTCGCGAACGAGGCCGCGCAGACGCCGGGTCGTCGGGTTGGTCAGCCAGAGCGTCGTGGACCCGCTGACCCCGAGCCTGACCTGGTGGACGCGGTCGCGGCTGATCATCAGCTTGCGGGGGCTGAGTGCAAGCAGCAGGTCGAGCCCGATCGCGCACAATGTGACCAACCACCAGATCCGCACGGTACTCATCGCCGGCTGGAGGAAGACGGCGACCAGGCCCAGCATCAAGAGCGCGGTGGCGCGCCCGGTCAACGCCACGTGGATCGCCTCCCGATTGTTGGGGGGCACAGTGTTGTTGGGGGGCACAGTGCTGTCGAGCAGCGAGGAGAGCGGCGCGGCATACGCACCTGAGGAGTCATGGGTGGAGTCTCGGGGAGTCAGTGGGGAACGGGTGCGGACGAGTGGGCGCTGGCGGGTACCGAGGGGAGCGGCGCGGCACACGGGCCTGACAAGGCATGGGGTGGGGTCACCGGGGAACGGGCACGGAGGAGAGGGCGCTGGCCAGCACCGACCCGACGTTGACGCCCTCCAGCTCGGCCTCAGGTCGCAGTGAAAGCCGGTGGGCCAGGGTTGCGTGCGCGAGCGCCTTGACGTCGTCGGGGGTCACGAACTCTCGGTCGTTCAACCAGGCCCAGGCCCGGCTGGTCGCCATCAGCGCCGTGGCGCCTCGCGGACTGGCGCCCAAGGTCAGCGACGGAGACTGCCGGGTCGCTCGGGCGATGTCGACGATGTAGCCGGCAACCTCCGGCGAGACGGTTACCGTCTGCACTGCCGCGATACCGGCATCGAGGTCGGGGCGGCCGGCGACCGCATGCAGGCCGGCCGCAGCCAGGTTGCGGGGGTCGAATCCGTAGGCGTGCCGGTGGACCACCTGGATCTCGTCCTCGCGAGGAGGCAGCGGCAGCTCGACCTTGAGCAGGAACCGGTCGAGCTGGGCCTCGGGCAGGGGATAGGTGCCTTCATACTCGATCGGGTTCTGGGTCGCGGCGACCATGAAGGGCACCGGGAGGGGCCGGGGGGAGCCATCGACCGAGACCTGGCGTTCCTCCATGGACTCCAGCAGGGCGGCCTGGGTCTTGGGCGGCGTCCGGTTGATCTCGTCGGCGAGCAGCAGGTTGGTGAACACCGGCCCTTCGCGGAAGGAGAACTCGGCGCTGTGCGGGTCGTAGATCAACGAGCCGGTGATGTCGCCGGGCATGAGGTCCGGGGTGAACTGCACCCGCTTGGTCTGGACGTCCAGCGCCGCGGCAACCGCGCGAATGAGCAGGGTCTTGGCCACGCCGGGCACCCCCTCGAGCAGGATGTGGCCCCGGCTCAGCAGCGCGATGATGATGCCCGACACCGCGGCGTCCTGCCCGACGACCGCCTTGGCGACCTCGTGGCGGACCGCGATCAGCGCGGCCCGCGCCTGGTCGGATGAGGTGCGGGCCTCGGTTGTCGGGCTGAGGTCAGTCATGTTCGGCGTACTTCCTTCTCGAGTGCTGCGAGGGTGTTTGCTCGTTGCAGGAGCGACGAGTCGTCATGCACTGCAGACGAGCTCAGCAGGTCCAACACGTCGCCATAGTTCCGACCGCTCACCGCAGCCGCGGCCGCTGCCAGGCTGCTGACCGTGGAAGATGCGGACAGCCCAAGGTATGCCGTGAGTCGCCTTCGCGTGGCGACCTGCAGCACGGCAAGGGCTCGTGTGCGGTCGCGTGACTTGCGGTACATCCTCCCGCGGCTTTCGGTGGTCTCCACGGCGCGGACGATGACCGGAAGCGGCTCGGTCACCAGGCGTCCGAGACGACGACCCCGCCACAGGGCCAGGAACACCACAGCTGAGGTCGCCAGAGCCAGGCCTGGCTGGAACCACGCAGGCGCGATGGATCGAGAGGTGCCTTCAGAGGCGGCGATGTCGGCCAGAGAAGGGATGTACCAGATCAGGCGTCCGGTGCGCCCGAAAAGGTGCAGGGCAACTGCGGCGTTGTCGGAGTCGAGGATCGTCCCATTGCTGATCAGGTTCTCGTCCCCGAGCAGGATCACCGGCGGTTGACCTGCAGAGCCGGGCAGTCTCACCATGGCGCCGCCGCCGTCGCCCTTGTCGGGGAAACAAGTCGTCGCGCCGGAGGCATTCGCGGTCGGGGTGTACGCCCGGTCTGCGTGCGCGATCCGGAAGCCCTTGCCCACCCCTGCGTCCGAGCAACCGGCAGCCACGTCCGTCAGATCCGTGAGGTGGGATTCGACAGGCAGGCCCATGCCCCTGATGACCTCGGGGTCCGGATCCAGCAGGACCACGCTGGCGGCTGAGGCGGCGTGGGCCTGGGCCACCTGGGCCGTTCGCCGCGACAGGCGAATGGTGTGGGTGATCACGACCGTCGAGGTGCCGTCGACGGTCTGGTCGAGCAGCTCGCGCTGGCTGCGGACGACGGTCACGCTGACACCGTGGCTGCCCAGTACGCGGGCCAGGCCTTGTGCTCCGGAGGAGCCGGGGTTGGCTGGGTCGAGATCGTCACCGTTTACCTGACCGCCGGGGTTCAACAGGGTCATGGCCATGGTTACGGCGAGGAGAACGCCGACCAGGGTCAAGGGCATGACCCACCAAGGACGCCTGCGCTTGAAGGGTTTCGCGTCTTTGCCGGTGTCATGCAGTGTTGTCCTCTGGAGCGGGCTTGGCGTCGTGGGACCTGCCCCCGGGGCTGCTGTGGTCGTCATACCGAGAGTTCCGAGAACAGTGGCGCGAGCACGGGGCGTGTCTTGACCAGCTCGCCGTCGAGCTCCAGGACCTGTCCGGCTTGGTCTGCAGTCGCGCGGCGGTGGCCGTAACGAACGGCGTCGAAGATGTCGGCCGACTGTGCGAGCCGGCGCGCTTGGTCGGGGAAGGGCTGAGCCAGTTTCTGACCGACCTCGTGAGCGGTGCGTCCGGGGGCGTCCTCAAGGAGCGTGCGATCGCTCATGTCCTTGGCGATGGCACGGAATCCGTTCAGGACAGCCTCGTCATAGTGTTCATCCTCGAAAGCCCGGGAAGCGAGTTTGCGATATGTGCCGGCGGTGATCGTCGGGTCCACGAACACCGGACCGCCCGGACGGTCAAGGAACGGCTCGCGGCGCACCTTGGGCAGGACCCAGACGACGAGGGCGATGGCGACCAATGCCACCAGGACGGTGATGACGGGTGAGAGTCCGCTGTTCGCAAGGTGGTTGGCGCCGTCGAGGAGCTTGCCGATCTGGTCGAGGATCCACCTGATCGCCGAGCTCAGCCACCCGTCGTGATAGGAGGAGCCTTGGAGCTCGTCGCTGAGCCATTTCCGCGCTTCGGCAGGTGTGGGATCCAGACCACGATGAGGTGTCCAGCTCGCCGGCGCCATGAGATGTCGTTCAGATCCGCGGTGCGGGGTTGGACTGCGCCTCGCGGACAAGGATGACGTCGAGCGCCTCCAGGCGCATCCGGCGGTCGATGTAGAGCAGGCCCGTCACGGCCGCGACGAAGGGTGTCGTGATCGCCCCCGAGAGCAGCCCCGAAAGGTGGGAGACGAAGGTGACGACCATCTGTCCCGTCTCGGTGTTCTGCCCTGCCACTGCGATGAAGGCGATGCCGATGAGCGAGAATGGCAGCTCGAGCAGCCACCCGGCTATACCGGCGAAGAACCCGGCCAAGAGTGTGATGCCGAGCACGCGCCAGAACGCGGCTCCCTTGGTGAGCGCCAAGGAGCGTCGCAGCCCTGGGATGACGCCATGGCCCTCAAGGACGATCGCCGGTGCGGCCAGGGAGATCTTTGTCGAGACTGCGACGGTCACGACCATGAGGCCCAGGAAGCCGACCAGCAGCAGGATCACGCCGGCGGAAGTGTCGTCGTTGACCAGAAGCAGCACCCCGGGCCCGATCAGCACCACCGTTGACAGGACAGCGAACAGGCCGCTCAGGATGAGCAGGGCGAGCAACGACCGGAGTCGTCCGCGGGTGGATCGCCAGGTCTGGCCCATATCCGGTTTGCGGCCAAGGACTGCCTGGCCAACGACATGAATGAGAAGCCCGCTCAGGAGGGCGGTCGCGAACGCGGTGGAGATCGCCTGGATCAATGAGGATGGAAGCCCGAGGAATGCCTCGGCCTCTGGCCCGAACCCGCTCAGGGCGCTGGCGGTGAGATGCGTCGCGCCGACTCCCAGAGCCGCGGACGGGATGAGGAACACTGCCAGCACCAGGGCGGACAGTCCGACCATCGACTTGGGGTTGAAGCGGACGGCCTTGACCGCGCCGTCCAGGATGTCACCGAGCTGCAGTGGTCGAAGTGGGACGATGCCCGGCTTGTGCGCGGTGAGAATCGGGATCTGTTGCATCGGGCCCGGTGGCTGCACCGGGGGCCCGCTTGGTGGCGGCCCGGCATACGACCCGGGGCGCGCCGGGTCGCGATCCTGTGGTCCGGGAGCGGGAAAACCGCTGGTCACCGTCATCGCTCTCCTTTGGTCACTCGGGTATCGCCGATCGGTCGGGTAGCGCCCATGATGTCAGTGGGTCGCACCGACGAGCGCCTCAATGGCGGTCATGGCCTCGCTGGCGGTCACGGGCAGGGCGCCCAGACCGACATGTCGGGCCACGATCTCGGGCTCCTGCCGGTACAGGATCAGCCCTCGGCGCCATAGCACCCCGGGCGACTTACGGCGCTCGGCCAGATCGCGGATCAGGCGGCGGCAGAACGTCAACCATCGACTGGTGTGGACGCAGTAGGCGGCCGCGAGGACGTCAGCCTCTGCCAGGTCGGCGATGATCTCCGCAGCAAAGATGCCCTCGGCCAGGATCAGCTGGCCCGGCTCGGCCGTCATGGCGGACTGCCCTACGGCCCGGGATGAGCTGATGTCGTACGTCGGCAGGTTCACGGCTCCGTTCCGGCACAGGTCAACGAGTGCGTGAACCGCGGCGTCGGCGCGCCACGACCTCGGGTCGTCCCAGTCAGGAACGCCCATCGGCAGGATCGGGAGGGTCGGGTCGTCCCCATCGCGATAGAAGTTGTCCAGCCGGACGACCGGCCACCCGTAGCGGTTGTGGAGGTGGGCCGCCAGCCGTGACTTGCCGGCACCACTCGGGCCAGCAACGATCACCACGCGAACGTCGAGGGGCGTGATGCTAGTGACCCTTGGGATGCCAAACGGTCTTGGTCTCCAGGTAGGCCTTGATCCGGGTCAGGTCCGGTGCCCGCGACCAGTCAGGCTCGGTCGCGTCGGCGTCGTTGCCGGCTGGCCGCAGAACGCGCTTGAGGTTCTCGGCCGCGGCGCGCTCGAGATCGGCCCACGCCAGGTTGTCGGCCCCGGCTGCACCGGCGAGATCAATGGCGTTGACGTCCTGGTGCGAGGCCAGCCACGGCGCGACCTCGGCGGTGCGTCCGGTAATGACGTTGATGACCCCCGCGGGTACGTCGGAGGTCGCAAGGACCTCCGAGAGCGTGACGGCGGGGAGCGGCCGATGCTCACTGGTCAGGACCACCGCGGTGTTGCCGCTGACGACGATCGGGGCCAGGACTGAGACCAGGCCGAGGAGGGAGGAGCGTTGCGGCGCAAGTGCGGCGACCACCCCGGTGGGCTCAGGCGCTGAGATGTTGAAGTAGGGCCCGGCAACCGGATTCACACCACCGAGAACCTGGGCGAGCTTGTCGGCCCACCCGGCGTACCAGACCCACCGGTCGATGGCGCTCGAGACCACCTGGTCCGCGCGAGCTGGAGCGGTTCCCTCCGCAGCCGCGACCCCTGCCGCGAACTGTGCGCGCCGGCCCTCCATCAGCTCGGCCACGCGATAGAGCACCTGACCACGGTTGTATGCCGTGGCTGCCGCCCACGTCCCGAAGGCACCCCGGGCGGCAACGACGGCGTCGCGGGCGTCCTTGCGTGAGCCCATCGCGGTGTTGGCCAGGAATCTCCCGCGGCTGTCGCTCACCTCATAGGTGCGCCCTGACTCGCTGCGCGGGAAGGCCCCGCCGATGTACATCTTGTAGGTCTTGCGCACCTCGATCCGTTGTTCCGCAGCAGTATTCGGTTCAGCTGCCTTGCGGCGGGCCGCTGACGGGCTCATCGGTTCGCTCCGGTCATGACGTAGGACTCCAGGCCGTGACGGCCACCCTCACGGCCGTAGCCGGACTCCTTGTAACCGCCGAACGGAGAGCTGGGGTCGAAGCGGTTGAAGGTGTTGGCCCAGACCACGCCGGCCCTCAGCTGGTCGGCCATCCACAGGATGCGCGAGCCCTTCTCGGTCCAGATCCCGGCCGACAGCCCGTATGGCGTGTTGTTGGCCTTGGCGACCGCCTCCTGTGGAGTGCGGAAGGTCAGCACCGACAGAACCGGGCCGAAGATCTCTTCCTGGGCGATCCGGTGGGCTTGGGACACGTTGGTGAAAACCGTTGGGGCAAACCAGAATCCACGCTCTGGCAGCACGCAGGGGGCGCTCCACCGGGTGGCACCCTCGGCCTCCCCAGCTGCTGTCAGCTCGCGGATCCGCGCCAGCTGGGCAGCCGAGTTGATGGCGCCGATGTCGGTGTTCTTGTCCATCGGGTCGCCCACGCGCAGGGTCTGCAGACGGCGCTTGAGCCGCATGATCACGTCATCGGCGACGTTCTCCTGGACGAGCAGGCGGGAACCGGCGCAACACACATGGCCCTGGTTGAAGAAGATCCCGTTGACTATCCCCTCGACTGCCTGGTCGATGGCGGCATCGTCGAAGACGATGTTGGCCGCCTTGCCGCCGAGCTCAAGCGTGGCCCGTTTGCGTGTCCCGGCGATGGCGCGCGCGATGTCCTTGCCGACGTCGGTGGATCCGGTGAAGGCGATCTTGTCGACGCCGGGGTGTCGGATCAGGTGGGCACCGGTCCGGCCGGTTCCGGTGAGGATGTTGACAACCCCTGCCGGCAGGTCGGCCTGCTGGCAGACCTCGGCGAACAGCAGAGCGGTCAACGGTGTGGTCTTGGACGGCTTGAGGACGACGGTGTTTCCCGCAGCAAGGGCGGGCGCGATCTTCCACGACAGCATGAGCATCGGGAAGTTCCACGGAATCACCTGTCCCACGACCCCGATCGGTTTGGGTAGTTGCCCGCTGCCGCCGGAGAGCCCTGCGTGCTCCAGCTTGTCGGCCCAGCCCGCGTGGTAGAAGAAGTGCGCCGCGGCGAGGGGGATGTCGACGTCGCGCGACTCCTTGACCGGCTTTCCGTTGTCCAGGGTCTCGAGCACCGCGAACTCCCGGGCGCGCTCCTGCAGGATCCGCGCGATACGGAAGAGGTACTTGCCACGCTCGGCGCCGGACAGTCGGCCCCACGGCCCGTCGAAAGCCTTCCGGGCCGCTCGCACCGCCGAATCGATGTCAGCCTCGCTGGCCTCGGTGACCTCCGCGAGGACCTCCTCGGAGGACGGACTGATGGTCTTGAACGTCGATCCATCCTTCGACTCGACGAACTCACCGCCGATGAACAGCCCGTATGACGGGCGGATCGTGACGACGGCGCGCGACTCGGGCGCCGGTGCATACTCGAACTTGGCCATGGTGTCTCTGCTCCCAGCTCAGTCGATCGTCACGTAGTCGGCACCGGAGTAGTGGCCGGTGGCCAGCTTCTGCCGTTGCAGGAGAAGGTCATTGAGCAGGCCGGAGGCTCCGAACCGGAACCTGGCCGGGTCGATCCAGTCATCACCGGCGATCTCGCTGACCATCACCAGGTACTTCATGGCGTCCTTGGTGGTCCTGATCCCGCCCGCCGCTTTCACCCCGATCTGGTCGCCGGTGAGAGCACGCCAGTCGCGGACCGCCTCGAGCATGATCATCACCACAGGCGCCGTCGACGCTGGCGATATTTTGCCGGTCGAGGTCTTGATGAACTGCGCACCTGCCAGCATGGCCAGCCAAGAGGCGCGCCGCACGTTGTCATAGGTGACGAGCTCGCCGGTCTCCAGGATGACCTTCAGGTGCGCTGGAACGCCGTTCGCCCCGCCGCGCACGCACTCCTCCTTGATGGCCGCGATCTCGTTGAACACCTGGAGATACCTGCCCGACAGGAAGGCCCCACGGTCGATGACCATGTCGATCTCGTCCGCGCCCGCCTTGATGGCGTCTCGGGTGTCGGTGAGCTTGACGGCCATGCTGGCGCGTCCCGACGGGAAGGCTGACGTCACGGCCGCGACGTGAATGTTGCTGCCGCCCAACGCATCCACGGCAACCGGAACCAGGTCGTTGTACACGCAGACTGCGGCAACATGAGGCGTGGCAGGGTCACCCGGGTCGGGGGCCATCGCCTTGGCACACAGCGACCGCACCTTGCCCTCGGTGTCGGCACCCTCGAGCGTGGTCAGGTCGATCATGCTGATCGCCGTGTCGATGGCCCATGCCTTGGAGGTGGTCTTGATGGAGCGCGTCCCCAAGCCTGCTGCACGACCGTCTGCGCCGACGTGGTCGACACCTGGCAGGCCATGGAGCCAACTCGTCAGCGAGGCGTTGGTCAGGGCGGTGACTCCGAGCACATCGCGCGCATGGGCAGTAGCCGCTGGGGAAGTCACGGCCCGAGTCTATCTAGGGCGCAGCGGTCAACCCTTGCATCGATGCCCGCACCCGGTCCAACCGTCCTCTGGCCGCTACCTTGGCAGCAGCCAGGCCCGATGCCGACCCGACCGGGACGATGACCTCGAGATAGACCTTGAGCTTGGG
>Ga0209638_1000297_pt1 | contig 32788 bp, 29 predicted proteins | sample BarGraNGADG00211_FD_184490 | JGI IMG/M metagenome (GOLD analysis project Ga0209638, IMG submission 184490) | Arctic peat soil microbial communities from Barrow, Alaska - Barrow Graham LP Ref core NGADG0002-211 (SPAdes) (version 2) | ecosystem: Environmental > Terrestrial > Soil > Wetlands > Peat...
CGGGATGCCGCCATGCCAGCGGTTGTCGTACTCCATGAAGCTCACGCCCTTGCCCTTGGTCGTCCGGGCGATGATCACCTTCGGCACGGCGTGGATCTCGTCTGCCATATCGAGCGCATCCAGCAACTGCGGAACGTTGTGGCCGTGAACTTCCTGCACGTGCCAACCGAACGAGCGCCATCGGTCCGCGATCGGCTCTGTCGGCATGACATCTGCGGTCGCGCCCGTCTGCTGGATGCCGTTGCAGTCGACGATCACAGTCAGGTTGCCGAGCCGGTACTTTGCGGCGAACATCGCGCCTTCCCAGATCACGCCGGCATTCAACTCGCCGTCGCCGGTCAGAACGTAGACGGAGGCCGTCGACGCTCGGGCGGAGGGGGCGCTGGTCGCCGATGGCTTTGCCACGCCATGAGTCAGGGCCCACGCCATCCCCGCGCCCACGGCGACGCCATGACCCAGCGGTCCGGCCACGATCTCGACGCCCGGGATCCGTCGATCGGGATGTCCCTCGAGCCTGCTGTCGAGCTGTCGGAACGTCCTCAGCTCGGAAGACTCCATGAAGCCTCGACGCGCGAGGGCGGCGTACAGCAGGGCCGAGGCATGGCCTTTGGACAGGAGAAAACGGTCGCGTTGCGGCCAGTCCGGGTGTTCGGGGTCGATGCGCAGATGGTGGAAGTAGAGGCAGGCCACGATCTCTGCGGCAGAGAAGGCGCCGCCGATGTGTCCGGTCTGCGCTTCGTGGACCATCCTCAGGACGTCGATCCGGAGATTCTGCGCTGTTGCGGCGACCCGACGGCTTAGTTCGTCACCGTGCCCGTGCATTCCCTACCTCGCTGGCGGACGTCTTGTCGGGCATACTGCCCGATGGATCTTGGCCAGAGCGTCCGGGCCACGGCCGATCAGCGTGCGCGCGTTCGACTGGCAGATCCGCGCGTCTGTTGTCGCAGTGACGGGGCGACTCAACGTTGCTGAGACTACGTAAAAACTGTTAGCGGTAGGCTGGCTGGGACTTGAGTCCGCTTCTTTCGAGCTTGACCACGCTCGAAACGGGTGCATCATACGACCAGACATAGGATGTTTCAACCCTCTAAATGAACGAACGCCAGAGGCAGGACAACGATGGCCGGGGTGAAGGAAGACGGGGCTAAACGGCAAGACCGACGCGGCACGGTCGCGAACGGAGTGATCGAACGGATCGCCGAGATGATCCAGGACGGCGACCTCAGTCCGGGGGATCGGTTGCCGCCTGAGCTCGAGCTGGCTGGCCAACTCGGCGTCTCGAGGAACTCGCTCCGCGAAGCGGTCCGGGCACTAACACTCGTCAACGTGCTGCACGTGCGTCAGGGCGACGGCACATACGTAGCGAGTCTGGAGCCAACCGCGCTCCTGGCCAGCACCCGGTTCGTCGTCAGCCTGATCCAGGGCGCAGCCCTCATCGAGCTCTTCGCGGTGCGACGGACTCTCGAGTCATGGGCCGCGGCGGAAGCGGCGGCACGCATCGACGACGATGGGCTTCGCCAATTGCGCGGCTATCTGGAGATCATGAAGTCCGCTTCGTCGATCGACGACGTCACTACCGCCGACGCGGAGTTTCACGCGCTCGTGGCTCAGACTGCAGGCAACGGGTTCCTGGCGGCCCTGCTCGACAGCCTTTCGGGTCAGACGCGACGGGTGCGGCTGGCTCGGTACGGGATGGACGCGAGACTGCGACAGAACACGATCTCGGAGCACGAGGAGATCTACCGGGCGCTGGCGTTGCGGGATCCCGAACTTGCTCGCACCGTTGCAGCGTTCCATGTCAGCCGAGGGGAGACGTGGCTGGCCAAGCTGGATTCCGGCGATGGACGCCGCCAAGAGCCGGCACTCTCGGAGGCCGACCTGCTACCGAAACCGGGCTCCTCCGATGGGGTCGATGGCGTGAAGACGAACGGGCAGGTCCGGTAGGTACCAGGCGACCGCGGACAGCAGGCCCGCGCGAGGGCCAGCCGTCGACCACAACCGCACCCTCGTCGAGCGGGACTCGGACGACGGCGCCGACGGCCACGCCTGTGCGAACGGCTGCACCAACCGCGACGCCCGTGCGCACGACGGCGCCCACGACGGCTCCGCCAGGCTCCGCCAGGCTCCGCCAAGTGCTCGGCCACCTACGCCGTCAGCAGCAGCTGGAATAGCGGCTTCAACGCCAACGTAACGGTCAGCAACACAGGAACGGCGGCGACCAAGACCTGGAAGGTCGCATGGACCTGGCCGGGAACTCAGGCCGTCGTCAACGCCTGGAACGCTACGGTTACCTCGAGCGGCAAGGCCGTCACGGTCGCCAACGCGACATCGAACGGAGTCATAGCCGGCGGAGGCAACACGTCCTTCGGCTTCCAGGCGAGCTACAGCGGCACGAACACGACACCAACTCTGACCTGCTCCGCCACCTGAGCCAACGCAGCTTGCGCCCTACAAGCAGAGACCGGCCAATCGGCCGGTCTCTGCTCTTGGCGGGGTCCCGGTTCCGGACCGGGCAAAGAGAAACGGCGAGCCCGCGCGAGAGCTCGCCGCTTCCAGGTGCAGGGAACGAGTGTGACGGAGACGTCTCCCTGCAGTTGCCTTCCTAATTGGGCGACCTAACCGAGGACGTACCGCAGGGCCGGGACGCGCTGAGTGATCGCGAGCTTCTCGACGACGGTGTCGAGGGCGTAAGCGCCGGCACCGACGTAGGCGATCGTGGCCATGATCGCGAGGTACATGAACTGCTCGTTGAACGGGCCGTTCGCGAAGCTCCAATTGGAGATGTACAGCGAAGCCATCAGGATCGTGCCCATCACGGCAGAGAAACGGGTCGCGAGGCCGAGGATGAGAGCGGCACCGACTGCGCACTCACCGAACACCACGAGGGTGTCGACAAACGGCATCAGGGTGGCGTTCTGGCCGAGGCTGACCCAGAAGGGGTGGGTCGGGTTGACGATCGTCGTCGCTGCGCTGCCGAGCCAGGCGCCGCCGGTCGCGTGGGTCAAATAGCCGGCGGCGGTGAAGGGCGCGCCGCTGGCCCACATGAAGAACTTGTCGAGGCCGGCAAAGAGCATGCCGAGCCCGACGATTGCCCGTAGGAGGAAGATCCCACGATCCTTAGTTGCCACTGTTGATACCTGCACCTTTCTCTAGATCGGTCCGCGTCCCGTTTGTGCTCGGGCGTCGGACCCTTTCTTTCGATGGCACGAATGTAGAGCGCCTTACTGTTTCTCCCGTGTGCCATACGTCCCAAAAGGCCCGGTCCGCTCGGACCATTCAAATACTTCGCGAGTCAGTGTTGAGTGCGGGGATGGGCCCAACGCCCGGACGGGCGACTCGCGGGAGATCTGAGAGAGCGTCCCGAGGGGCCGTGCTCGACCCTTGCTGGCAGGCTTTCGCTTCGAAGGAGCTCAGCCGGCTGCGCCGCGGCCTCGACTCATGCGGCTAACGGTGATCGGGGTTGCTTGAACCGGCGGCGAGCCAGGCCTCGACTCGGTCGAGCGTAGCCGGCGAGACGCCTTCCGGCAGGAGCACCGCGGCGCGGGCGTTGCTGCTGGCGGCGGCGATAGCCGGGGGAACGGCTATCCCGACCATTCCCGCGCTTCGAAAGAGCCGCTCCGCAACATCCCGGCGCACAGCTGCGGGGAGAGGCTCGACAGGATCCCGTTCGGCGACGGTGTGGAGCGCGACAAGCGCGGCGCCGCGGAGGACATCGCCGTCCGCCTTCACGAGCAGGGCAAGGAGCGCGGAACCCAGGCCTCGTCTGCGCCACTCCGGCGCCACTCCCAACGCCGCGAGCTCGTATACGCGGTCCAGCAGGGTCGGCGCCGCGAGCGCGACACCGACGAGCCGCTCCCCGACGACGGCACCCACGGCCAGGCCACCGTCGCCGAGAGCGGCAGCGAGCAGGGCCTGTGCGTCGGCTGGATTGGCCGGCGCCACGACTCTGGGAGCGAGCCTCAGCCGATCGAGCGCTTCTCGGGTCAGCGGCGCAATGATCGCGGCCTCCGCTCCGGCCGACAGCGAGCCGGCTGCGTTGGGCGCGCCCGAGCCGGCGGTGGCCGAGCCCGCGGCGCCCGTGCCAGACGCGGCGCGAGGGCTGGACGCGGCGCCTGGGACGGACGCAGCGCCAGGGCCGGAAGCGGTACCGCTCCTTCTCTGGTCCGGGCTCCTTCTCCCGTCCGGGCGCCACCAGCCCCGTGCCTCGGCTACGCGAAGCAACGTCGGTACCGTGAGCGTTCTGACCAGCTCGACGGTCCGAGCATCTGCGTCCGCAGCCGTCAGGCTGGTGGACCGGGCTGAGCTGACGCCCGGCTCGTCGTCGAACCCTGCCGGAAGGGGCCCGTTCTCCCAGCGAGCCGCGTCGCCTTCCCAGCGCGCCCGCCAGCTGTCGGGAAGCATCCGCGGCGCCTCCCGGTGCGCGCCCGCCAGCCAGGTGAGGGCCCAAACCCTCGGCACGACGCGATACACCGAGTACCCGCCGCCGCCGGTCGCGAACCATCGCCCGCCGGCATATCGATGGGCGATGCGGTCGACCAGCCGCGCGGCTTCGCCCATCGCCGTCGTCGTGAGAGCCAGGTGGGCGAGCGGATCCCAGACGTGCCCGTCGGCTCCGTGCTGGCTGACGACGATGTCGGGCCCGAACGCGGCCGCGAGTGGCGGCACGATCCCGCGAACGGCAGCGAGCCATTCCTCCGGGCCGGTGAAGGCCTCGAGCGGCACGTTCACCGACGTCCCGGCAGCGGTCCCCTCCCCCAGCTCGGCCACGAAACCCGTTCCGGGGAAGAGCGCTCGACCCGTTTCGTGGAAGGAGATCGTCAGCACGCCGGGATCGTGAGCATGGAGCGCCTGGACGCCATCGCCATGATGGACGTCGAGGTCCACGTACAGCACTCGCAGGCCGGCCGCCCGGGCCCGGGCAATTGCCAGCGCCACATCGTTGTAGATACAGAAGCCGCTCGCCCGTGCCCGCATGGCGTGGTGAAGCCCGCCGCCGGGGTGATAGGCGTGCTCGAAGTCGCCGCGCAGGAGCGCCTCGACCGCCCGTATCGAGCCGCCCGCTACCGACGCCGCTGCCTCGTGCATCCCGGCGAACGCGGGGTCGTCGCCCGGCCCGATGCCCGCCTCCGACTCGCGGTATGGATCGGCGGAGAAGCGCCGCACCGCGGCCACATAATCGGGCGCGTGCAGCCATTCGAGCTCGAGGTCGGTCGCCGGTTCGGGAGCGAGGCCGGGCTCGGCGCCGACGGCGCGCAACAGGTCGATGCCGGGCCCGAATCGTCTTGGGCTCAGCGGGTGGCCCGGCCCAAAGTCGTATTCGAGCGACCGCGGCCCGAAAACGAGGAGCGGTCCATCGGCCAGCGTGCTCACCGGACAATGATGGCCCAGTCCGCAGGCCGCGTCCCGAGCCAGCCCAGCGAGTGCGAGTGCGACTGCGGCCGGCCTCAATCCGGCTGACGGGCAGCCCCGAAGACGACTTTCCCCTCAACGCCATCCAGGGGAGCGTAATGCCACAGAAGACGCCTGGTTCCCCCTTATCGCTTTCCCCGGAAGCGATACGCGATCTCTCGCGTGCTGGCAGGGGTCGCGACGTTGGCGTTGACTCGGCGCCGAGCGTCAAATCCGTGCTGCGCAGCGGCACCAGCCCGTTATCGGGCCTCGCCACCGCTTAGCGCTTCCGGGGGTGGAATTGAGGAGAACGAGGCCGCGGCCTGCGGCCACCGGGTTGGGGACGGCGGCAGCTGCCGGGGCGAGGACCGGCGGCGGAGGCCGAGGGCGACCGGCGCCATGACCACGGCGAGGCCCAATCGATCAAGCGACCGTTCGGCGGCCGACGCTCGGGCTCCGTCTACGCCAAGCTCGATCGGCAGCCCACCCGCCGCAGCGGTTACCCTGCCGGCATGACCGCGCGCCAAGTCAAATTCAGCATCCGCCCGATCCGACCCGAAGAGTGCCCGCCGCTCGGCGAGCTCACCGTGGCCGCATATCACTCGCTCCCTACCGAGATGCCACACCAGCAGATCTACGACGAGCGGCTCCGGGACGTGGCGACCCGTGCCCGGACCTCGTGCGTGCTGGTAGCCACGACCCCCGCCGGAGAGCTGCTCGGCGGCGTGACCTACGTAAGCGGACCGGCCGATCCCTACTCCGAGAATCTCGCCGAGGGCGAGGCAGGGATCCGCATGCTCGCCGTGGACCCGGCACGGCACGGCCGCGGCGTCGGGGAGGCCTTGACACGAGCTTGCATCGACCGTGCCCGCGCCGACGGCCGGCGGCGCCTGGTCCTGCACACGGGCGACTGGATGGCGGCGGCAAAACACATCTACGAATCCCTCGGCTTCGAGCGTGACGCCGACATCGACTTCTCGCCTGCGCCGGGAATAGGACTGCTCGGGTACGGCCTCGATCTGGCCGGCGAGTCGGCGCTTGACACCCGTCTCCCTGATACATAGAGTATCTAGGTATGGCCGCATCGCGAAGAGCGGTCGTGAGGAGGCGCAACGGCATGGCAGGCCGGCCGCGAGAGACGGAGCTCCGTAGGCGGGTGCTGGCCATCCTCGCGCGCCGCGAGAACTACGGCTACGAGCTGGCCGAGGAATTGCGCCGGACCGACGCGGGGCTCGAACTCGCGGAAGGCTCCGTCTACCCGGCGCTTCGACGGCTCGAGCGCGACGGGTTTGTGTCCGGCCACTGGGTCGAGATCGGCGCGGATGTACCCCGCCGCCGCTACTACGTGCTGACGCCAAAGGGGCTGGCGGAAGTCGCCCGCCTTCGGCCGTCGCAGCGACCCGTCCCCACGTCCCGACGGCTCGGGGAGCTCAGGCCGTGAGACCGCCGACCCCACCCGAGCGACTCCGCAGCCACGTCGACCGCATCGTCGAACTGACGCCCGTTCGTAGAGACGAGCGCGAGGAGCTGGTGGAAGAGCTGTACGGCCACCTCTGGCAGAGCTGGCAGGACGGGATCGCGTCCGGCCTCTCCAGCGACGAGGCCGCTCACGCTCAGGGGAGAGCAGGCCCTCGCGGACGGGCGGGAAGAATGGCGGCAGTTCAGGGCCGCCGCGGACTCGCTGCTCGGACCCGTCTAGTCGAGCTGGCGCAACGTCGAGGCCATCGGCGCAGCCGCAGCAGGCGGATTGGCTGCCGAACCCACGACCCGACCGGCGCCGATCCGCGGCACCGCGCCGCGAAGCACGGCCACCGCCGCGACCGCCGACGAGCCGAGAGCGAGAGCGCCATTCATGACTAGCGCGGCGGGAGTTCCCCACAGACCGCCGAAGCCGCCCGTCAAGCCGTTGCCGATCGGCGTCGAGCCCGCAAATACCGTCGTGTACACGCTCATGACCCGGCCGCGCAGAGGACCAGGCACGGTGATCTGGATCAGCGAGTTCGCGCTGATCGCCGTCGCGATCGCCCCCAGTCCGGAGAAATAGACCGCGACCAGCGCCACCGGATACGAGCTCGTGGCCGCGAGGACGAACTCGGACAGCCCGAGAACCATGCCACCGCCGACGAGTATCCGGAGCCTCGGCCGCCGGAGCATGGCGACGCACAGCGCGGCTGTGAGCGCGCCCGCCCCCATCGAGGCGTAGAGGATTCCCCCGCCTGCAGGCCCGACATTCAGAACGCCGGCAGCCAGAGCCGGCAGGACGACGTTGAAGTTCATCCCGAAGGTGGAGACGCAACCGATCACGGCAAGGGCTAGCAGGACGACCGGGGTGTGCCAGACATACCTGAGACCTTCTCCCAAGCCCGCTCGGACTTCCGAAACGCTCCTGGGCATCGCCATTCGATCGGCCGGCCGCAAGTCGAGACTGCGCATCGCCAACAGTCCGACGATCACGGCCCCGTAGCTCAGGCCGTTGAAGACGAAGCACAGCGCGGTTCCGAAGAAGTAAATCAGCGCGCCGCCGACTGCCGGCCCCACGATGCGCGCGCCGTTGAACACGGCCGAGTTGAGGGCCACGGCGTTGGCGATGTCGTCGGGGCCGACCATCTCCACCACGAACGACTGGCGGGCGGGCATGTCCACCACGTTCACGAGGCCGAGCAGGAAAGCAAGGACCAGCACCTGCCAGACGGTGATGAGGTGGAAGTAGTCGAGGCCGCCGAGGGTCAGCGCCAGCAATCCCGCGGCGATCTGCGTCGCTATCACGGTCTTGCGTTTGGGCCAGACGTCGGCCACGATCCCGCCGAAGAGGCCGAGGAGCATGACCGGCAGGAATTGCACCGCCCCGACCAGGCCGAGGTACACGACGGCCTGATTGCCGTTGCCGACGAGCCCGATGATGAGCCAGGCGAGGGCCATGCTCTGCATCCACGTGCCGGTGACGGAGATCATCTGTCCGAAGAAGAAGAGGCGGAAATTGCGGTGCTTGAGGGCTCGGCCTGCGGCCGTGAATCGCACCCGCCCGCCCAGGATCACCTGGCACCCTCGCGCTCCAGCGCCGGCCGCGAGTCCGTGTCGGCGGCCTCGAACGAGCGGTGCTCGCCGCGCATCAGCGACGCAACTGCGCCGAGGGCGCTCGCCACGACGCCCGCCCCGAAGGCGAGATGCAGGGCGTTCATGAACGGCACGAGGCTGATCCCCTGGCCGCCGATCTGCGTGCCCGAGAAGATGGCTACGAGCACCTTCGGGTCCATCGAGCTCGTGACGAGGCCGATGGCGAGGGCGATCGAGACCACGAAGCCGGACTGCATCAGCATCATCCGTGTGCCCGCGCCCACGCCCCGCTTGTCCGGCGGGACGACGCCCATAACGGCGCTGGTGTTGGGCGAGTTGAATATGCCCGACCCCGCGCCCACGACCAGCTGCCAGAACGCCAGCTGCCAGTAAGGAGTGGTGACGGAGAGCGTCATCAGGCCGGCCAGGCCGAGGCCCGTGATCACCATCCCCGACGTAGCAAGCGCGCGCGAGCCGTACCGGTCCGCCAGGACGCCGCTGATCGGCGAGAGCACGATCAGGCCGATCGCCAGCGGCGCGAGCATGATCCCGGCCGTGACCGGATCCTCGCCCCGGGCGCCCTGGAGGTAGAAGACCAGCAGGAAGAGCACGCCGTTGCGGGCGATCGCGTTGAGGAAGCCGGTCAGGTTGCCCATCGAGAACAGCCGGTCGCGGAAGAGCGACAGGTCGAGCAGCGGCGCGTGGTGATGCGCTTCCACCCACAAGAAGACCGGAGTCGCGACGACGAAGGCCAGGAACCCGCCGACGACCCACCAGGTCGTCCAGCCGTAAACGCCGCCGAACGCGAGGGCCATCATCAGACCCATCAGGCCGACGAAGTACAGCACAGAGCCGAACCAGTCGATCTCGACTCTGCGGTCGTGCTGGACCTGTTCGACCAGGATGAGCCCGGCCGCGAGGATACCGGCGACGCCGATCGGGACGTTGAACCAGAAGATGGTGCGCCAGCCAAACTGGGTCAGCCAGCCGCCGACTATCGGGCCGAGGATGGCGCCGGCGCCGATGACCATGGCGTTGATGCCTAGCGCCTTGCCGAGTTCGTGGCGCGGGAACGCGTCGGTTACGAGCGCCGTGGCGTTGGCCATGAGAAGAGCGCCGCCGACGCCCTGGACCAGGCGCCACAGGATCAGCTGTTTCGCGTCGGGAGCGAGGGCGCACAGGATCGAGGCCAGGGTGAAGATCACGAAGCCGAGGGTGTAGGACCGCGCCCGGCCGACCATGTCCGCGACGCGGCCCGCGTTCAGCACCAGAACGGTGGCCACGAGCGTGTAGCCGACCACGATCCAGAGCAGGCTGAAGATGTCGGTGTGGAGGTCGCGCAGGATGTCGGGCAGGGCGATGATGAGCGTGCCCGACGTCAGCGACGCCATCAGCGCGCCGATGCTGGTCACGACCAGAACCCACCAGCGGTAGTTTTCGTGATCCGGATTCACGATTCGGCGGACCGGGTTCAGCACGGTTCCGTCGATTCGATTTCGGCGATCCTGGCGACCGTCCGGGCACGCCGGACTTCGGTCTCGTCGACCATCGCCTGGAGGCGCCCGATCTTGCGCTGGAGAGTGTCTATCTGCCGCTCGAAGCTGGCCTGGCGCTCACACAGGAGCCGCTTGCGTTCGGCCGGATCGGTCGACGCGTGCAGGGCGGCGTGGCCGCGTTCGCGGGCCGCTTCGTCCTCGAGCATCTGAGCGATCTCGGCCAGCGAGAAGCCGGCGTCATCGCGGAGGCCCTTGATGAAGCGAAGCCGCTCCAGATCCGTCGGGTCGTACAGGCGGTAATCGCCCTCCGAGCGAGCCGCCGGCCGGAGAAGGCCCATCTCTTCGTAGTACCGCACGGAGCGCGTGGTCAGACCCACGTCCGCCGCCGCTTCCTGGATTCGCAATAGCCTCGCGGGCTTCTCTGTGGGCGTCTGCGCGGACGCCTCGGCGGGCGCCGCAGCGGGCGCCTTCGTATCTGTCATACCGGAATCTTACCGCAACCTTGCCGTTCACGTGAAAGTTAGGGAAGAGGACCGGACGCGGCTTGACGACCCACCCCCTCTGCGCGTTGGCTCGACGCGGCCCGTGAACCCCTGCCGGCGTCGTTCAGGCGCGGGCCTATCATTCATGGCTCACCGGCCGATGGGATGCGGGGCATGGATCGGTTCGCGGATTTCACGGACGCAGCACGAAAGGTCGTGACGCTGGCGCATAACGAAGCGCACCGTCTCGACCACAACTACATCGGCACGGAGCACCTGCTTCTCGGCGTGGTCCGCGAAGAGAGCTCGGTCGGCGCCAAGGCGCTGCACGGCATGGGTGTCGAACTGGTCGGCCTGCGGGCGGCGGTCGAGAGGGCGGCCCCGCGTGGCCGGCTGCCCGTCGTAGGCGAAGTCGGTCTGACGCCGCCGGCGAAGCGCCTGATCGTGCTTGCCATCGACGAAGCCCGCCGTCTCGGCGACGGCTATATCGGTCCGGAGCACCTCCTCCTTGGGCTGGTACGCCACCCGAGCGGCGTCGCCGCCGACGTGCTCACGTCGCTCGGGGTCGACCTCGACCGGGTCCGCCACGAGGTTATCCGCCTCGTCATGGAGCGGGAGATCCCGGACAGCCCTCTCGAGTTTGCCCGGGCGAAGGTCGAGGTGGAGGAAAGCCCGCTCGAGCGCGCCGTCGCCATCGGCCTCGCCGGAGCCAACGGGATGCCTGGCGACGTCCTGATCGAGCTCACTGCGCTGGAGCTTCGCGCCGCCGGCGCCAACCTCCACTGGAAGGCCCACTCCCGCACCAAGCCGCTCGGCAGAGGTATAGATCTGCGCGTGAGCGACGACCTTGAGACGCAATACCGAACCTGGTCGAGCTGGTGGACGGGCAGCGGAAACGAAGCACGCGGCGAGATTCTGATCGTGCCCGCGCCACCGGATGGGGCCGCGGTCATGCAACTAGAACTGCGGGTGTTCTCTACCGGTGGGACTTCACAGGAGACGTCCCTCCGCGGGGAGATCAGCCTCCGCGACTGACCTGTCGCCCGCTGCCATGCCTCGATCCAATCGGCGCGCTATCGTTCGCGCACTGTGGAACCGGTCCAGACCCCGCTCACCGAAGAGACGCTCGGCGTGGCCGTCCGCGAACTGTCAGCTCGCGACCCCGACCTCCGTCGCATCGTGGAGCGGTTCGGGCCGCCACCGATGTGGAATCGGCCGCCCGGGTTCGCGACGCTTGCCCACATTGTGCTCGAGCAGCAGGTCTCGCTGGCTTCGGCGCAGGCAGCATTCGATCGGCTCGGCGTCGCGGTGGGTTCGCTGACGCCCGACCGATTCCTCGAACTCGACGACCCGACCCTGCTCGCGATCGGCTTCAGCCGTCGGAAGAGCCGATACGTTCGAGACCTTGCGCAAGCGGTCGCCTCCGGCGCCCTCGACCTCGAACGCCTCGCGACCCTCGCCGACGAAGACGTTCGCCGCGCCCTGGTGGCCCTGACCGGCATCGGACCGTGGACGGCCTCGATCTATCTGCTGATGGCCCTGCGGCGGCCGGACGTGTGGCCGGCCACGGACATGGCGCTGGCGGCTGCAGTCGCGGAGGCCAAGGGTCTGGAGCGCCGACCCAACGCCGATCGGATGCAGGCGCTCGGCGAACCATGGCGGCCCTGGCGTTCGGTCGCGGCCCGCATCTTCTGGCACGACTATCTCACCCGGCTGGGAAGGGGCACGCCCCCGGCGTGATTTGCCGGCGTTGGTGCGCCCTTGCGCACTTGCGCCGTGGCGCCGTCGCGCCGTCGCGCCCTCGCGCTGTTGCGCCGTGACACGCTAGCTGACACTCGGACCTGCCAGAATTCGGCCATGGAAACCGCCCGCCTGGTCCCGCTTCCGTCGCAATCGAGTCGCCAGACGCTGGTGCGAGTCGAATCGGATCGACTCATCGTCGAACACCTGGTCCTGGACGACCACGCCCTAGCCGCGTTCGTCGCCGACCGGCCGGCGGACGACCGGGAGGCGCTGATCGAGCGCGCGCTCCGGATTGGCTTGACGGCCATCCAAAGCGTCGGCGTCACGGTGAACGTGGACGCCGTCCGGGCCGAGTTCCAGGGGCTGCTGGCCCAGACCAACGCCGCGAACGAACGCGCCGCCACCGCCCTCGACCAGATCCTCCGGCAGAACTTCGCCGACGGCGAGGGCCGGCTGCCGCGGACGCTGGAGCGGTTCCTCGGCGACAAGGGCGCGCTCCGCGGCTTCGTCGAGGATCTGTTCGACGAGGGCAGGCGCGACAGCGCCATCGGGCGGATGAAGCTGCTCCTCGGCAACTACTTCGAGGGCGACAACTCGCGCCTGGCGCAGTTGCTCGATCCCACGCGGCTCGGGTCCCCGCTCCACCAGTTCCGCGTCGAGATGGCGGAAGGTTTCAACCGCATCGGCGAGCGGCTGGCCGCGCTCGAAGCCGCGGGTACCGCGCGAGCCTCGGAGCGGGCCAAATCGGCCGCAAAAGGCGCCGACTTCGAAGACGTCGTGGACGAGCTGCTCGGCACGATCGCGCGCGGATCGGGCGACGTGCTGGAGCGGACCGGCACCGAAACCGGCGCCTCGATGGGCTCCAAGAAGGGCGACTTCGTCCTGATGCTCAACGCCGACGCCACCGCCGGCGCCGAGCTGAAGGTCGTGGTCGAGTGCAAGGACCGCTACGTCTCGGGCCGCGGCATGCGGGACGAGCTGCGCGAAGCCAAGGCCAACCGCGACGCCGCCGTTGCGCTGGTCGTCTTCACCACGGCCCATGCCCCAGCCGGCATCGCCCCGTTCGACATTCGCGCCGGCGACGTCTACTGCGTGATCGATCCCGCCGCGCCCGACGCCGCGACGCTGGAGGCTTCAGTCCGCCTGGCCCGGCTCCTCGCGATGCAGACGCTCCGCGAGCACGACGTCCAGCTGGATGCCGCAGCAGTCAAAGCCGCCCTGAACGGCGTTCGCGAACAGCTCGAGACGATCCGCGCGCTCAAGCAGACGCTCACCTCGATCGGGACCAGCGCCCGCGACGTACACCTCGGCCTCGACAAACTGCGCGACGGCATCCTCGCCCGCCTTGTGGAGGCCGAAGCGGAGTTGCGCCGAACCTAGACCCGGGCCACCGCGCGAGCAACCGCGAGCCGCGCGATTCGCCTGCCGCGGACTCGCCACGCGGCACACTCGGCCGTCTGACGGCCCGCCATGCCTGTTCGCCTCCGGCCGGGGCTATCCTCGCCTTTCGCGGGTCCGCGAACGGACGCGAGAAAGCGAGGTATGCGCGATGGCTAGGGCGATGTGGAAAGGGGCTATCGAGTTCGGCCTGGTCACGATCCCCGTCAAGCTCTACCTGGCGACTGAGTCGAAGGGCGTGAGTTTCCACATGCTCCACGAAGAATGCCACGGCCGGATCCAGATGAAGACCTACTGCCCCACCGACGACGTCTTCATCGAGCGCAGCGACACCGTCCGCGGTTACGAGCTGGCTCCGGACCAGTACGTGGTCGTCACCGACGACGATCTCGCGGCCGTCCCGCTCAAGACGGTCCGGTCGATCCAGATCGAGCAGTTCGTGCCGGTCGCCGAGGATGGCCAGACGACCCGCTTCATCAAGCAGGCCTACTATCTCGAGCCCGAGCCCGTGGCGCGCCGGGCCTTCTTCCTGCTCAAGCAAATCCTCGCCGAACGGGGCCTGCGGGCGATCGCCAAGATCGTCATGAAGGACCGCGAGCAACTGGCTTCTCTCGATCCGTTCGCCTCGACGATGCTTCTCTCGACCTTGCACTGGCCCGACGAGATCCGCTCCGTCGGCGATCTCACGCTGCCCGAAGCCGAAGCCCAGATCAAGCCGGCCGAGCGCGTAATGGCCGAACAGCTGGTCGCGGCCATGACCGGCGAATTCGACCCGGCCGCCTACCGCGACGAATACCGCGAGGCGCTGCTCCAGATCATCGAAGCCAAGGCGGCCGGAGCCGAGATCGCCGAGCCGGCGCCGGCAGCCCAGGTCACCGACCTGATGGCTGCCCTCGAGGCGAGCGTCGCGGCGGCCAAGGCCAGCCGAGCCGAACGCCACGCCGAGCCCGAACAGATCGGCGCGTCTCGCAAGGGAACCCGCCGCGCGCCCGCCGCCGCGCCCGCTGCGGAACCGCAGGAAGCGCCCGCGGAACTGGTTCCTGCCCGTCGGCGCAAGTCCGCCTGAATTCGCACCGGGGCCGCGCAACGGAGCTTCCAGCCCGATAAGCTGCCGCCATGGTCGCTCACTTCTGGCCGCTCTTCGACCTGCGACTCCGGACCCCGCACCTCGAGTTGCGGCTGCCCACCGATGAGGACCTGCTCGCGCTCGTCAAGGTTGCGCGCGAAGGCGTGATCGACGAGGGCAGGACCGCCTTCCTCGTGCCCTGGAACGAACTCCCCTCACCCGCCTTCGAGCGCCAATTCCTGCTGCATTGCTGGAGCGGTCGCGGCAGTTGGAGCCCGGACAAGTGGTCGCTCGTACTGGCCGCGATCCTTGACGGGCGGCCGGTCGGGATGCAGGAAATCCTGGCAGGAGACTTTGCCGTCAGGCGGGTCGTGAGCAGCGGCAGCTGGCTGGGACGGCGCTATCACGGCAGCGGCTACGGCACCGAGATGCGGGCCGCGGTGCTGTCCCTTGCCTTCGACGGGTTGGGCGCGCTCGTCGCGGAGTCGGGCTATTTCGAGGGCAATGCCCCATCGGCCCGCGTTTCCGAGAAGCTCGGCTACATGGCGAACGGCGACGAAACCTATTCCGTGAGCGGCAAGCCCGTCGTCGAGCACCGGGTTCGGGTCACGCCCGAGACGTGGCGCCGCGACCTCGTGCCGGTCACGATCGAAGGCCTCGATCCCTGCCGGAACCTATTCGGCGTCGGCGACCTCGGGCCCGACGAGTGGGCGCGGCTGTAGGTCGGGGCTCATCGCCACTTCCTCAGTGTGCGAGGGGGCGGTCTTGCGAATGTCCGCTCCAACCGGACAGGATCGGCTCGATTTGCCGGGTCGCGCGGGCAAGCGTGCCGGAGAGGGGCGCCGAGGCCTCTATCGAGATCCCTTCACACCTTCCGACTCTCCGAATGGGCGCCAACCCACCCCGACTTGCCCCGAGAATTGCCTCTGGAGTCGAATCCGCCGGTCCAGCGCCGGCCGATCCCGCCCAAAGCCCGGAAGCTGTCCGCCACCAGCGGACAAATGCAGGGTCCACGTCGGTCGGGGTCCGATTCACCGGCGGCGGGCAAAGCCAGTGGCTGGAGTGCGCCTTGCGGTAGATCGCAATGGCCCGCCGATGTGAGGGTGCCTACCGGCTCCGGCAGTCCACCCAGACGACCCTCGCCTCGCTGAAATTGCCCATCCTGGAGCTACGCGCCGGCAAACCGCACCCCGGTGCTCTCGTGCAGTTGAGGCAGGCACGTCGGCCAACCAGTGTCGTGGCCGACGTTGCCACTATCGGTCCAACTGGGCGGCGACTCGAAGCCGTATCCCACGTCGCCAACCATGCAGGTCCCCCCGCTCGCGCCGGCGTAGCAGTCGGCGATATAGATCGTCTCGTGGATGGAGTTGTCGCTTCCCGCACGATAGCCTACGTAGAACGCGGCCGCGAGTACGACTACCGCGACGATCAGTGCAAGAAGCTTCCTCGACATCGACGGATCTCCCCGGACACGCTGCAAAGTCAACGTGAAGAACGATGGGGCCCGCCCGTAGCGGCGTCAAGATCAGCGACAGGTCGCCGGGCCGAGTGAGCGAGGAGCGCAGGCGACAACGAAGCGCTGGACCGCCCGCCGGACCGGCCGTCGCCGAGCCGGCCGTTCAGAGCGAGGCGGAGCCGAGCACCGTAGCGAGCGCACCTTGAGGTGCGTGAGCGAGGAGCGCAGGCGACAACGAAGGCCTGGACGGCCCGCGAGGCGACTACCTTTCGCCCGCTCTCCTCCCGACCAGCCACCACGCGAAGGGGAATATGCCGGCCGCAATGGCCAGCTTGATGGCGTCGCCGAGCACGAACGGCGTCAAGCCCGTGGCGATCGCGTCGGCCGGTCCCTTGTGGAGTGAGATCGCGAGCCACGGCACGCCGATCGCGTAGATGACGACTTCGCCCAGGATCATGGCGCCGATGGCGCCGCCCATGTGTCGATCCCAGCCCATCTCGGCCAGCCAGCCGACCAGGGCGGCGGCGAAGAGGAAGCTGACAAGGTAGCCGCCGACCGGGGAGATGCCGAATCCGCCCGATCCGAAGCTCGCGATCGTTCCCAGACCGTGGGCCTGATTCGCGTAAACCGGCAGGAACAGACCCAGGACCAGGTACAGCGCGACCGAGAGCAGACCGCGCCGCAGGCCCAGGGCGCCGCCGACTACGAGCACGGACAGCGTCTGTCCCGTGATCGGGACCGGGTTGCCCGGGATGGCGAAGGCAACGTTGGCGGTGAGAGCGATGAAGACGGCCCCGATCGAGATCAGGGCGATGTGGCGGAGCCTCGAGCTCATCCGCTCGCCGACGCGAACCGGGACGAGAAAGTCGCCGATGGTGATCCCCTTCTCGGCGGCGGGGAGGCGATTCAGATGTCGAGTCGCGAGCATGCGTGGTCTTCCCTGTGGTGGCGAAGCCATGGCCTGGACCTCCTCCGGCCCAAGAGCATCGAGTGTAACAAACGAGGCGGCTTCAACGGGCGGCGGGACGAACCGAGCCTTCGGCCTCACTCGTACTTGACGGCGCGGACGATCGAAAGCCGGCTGGCCAGCCCGGCCGGATATATGGATGCCGTAACGCTGATCAGCACGCCGAAGAATACGGCCAGCGCAATCGACCCCCACGGCGGATCGACCACCAGACCGAAGCTTCCGCTCGACCACACGACCAGCAACGCCCCCAGGCCGACTCCCAACAGCGCTCCGACCAGCGCGCCGGCAATGCCCAGGATCCCCGCCTCGAGCACGACCATGCCCCAGACCTGGCGGCTCGTCATGCCCGTGGCGCGGAGGACGCCGATCTCGCGCACCCGCTCGAGGACGCTCATCGAGAACGTGTTCACCATGCCGAGCCCGGCTATCACCACTGCGGTGAGGGCCAGGGCATCCAGAAGGCGGAAGATTCGGTCGAGCGCGTCACCTACGGTCCCCTGGATGCGGCTGAGGTCCGCGGGCTCGAGGGCGTATTGCGTCGCCAGCGAATCGACGGCCGCGCCGCCGGTCGACTCCCGACCGGACTCGTAGCGGACCGCGAATAAATCTGCCCCGGCGACTCCGAACGAGGCGGCGTCCGCCCAGCCGATGAGGACGGCTTCCTGCGATTGGCTCGGAATGGAGTGAGCAACGATACCCACCACCCGGAGCCGCGTGGCCGTGGGCCCCGTGGCGAATGAAAGCGTGTCGCCAACTCGAATCCCGCTAGCCTGCGCCAGCGATTGGGGGACGATCACGCTCCCGCCCGCATCGAGCGCGGTAAGGGCGGTGTCCGGGTCGCCACCGCCGGCGACGAAGACGAGACGGCGGTCGTCGAGGTAATCCTTGCCGACGATCGCGGCCGCTTCCTGGCGGACGCCCTGAAAGGGCACTCCGAACAACCCGATCGGCGAAACCGACTTGACGCCCGGGACCGCGGCGAGTTGATCGGGAATCGGCCCCGTCGGTGATACCGGGCGAATCGAAGTCAGAAGCTCGCTGCCGGGGATGGTCTCGACTAGCCACGAGGCGCCGATCTTGCGCACTCCCTGGGCGGCCGTGCCCAGGGCCACGACCATCGCCAGGCCAACCACGAGCGCGCCGGCGGTCAGCGCGGTCCTGCTGCGATCGCGAGCCAGCGAGCTTCGGGCCAGGCGCTCCTCGCTGCGGAAGATCCGGAACGGGATTCCGGCAATGCGCAAGACGGGTCCCAGGATCAGCGGCACGACGAGAACGGCCCCGAGCAGGATGCCGTAGACGACGAGCGGCCCCCATACACCCGAGCCGGCGGCAGAGAGCGGGCTACTCGCGGCCTGACTGGCCGAACCCCTCGGCCAGACTGCCAGAGCCAGGATCGCGAGGACCCCGAACACGATCGCCAGCCAGCGCAGCCGGGCCGAGCCGGCGGTCGTTCCGCTGGGACCGCGGCGGAGGGCTTCCACGGGTGAGATTCGACCTGCCCGCCATGCCGGTTCCAGGGAGGCCGCAAGCGTGACCATGATGCCGATCAGGAGCGCGATCAGGGCCAGACCGACCGAGACATCCGGCGCGCCCAAGGCCACCGGGCCGGTGGAGCTGACCCATGACAGAGTCACCGCGGCCATGGCGACGCCAAGCGCAACACCGATCGCAGAACCGGCCACCCCCAGCCCGAGGGCCTGCAGCAGGACGAAGCTCATGACCTGCGAGCGGGTCGTGCCCGCGGCCCGGAGCAACCCAACCTCGCGCGACCGCTCACCGACGGTCATCGAGAGGGTGTTGAAGATCAGGAAAGCGCCGGCAAACAAGACCACGGCCGCCACCAGGAGCAGAGTGCTGCGGAAGCCCTCCGTCTCGGAGTTCAGCGACGCCGCGAGGTCCGACGGCCGCGACAACAGGTAAGGCTCGCTGGTGATGCTGACTTCGAGCTGGCCCATCAACTCGTCGGGAGTGGTTCCGGAGCGGGTGCCCAGGTCGACCCGGGTCACGCCCGTCGAGTCGAACAGGCTCTGCGCCGCCGCCAGCGGAACGAAGACGAGGCGGCCGTTCGCGTCGGGGAGCGGCCCGTCGCCGGACACGATCCCGACGATCTCGAACGCCACCGGGCCGGACGTTCCCCCGTTGACGGTGATCGAGTCGCCCACACGGACATGTTCCGCGGAGGCCAGCGTTTGGGTGACGAGGGCGTTCTTATCCGCGCCGGCGCTAAGAGCCAGCCCGGCGGCCAGGGGCAAGTCGTGCAGCTGGGGTTCCGCCACAGGGTCGATGCCGAGCACCGTAACCGGCGCTGGAAGCCCCGCGGAGGGGCTGCGGCTCGGGTTCGCCGCCAGGTATGTCTTCCGCTCCAACGCCGGCGCCGCGATCTGGACCCCGGCCACGCCGGAGATCGCCTTCACGGCCGCCGGGGAGAGCCCCCGCTCCTCGAGCGCATCCACCCGCACCGCGGCATGGCCGATTTCGTCGGCGGCGGCCCGGTTCACTGCCGCATCCATGGTCGCTCCGGCGGACAATGAGGCGAACAGGACCGCCACGCCCAGGGCGATGCCGGCCGCAGTGAGGAAGCTGCGCAGCGGCCGGGCCCGGAGACTCCGCCAGGCGAGCGACGAGAAGCGCCGCACCGCCTACAGGCCCAGCTGGGCGAGTCGAGTAATCAGCGGCCGCGCATCTCTGTCGGTGCGGCGGCCAAGCTCGATCTCGTCCCGGATGCGGCCGTCGCTGATCACCAGCACGCGATCGGCGTGGGCGGCCGCGCGGGCGTCGTGGGTCACGAGCACGATCGTCTGGCCCATCTCGTCGCAGGAGCGCCACAACTCGTCGAGGATCTCGCCGCCGGTCGCATAGTCGAGATTGCCGGTCGGCTCGTCGGCCAGCAGAATCGCGGGCTTTCCCAGCAGAGCTCGAGCCAGCGCGACCCGCTGCTGCTCCCCGGCCGACAGCTGATCGGGGTGGTTGCGCTCCCGGCCGAGGAGGTCGACCAGCTCGAGGACCTCTTGGATCTGCTTTGCGGCCTCACCCCGGCGCGGGTCGATGCCGGCGATCGTGAAAGGCAGGGCCACGTTCTCGTACACGTCGAGAAGTGGAATGAGGTTGAAGAACTGGAACACGAAGCCGGTCTTCTCTCGCCGCAGGCGTGTGGCATCGGCGTCGCCGAGGCGGCTGGTGACCTCGCCGTCGAGCACCACCTCGCCGCTCGTGGGCCTGTCGAGGCCACCCAGAAGCTGGAGGAGCGTGCTCTTGCCGGACCCGGAGGGTCCCATCAGGGCCACGAACTCGCCCCGGCGCACCTGGAGCGAAACGCCCTTCAGGGCCTCGACGTCGCGCGCACCGAGGCGATAGGTCTTGGTGAGGTTTCGGGCTTCGAGGATTATCCCGCTCTGCCTGCCTTCGGGGTTTTGAGAGAGGCGAGGAAGCGTCGACACGGCGAAAGTGTATCCGGTCGGCGACCTACGAACGCAGGACCCCGCCGAACAGCGCCTCGAAGAGGGAATCCAGCAGGCCACCCGTAGGGGCCTTCTCTCGCACGCGCAGACCCGATGTCCCGATCACAGCGCCCGCGGCCGGTGTCGTGGGCTGCGTTGCGCCTTGGTCGGGCGAGGGGCTCGCTTGGGCAGTCGGTTCGAGTGACGGCGTAGACGCCGGGGTCTCGGACGGCTGGTCGGTCGGAGTCGGCTCGCTAGTGGCGGTTGGGGCCTCGGTGGGAGTCGGAGTCGGGCTCGGCGTGGAAGTCACGGTCGGCCTGGGCGTCGCGCGGACGGTCGGCCGGGCCGTCGGTTTGGGCGTGGCAGGCGCCGCGGGCCGAGCCGTCGCGTTGGGCGTGGCCGGGGCGGTGGGCTTCGTCGTCGGAATCGGCGTGGGCTGGGGCGCTGCGTTGGGCGTGGCCGGGGCGGTGGGCTTCGTCGTCGGAATCGGCGTGGGCTGGGGCGCTGCGGCACAAGTCATCGAGAACAAGACCGCGTACAACTTGTTGCCGTTGGCTGCCTTGTACGCCCCGACACCCATGTGGTTCCAGTTGCCCAGGATGTTCTCCCGGTGCGAGGGAGAACCCATGAACCCGGTTTCGATGGTGGCAGTCGCGACGTCATCGTCGTAGGTGCTCAGCCCGATGTTCTCGCCGGCGACTTTGAAGCAGTAGCCGTCCTGCTGCATGTAGAAAAAGACCATGTTGTTGCCCGGCGGGATCTGATGGGAGAAGTAATCCCGGTCGCCCATGTCCTGCGCCCGCCACTCGGCCTTGGTGTGGAGATAGGTGTCGTTCACGAGCGCAGGGAGACCGGCGGAAGCACGATCCTGGTTCGTCAGCGCGAAGAGGAGCTGCTCGTCGGAAGCGCTGAAGCCCGGGTTCCACGCGGCGGCGGCGGGGGCGACCGTCCCGGCAACCGCCAGAAGAGCTACCGCCACAGCGAGCGCCACCTTGCGCACGTTGCGCAGCCGGACGATGGCGGTAGAGGTTTCTCTGGCGAAGTGGCCGAGCACTATTGGTCGATGCGTTTCCCGTTTGCGGTCAGTGAAATGACGGTAAACCCACAGGACCCGACCAAACCACTGCTCACTGGTCCGGCGACGTAGAGTCGCGTGGTACCACGACGTCCTGCGCATCATTGAGGGCATACACCTACGGGAATTGCTTACTCACGATGAGTCGGCCGCACAGGGGCGGCGGTGTAGCCCTTTTCACACGGGTCGGACTGCCACAGCACGCAGCCGGGCCAAGCGCCCGGCCGCCCTCAACCCTCGCGCCCGCGCACCCGCTATACTCCCGTCGCCCCAACGCTGCGGCACAGGCAATCGACGCTGCGCCCGCTGGGGTTCGCGTGGTGGCCTTAGCTCAACCGGCAGAGCAGCGGACTGTGGATCCGCAGGTTACGGGTTCGACCCCCGTAGGCCACCCCAGTTCTCTTGGAAACGAAGCGACCCCTCCGGCGTGCCGGAGGGGTCGTGGTTTGTCTCAGGTCCCCGCGCAGTGGCCGGCCCGTGGCCTTGCGCGATGGTGTAGCCCGCGCGATCGCCGCGGCGCGTGCTACTTCGTGAAGACGAGGGTCGACTCGATCTGGTGGAAGAGCGAGAAATCGGCAGCTTCGGTGCCCGGCGTGCTCATCCACATGAAGTCGAATGTCTTGTCGTTGCGGACCGTGAAGCAGTCGATGACGTAGAGAGCCTTACCGCTCTTGGTGACATGCCAGTCCGCGCCCCACCCGAGAATGCCCCCGATGCTCACTTCGCCCTGGTTGTCGGGCGCGGCGCCCATGCTCTCGAGGTCGATCGGCTTGTACGCGTCGAGGGTGATGCCACCGGCAGCCTGCGTCGTCCACAACACCAGGCTGGAGCCATCCGAAGTCGCGACCGATGGGTAGCCCGAGGATGTGGTGGGCGCCCACGTGGGCGGATACGCGAACCGGATGCCGACGGTGCTGTCGGTGTAGGTCTTCCAGCCGACGGGGGGCCGGGGCGGGCGTCTCTAGCCCACTGTCGGTGGCGGCCTCGGTCGGAGACTCGGTCGGAGACTCGGTCGGAGACTCAGTCGGAGCCGCGGTGACCTTGGACGTAGGCCAGGGCGTGTCGGTTGGCCTGGCCGTGACCTTGACCGAGGCGGTCGGCGAGGCGGTCGGCGAATGTTACGCGATCTGCGAAGGCCCGGCAGACGAGCAGGCCGCGGCGACCGCGAAGATAGCGATGGTCGACCCAACTCGGTACAAGGCCTTTTGGATGCCCATGCTTGCTCTCCCAATCCCCCGGCTCATGACGGTCTGGTCCGGCCCGCTCGACGCTGGGGCGTCTCCTGTATATACCGGGACCAACGGCACATGGAAAGTGGCCAGATAGGCTATTCGATGGCGTAGTAGGCGTGGACCCAGTGGACGCCGATCTCGCGCTGGGCCTCCACGAGCGTCATCGTCCCCGCGCAAACCTTCTTCTTGAGGGCCGTTTCGAAGGCATCCTTGGTGCGAGCTCCGGCGGGCTGGCCGCTCTGGAGGCTGATCGTGTACGGCTCGGGCCAGAGATTGCGCGGATCCGTCGGCGAGCCCGCGAGCTGAAGCGAGATCAGGTGGTCCTCTTCATAAAGGCTCGCGGCGGTGGCGGTGTAGCCGTACTGGACGATCTGCTGAGTCTTGAGCTTGTTCGTGTACGAGGTCGGCGGCCGGATGGTGGCGGTCCAGCCGGACACGCAGATCGTTGAGTGGATGTTCGCCTGGGTAACCGCCGGATTGAGCGCTCCCGGAGTCAAGGTCGGGTCGGGCTCACCCGGGAGCCGGACGGTCAGGCTCGATGAAGGCGTGGGGGCCGGGGCGCCGCTCGGACCAGCGGTGAACGACGCGCCGGGGGCGTCCGTGGCGAGGGCCTCATCCTCGGCGTCGGTCGCGTCGGGCGTCGGGGCGATGCTGACGCTTGGCGTGGGCCTCGCCGTCTCGATCGCGACAACCGTGAAAGTGGCAGCCGGTGATCGCGAGGCGGTCGGCGAGGGGCTGGGCGTGATCGTGGTCACGTCGCAAGCGGCGGCAACGGCCGCGGTCAGGAGCAGGCAGGCGATCAGCCTCGTGCCGGTCTCGATGCGCATGCCGGACCTCCGCCCTCGATTCGCCCCGCCCTTCGAAGCGCGGCTCAAGCCTACGACGTCACGCGGGCGGCGTTAGGCCGTTTGCGAGCGAGCCCGGAACGGCCAGTCGGATACGATCGCCCGGTGAGCCACCTACGCGCCCTACCCGCCCGGCGAGCCCCGCGTCTGCCGAGACGTCGAGGCGCCCGATGACGCCGTTCGAGGCGGGCGCGATCCTGTCCGCCGGTCTTGCCGCGGGGACGATCAACGCGATCGTGGGTTCGGGTTCGCTGATCACGTTCCCGCTGCTTCTGGCTTTCGGTTTCAGGCCTCTCGACGCCAACGTCTCGAACACCGTTGGACTCGTGCCGGGATCGCTCAGCGGTGCGATCGGCTACCGCCACGAACTCGCCGGCCAGCGATCGAGGGCTATTCGCCTGGGAGTGGTCGCGGGCGCCGGCGGCCTTACCGGTGGCGTCCTGCTGCTGGCGTTTCCAGGCGCCTTCGCCGCCATCGTCCCGGTCCTGATATTCGTGGCATTGGTGCTGGTGGCGGCCGGCCCGCGACTCTCGAAAGCGCTCGCCCAGCACCGCCACGCTGAAGCGCACAAGTCCTGGCCGCTGGCGCTGACCATGTTCGGCAGCGCCGTCTACGGCGGCTACTTCGGGGCGGGCCAGGGAATCATCATGATCGCGCTGCTCACGATCTTCCTGCCCGACGGCCTGCAGCGCCTGAACGGCCTCAAGAACGCGCTCGCGGTTATCGTCAACGGGGTGGCCGCGATCTTGTTCATCCTGGTGGCGCCGGTCCATTGGGACGTGGCGCTGCTCATCGCGGTCGGCTCGATCGCGGGAGGCCAGGTCGGTGCTCGAGTGGGCCGGCGGCTACCTGCACCGCTGCTGCGACTGGCGATCATCTGCGTCGGCGTGCTTGCCGAAGTCAGGCTGCTGGCCGGCTAGAGACTCGGCTGGCCCTGGTCTCCCGGGATCCATTGCGGAGGCTGAGCAGCCTCGGATCTCGGCGCGGCCGCGGGGTTCGGCGCAGCCTCGGTGACGGGCGCGGCGCCGGTGACGGGCGCGGCGCCGGCGGACTACGCGTCAGGGTTTGCCCAAGCGTCGGGGCCCGGGGCCGTCTGGGCCTTCGGGACCAGGAGCGGCAGCCGAACCCAGAAGCGAGCCCCCCCTTCGGTCCGGTTCTCGGCCCCGATCGTGCCGCCGTGCTGCTCGACAACCCAGCGGGCGATGGAGAGGCCAAGCCCGGTGCCTCCGGCGGGTGCGTTGTCGGCGCGCCAGAAACGCTCGAACAGGCGCGGCAGATCCTCGGACTTGATGCCGTGGCCCTGGTCCTCGACCCACAGGAATGCCGCTCCGTTGGCGGGTCGCACCCGAACGGCGACTTCGGAGCCCGACGGGCTGTGCCGGATCGCGTTGTCCACCAGGATGGTCACGAGTTGACGCAGGCGAAGCGGATCTCCCAGAACCGGGGTCGGCAGCGGGTCGGCGACCACGCTTACTCCCCGTTCCTGGCCCAGCGCCGCCAGAGTCGAGGTCGCCTCGACCGTTATGTCGGCCAGGTCCAGCGGCGTCCGATCGAGCTGAACCACTCCCGAATCCGTCCGCGCCAGCAGCAGCATGTCTTCGACAAGCGCTGTCAGGTGCCGGACTTCGGCATCCATATCGTCGAGGGCATCGCCGACGTCGGCCACCCGGCTCCGGCTATTGCGTCTCAGGTCCTCGACGCTGGCCCGGATCACGGTGAGTGGCGTGCGCAGCTCGTGGCTGGCGTTGGCGGTGAACTCGCGCTGCCGCTGCAAAGCCGCCTGACGTCGATCGATCGAAGCGCGGATCGGGACGAGCGCCCGGCCGGCGTACAGATAACCGGCGCCGAGAGCCGCCAGGAACGCCAGCGCGCCGCCGGCGAGAAGGACGGTGCGAAGCAGGTTGAGCAGATTGACCTCGTCGCTCCGGTTAGCCGCCGTCTGGACGAAGTAGGTCGCACCCCCAGGCAGAGTCTCTTGCTCGGAGAAGACTCGGAGCTGGACATTCCGGGTGGTTGTTACGTCCCGAACGTCAGTACCGCCTTTTGCCACGGCGTTCAAACCCTGCTGAACCGGCATGCCAGGCGGGAGCACGTCGCTCCAGAAGAGAGGAGTGCCCGTTGAGTCGACGCCGTAAATGAAGAGCCCAGCGAACTCGTCGGCAAACTCGTATTGCACGTTACCCGGCTGTCGCGATGGAGGCGCCAGACCGATCACTCGAGCAAAGTGCTGCGCCTGTGAGTCCGCATAATCTCTCAGGCGAGTGACACTGTCGTTCTGATATGCGTTCGCCGTCGCCGTGTAGACGGCGAACCCAAGCAGCAGCAGCAGAACCAGTGTTACAGCGCCGCTGACGGCCATGAGGCGCAGCCGAGTTCGCCGCAGGAGCCGCGCGTCGTCTTCCGGCGGCATGCGGACGACCTCCTGCGCTTTATCTGAGCCGACCTTCGCGCGCCTCCGCAACGACGGCCGCGGAATTCTCATCGCTCAGCCTTCTCGGAGCCGGTAGCCGACGCCGCGAACCGTCTCGATGAAGGCCGCCGCCTCCGGGCCGATCTTGTCGCGGAGCAGATGGATATATGCCTCGACCGTGTTCGGAGTGAGGGCCACGCCGTACGGCCAGGCATAGTCGAGCAGCTGATCTCGGGAAAGGACCTGGCCGGGTCGCCTGAGCAGGCATTCGAGGATCGAGAACTCGCGCTGGCTCAGGTCGACGGGCTTGCCGGCGACCGTCACCCGCCGCGTGCCCTCGTCGAGCTCGAACGGTCCCGCCCGGAGGGCCATCGACTTGCGCGTGGGAGGACGCCGCCCAAGCGCTCGGAGCCTCGCAAGAAGCTCCTCGTAGGCGAATGGCTTGACGAGATAGTCGTCGGCCCCGGCGTCCAGGCCCTCCACTCGATCGCTGACGGCGTCACGCGCGGTCAGCATCAAGATCGGGACCGTGGAGCCCTTCCGGCGGAGCATCCTGGCAACCTCGAAACCGGAGCGATCCGGCAGGCCGACGTCGAGGATGACCATGTCGAGCTCGGCGGTCGAGGTCGCGATTTCGAGGCCGTCCTCGGCCGTGAGGGCCGTCTCTACGACGTGGCGGTCCTGGGTCAGGAGCCTCTTGAGAAGCCGGCTCAAACGGGCGTCGTCCTCGACGAGGAGAAGATGCACTGCGTCTCCTAGGGGGTGACGACGAGGATGTCCGAGGCGGTCAGTGTCCGACCCCCGGACCCGGAAGGATTGGGCGACGCGCTGGCTGCTGCGGCTGTGTCGATCTGGACCTGCACCTTCGTTCCAACCTTCACATCGCTAGAGCTGCCGGCGTTTTCGTTGTGGTAGGTCGTACTGCCCGACAGGTCGATGGTAACCGTCGCCCCGGTCGAAAGCAGCAGCGTCAGCGTCGAGCCGTTGATGGACTGGACGGTCCCGGTGACGCCGCCCGAGAGGGCGCCCGCGCCACCGCGTCCCAAGCCACCGCCGAAAACGCCCGCATTGAAAGTCTCCCCCGGGGCGAGCGACGGCCGGGTGAAGCCGTTCCCGAAGCCACCGGCGCCGAGGCGGCCGCTTGGCGCAACGGCTGCCGCGGCTGGAGCCGTGACCCGACCCGCTGCGAACGCGACTCCACCGATGGCAACCATGCCCGCTATCAGCAGCAGGATCATGGTGCTGGTGTCTCTCGTGGCCGGTCTGGCTTTGAGGCCCGGGGCGGGCTTTCCGGGCCGGGACGGTGGCGCGGACTCGAGCTCCGGAGCGGCCGTGTCCTGCTTGGCCCATTGCGGCCCGTTTTGCTGAGTCATCCGAGATCCCCTTTCGTCCGTTCCCACGCTTTACTCGTACCGAAGAGCTACGACGGGATCGAGCCGCGCCGCCTGGCTGGCGGGCCAGACACCGAACACGATCCCCACGACCAGGCTGAAGCCGACGGCCACCACGACCGTCGCCGGGTTGAATACGAGGCCCCACCCGGCATAGGCGCCGATCCCCAGTGAAGCGATCACGCCGAGCGCTATGCCGATCAGCCCGCCGGCCAGCGAGAGGGCGAGCGCCTCTACGAGGAACTGGGCGAGGATGTCGCGGCCCCGGGCGCCGATGGCCTTGCGGATGCCGATCTCGCGCGTCCGCTCGCGGACCGAGACCAGCATGATGTTCATGATCCCGATCCCGCCGACGATCAGAGATATGGACGCGATGCCGGCCAGGAGAAGCGTCAGCACGTCGCTCACCCCACTCACCGTGCCCAGGAGTTGAGCCTGCGTGGAGATGGTGAAGTCGTCGCCGCCGTTGGTGATGCCGTGACGCTGCTCGAGCAGGGCGGTGATCTCCGCGGAAACCGTGCCGATCTGGTCCGCGCTGGCGGCGCTGACGCCGACCGTACGGACTGAGTTCGTGCCTACGAACAGCTGCCGGGCCGTGGAAACCGGGATCAGGACCTCGTCGTCGGGGTTATTGAAGCCGGTCCCGCCGCCCTTGGGCTGCATGATGCCGATGAGGTCGAACGGCAGGCCGCCGATATAGATCGTCGAGCCGATGGAGCTGGCGTCCAGGCCCAGGTTGTCGGCGGTGGTCGCGCCGATGACCGCAACCCGCAGGTTGTTGTCGATCGCGGCCTGGTTGAGGAAGGTGCCGACCCACATCGAATAGGCCCGCACCGTCGGGTAGCCGGGCGTCGTGCCGATGACGTTGGGCGTTTCGTTGAGGGTGCCGGCGATCACGAGCTTGCTCGTAGAGAGCTCCGGCTCGACAGCCTGTACTCCCGCGAGCTGCGATATCGCCGTTGCGTCGTCGAGGGTCAGCGTCGTGGCCGAGCCCGCGGAGCCGCGAGTGAAGCCGCTGGTCACGGAGCCGGCGTTGACGGTGAGCAGGTTCGTGCCCAGGGATTGGAGACGGTCGCTGATTCCCTTCGTGGCGCCCTGGGCCACGCTGACGAGAGCGACCACCGAAGCGACGCCGATCACGACGCCGAGCATCGTGAGCGCCGCGCGCAACTTGCCGGTTCCGAGCCTGGAGAACGCGAGTCCGAGCAGGTCGGAGAACCTCATGCCAGCACCGCCTCCTCGAGCAGTCGGCCGTCGCGGAGATGGACGCCGCGGTCGGCGGCCTCCGCGACATCGAGGTCGTGGGTGATGAGCACGATCGTGCGGCCCAGAGAGTGCAGATCGCGGAAGAGATCGAGCACTTCCGCGCCGGAGTGGCTGTCGAGGTTGCCCGTCGGCTCGTCGGCAAGGATCAAGGCCGGCTCGGTAACCAGCGCACGCGCTATCCCCACGCGCTGCTGCTGTCCACCCGACAGCTCGGACGGTATGTGGCCGAGCCGGTCGCCGAGGCCGAGGCGCTCCAGGGAGGCCTGCGCCCGCGCAAGCCGTTCCTTCCGGGGCACGCCCTGGTACATCAGCGGCGCGGCGACGTTCTCCAGGGCGCTGGTCCGCGGCAGCAGGTTGTAGCTCTGGAACACGAAGCCGATCGAGCGGCTGCGCACGAACGCGAGGCCATCGTCGGTCAACTCGTCGACCGGCTGGCCGTCGAGAACGTAGCGCCCTTCGGTCGGCCGATCCAGGCAGCCAAGGATGTTCATCATGGTGGACTTGCCCGAGCCGGACGGCCCGATGATGGCCAGGAACTCGCCCCGGGCGACGTCGAGATTCACGCCCATCAACGCCGGCACCTGCACCTTCCCGGTGTCGTAGATGCGGCTGACCTCTTCGAGCCGGATGATCTCGTCGGACACTGCCAGAGCGCTCACCGGCCGAGACCTCCGGCGCCGCCGGTCAAGCCGCCGAGGCCGTTGCCGCCGAGCCCGGTGCCGGCGCCGGTGGTGGTCGTCCCCGTCCGTGCGGCGGTCGTTCCGACGACGACTTCCTGACCCTCGGCGATCCCGTTGGTGATCTGCGCGTACGAGGTGGTGATCAGCCCGACTTCCACGGCCTGGGTGGTCACGCCGCCGCTTCCTTTGACCTGGACGCTGTAACCGGTCGCGGTCGATCCCTGGAGCGCGGTCGCCGGGACGCGCAGCGTGTTGGCCACCGAGGAGGTTGTCACCGTGACGACCGCGCTCATGCCCGACAGCACCGTCGCCGGCGGGTCGGTCAGCGCCACGGTCACGGTGTAGCTCACCACGCCAGTGGAACTGCCCGCCGACGAGGCTACCGGCACGATCTGCGTCAAGGTGCCGTTCACGGTCTTGTTGGTGGCGGTGACGGCGACGGTCGCGGCCTGCCCGACCTTGAGGCTCGCCACCGCGGATTCGGCGAAGCTCGCGTTGGCGACCATCGGAGCGATCGATTCTTCGATCGCATAGCCGGACGGGGCGTTGACGCCTGCGATCACGTTCACCGCGACGATCAGCCCGTCGCTGGGCGCCTCGATCGTTGCGGCCGCCACGGCAGCCTGGGCGCTGGCCACGGCAGCCTGAGCCGAGGCGACCTGGGCCTGATCGGCGAGGACCGTGGCGCTTGCGGCCGGCGCGACCTTGAGGTCGTATTGATGCTGCGCCGAGGAGACCTGCAGCTGGGCGCTCGTGACCTGCTGGGCGGCCTGCTGGTTCGACTGGTTCACCTTCAGCTGCGTGGACGCGAGGCTGGCCTGGGCCTGTGCCAGCGCCGCCTGGTCCTGATCGATCGTGGGCTGGGGCGCAGCCGCATCGGCGGTGAGCTTGGCCTGCGCGGTGGTGACCGCCGATTGGGCCTGGCTCAACGTCAGGGCGTTCTGCTGATTGGTGAGCTTCTGGTTGGCGATCGCCTGGTTGAGGCCGTTCTGAGCCTGGTTCACCGAGTCGTGCGCCTGAGCGATCACCGTGCCATTGGGGCCGCCCTGGTCGGTCGCCAGCTTGGCCTGAGCCGAGGCCTGGGTGGCCTGGGCCGAGGTGAGCCGGAGCTGGGCCGCGGAATCGTCGGCGACGGCCAGGACGTCACCCTTCTTGACGGTCTGTCCGACGCTGGCGCTCACCGTCTTGACCGGCCAGGTCACCGCAGCGGCACCGGAGGAATTGCTCGACGAGTTGCTCGACGAGTTGTTGGCTGCGCTCGAATTGGAGCTGCTGCCGGACGTGGTGCCTGCCGAGCTGACCACGTCGGGCGTGGCGCCGAACTTGAGCCCGTAGACCATGCTGGTGGCGATCGTTCCGGTCGCCACCGACTGAGCGCTGACAGCTCCCGTGGTCGCCTGAGCGTAGATGTAGTTCGAACCGGAGTTGCTCGCCCAGATCGGTCCGACCATGGCGAAAGCACCCGCCCCGAGGCCGAGGACGATCAAACCCAGTGCCGCGAGCTTGAGCTTCATCGGGCCATGCCTTTCCAAATCCCCTTATCTGCTGTCGGCCGCGATCGCTTGTCCGACCCCGACCGGACGCGACGATGCCGGGTCGATGTATGGCTCTCCCGGCTGAAGCTTCCCTGAAGAGACGGCACAGGAGCCCCGAAGGGCCCCTGTCTAAGCTACTGGCAGACTCACGGTCAAGCTCCGGTCGCCGTGGTCACCATCTGCTTGGCCTGGTTGATGGGGATCGCGAAGCCGATGCCCTGAGCGCTGCTCGAGCTGGCGGTCACGATGCCGATGACCGCGCCGCTGGCGTCCAGCAGCGGCCCGCCGCTGTTGCCCGGGTTGATGGCCGCATCTGTCTGGATCAAGCCGGTCAGATCCTGCGTCGACCGAGAGCCGGCTTCACCCACGGTGACCGACCGATCCAGGCCGGAGACGATCCCCGACGTAACCGTGTCGGTGAACGTGCCGAGCGGGCTGCCGATGGCGATGTCAAGCTCGCCCACCTGGAGCGAGCTCGAGTCGGCCAGCTTTACGGCCGGCAGGCCGGTGGCCTGGATCTTGATGATCGCCAGGTCATGCGTCGGGTCGGTGCTCACGACAGTTGCCGGCAGCTGGCGGCTATCGGACAGCGTCACGGTCAGCGTTGCCGCCCCGGAGATGACGTGGTTATTGGTGAGAATCAGCCCGTTCGAGCTCACGATGAAGCCCGAGCCGGTGCCGCCCGACGTTCCGAACGCGCTCGCCGTATCGACGGATTCGATGGTCACGACTGACGGCTTGACGAGATTGACGGCGTCCACGATCGCCTGCGTCTGAGTCAGGCTGACCAGCTGGCCAGTCGTCGATTGGCCCGAGGCGACCGGGCCTGCGGTGGCGGCCGGCCGCGTCGACACCGACAGCGAGGCCACGGCGTAAGTGCCCGCGGCCGAGAGCGAGGCCGACAGAAGGGCCGTCAGCAGGACCAGCGAGAAGAGCCGTTTGCCGGTTCCGTTCGAGCGCGATCCACCGGAGGCCGATCCGGTCGAGGACGGCGGCCCCTGCCACGCCTGCGGCGGTTCCTGCCACGCCTGAGGTTGCTGCCAGGCCGGCGCCGGCTGCTGCCAGGCTTGCGGCTGCTGCCAGGCTTGCGGTTGCTGCCATGGCGGCGGAGCGTCCTGCCCGGGCGGCAACGGTGGCCAGGCGGGTTCCTGCCATGCTGATGGCTCCTGCCACGGCGAACTCTCCGGACTGGGTGGTTGCTGCCACTCCGACGCCTCCTGCTCTACCGACTGCGCCTCTGCCGGTACTGCCTCCGCGGGCACGTCGCTCGCGGTCCATTCGGTCTTGTCTTCCATATCCTCGGGCCTATCGGCGCTCATCTTGGCGCTCCGATCACTTCGTTCTTGGTGCTCCAGCGAAGCCAGTTGTAGGCCCGTTCGCTGAATCGAACCTGAAGAGAATCAAAGGCCTGATCGAGCCGGGAGCCGGCGCGCTCCTCCCCGGAACGGCGCCCACTGTGCTCGACCACACTAAACGTTTAGGCGCGCTCGCGGCCGCAGCGCCCGGCAGGCTGTCGACCGCCTGCATAGCATCCCCACATCGCCTAAACCAGGACAAGGGAGCTCAGGCCAATGGCCACAGTCACTTTCGAGAACGTCAGCAAGCGCTACAACGACGTCGTCGCGGTCGACGACCTCAACCTCGACATCAGAGACGCCGAGTTCATGGTCCTGGTCGGGCCTTCGGGCTGTGGCAAAACGACCAGCCTGCGAATGATCGCCGGCCTCGAAGAGATCAGCGCCGGCGTGCTGCGGATCGGCGACCGGATCATCAACGATGTCCCGCCGAAGGATCGCGACATCGCGATGGTCTTCCAGAGCTACGCGCTCTATCCGCACATGAGCATCCGCGACAACCTCGCCTT
>Ga0209638_1000298_pt1 | contig 32777 bp, 34 predicted proteins | sample BarGraNGADG00211_FD_184490 | JGI IMG/M metagenome (GOLD analysis project Ga0209638, IMG submission 184490) | Arctic peat soil microbial communities from Barrow, Alaska - Barrow Graham LP Ref core NGADG0002-211 (SPAdes) (version 2) | ecosystem: Environmental > Terrestrial > Soil > Wetlands > Peat...
GTCCCCGAGTTCGGCGATTCTTTTCGAGATGAGCTCCGATGCCGACTGGCCTTGGCTCGCGCCCGACTCTTTCATGTTCTCATCCTAGAAGTTCCAGAAACGAAACCGGGAAGCCCGCGCGGTCTAGCCCTGCCTCGCGGCAGGTGCGAACGATTCGGGGGCCGGGACGGTTCCTACGTGCAAAGCCACGGCACCTAGGGCCAGCCGATGCACCGAGACGTTGACCAGGCCGACCCGGCGCATCGTCGCCGCAAGCTCGACGGGATCGGGGAAACCCACCAGTGTGTGCGGCAGGTACGCGTAGGCGGCGCCCCGGCGGAAGAACGAGCCGATGGTCGGCGCCATTATGTTGAAGACGGCTTCGTAAAGCCTCCCCATGAGCCTGGGCCGGGGCACGGACAACTCCAGGCAGACGACCCGTCCACCGGGTCGAACCACGCGAGCCAATTCGCGGAAACCATCCTCGAAGCTGGCCAGATTGCGCAATCCGAAGGCGATCGTGGCGGCATCGAACGACGATTCCTCGAGCGGCAGCGCGAGAGCGTTGCCGACGCGGAATTCCACCTGAACCATCTCGCCGTACAACCGGCGAGCCTCCTCGATCATCGCAGGGGCGAGGTCGACTCCGACCGCCTTTCCTAGCGGCCCCACGACCGAAGCCAGTGCGGCAGTGAGCTTGCCCGTACCGCACGCCACGTCGACCACCGTATCGCCCGGCGATAGGCAGGCGGCGCGGACCGCGGCTCGACGCCAGCGACCATCCAGCCCTGCCGTCATGATCGTGTTCATCTTGTCGTAGACGGGCGCGATCGAATCGAACAGCGCCGCGACTTTCGGCTCGGGGATGTTGTTGCCCGCCCGACTTGTGTGAGCGGCGGGGTCGCCCTCGGGCATGCTGTCAGCCCTGCTGGACCGGCAGCGGCATCTCGGGCGCGCGCCGCCAGCGGAGTGGCCGGCGCTCGAAAGCACTCGAGAAGACGACCTGCGTCTCGGTTGTAAAGACGTGCGGAACCTGCTGGATCCGATGCAGAACACGTTCCAGGTGGCGTGTATCGGTGGCTCTCACCTTGAGCAGGTAGTCGGCCTCCCCGGCCAGATGGTGGCAGTCCTCGATCTCGTCGATCTCGCCGAAGTTGCCCGTAAGGTCGGTTGCGATCGTGCCCGGAACCTGCTTGATGAAGACGAACGCAAGGACGCTATAGCCGAGCAAAGTCGGGTCCGCTATGGCCGCATAGCCTTTGATGATCCCCCGCGCCTCGAGCTTCTTGACCCTTTCGTGCGCCGAAGGCCCACTCATGCCGACTGCCTGCCCGATATCGGCGAAGGACTCGCGGCCATCCCGCTGGAGCAACTCGAGGATTCGAGCGTCTGTCTCGTCGATCCTTTCCAAAGCGCCCATAGTCGTCGTGTCCTCAGGCTTTGCTCGCCTGTCCTCCCTATGACGGCTTCAGGCCGACTTCCGCGGCCTCGAAGCCAACTGGGTAACCGGCTTGGTTATCTCGCTCCAGTCACCGCGCTGCCGAGGTCCGCCTACCCAAGCGAGCTGTCCCAGGGCCCTGCCCGGTTCCACAGGACGATGTCGCGGCCGCGATGCGAGTTCAGCCTAGCCGATTGCCACGGAATCCACAGCGGACGGCCTGCCCAAGACCATCGATCGAGGAGTCAGCTGCCGGCTCGCTTATGCGGCCCGGTCGGACCGGGAATGTGGACCTGAGCCTGCTCGAGCGCGGCTCGATCTGAAACCGGAGGCAGATCCGGCGACGCAGCCCGCCACGCGGCGTCGAAGGCGTCGCCCTTGTAGTCGCGGCGAGTTCCAACCACGGCCAGGACCGCAAGCGCCAGGCTGACGCTGGAGATGGCCGCGAGCCAGTCGATGGCATGCAGCCAGTACGTAAGAAAGGCGTACAGGATTCCGCCGAGGATGGCGCCGATGACAAGACCGCGGAACAGCTGCATCGATCTCCTTGTTCGCCGGCCCGGCCCGCATGTGCGGTTCGCGGGTCGTGGCGCGGCGCGATTCCAGTCGGCTCGCCGACCCCGTCATCGTACCGCTAGACTCCATCGCACAGGCGCGGGCCCATCAGGGCAAGCACCGCTCCACTGCCGGGCACTCCCCCACCTACCAACAACGAGGCTTCATGACGTCCATTCGATATCTCGCCGCAGCCGACGTGATCGCCGCCATGCCTCCTCTGCCCGAGCGGCTTGTTCTGGCGGAAAAGACCATGCGGGCTCTCGGACGTGACGCGGAGCTACCGCCGAAGATCGGAGTCAATCCCCGCCAGCCCGGCTCGGTGGCTCATGCCATGCCGGCTTTGCTTCGCGGACCGGCCGACGATGGCAGCTCCGACCTGATCGGGCTCAAATGGATCGTGGGCTTTCCGGACAACCCGGCCATCGGCTTGCCGACCTACCACGCCCTCCTGCTGCTCAACGACCCGCGGACCGGAGTGCCACTGGCCGTAATGGACGCCGGCACGATCACTGCCCAGCGTACGGCCGCCATCAGCGGAATCGCCATCCGGCTGTTCATGCCGGAAACGGCCGGCCGACCTGCGCATGTGGCCGTACTGGGCGCCGGCGTTCAGGCTCGCGGGCACGTGCCCGTCATCGGCCATCTGCTTCCGGGCGTAGCCATCAAGCTGACCGATCGCGATGGCGCTCGCGCGACGTCGCTCGCGGCCGATGCCCGGACCGTGCATGGGATCGGCTCGGCGGAGGTCGCGCCCGACGTGCGGAGGGCCGTCGAAGGCGCCGACCTGGTCGTCTCGGTCGTCTCGTTCGGGCCCGAACACCAGGCGCTGGACCCGGAATGGCTCGGGCGGGACACGCTCTTCGTCGCGGTCGACTACGACATGCAGGCCCCCGCCGCGCTCGCCCGTGAGGCTCGGTTCGTGGTCGATGAGCGCGACCAATTCCTCGCCACTCGTGCCGGCGGCGACTTCGCGGGCTATCCCGACCCGGACGGCACCCTGGGTGAGGCGCTCCGCGCAGGCGCGGGTCGTTCCAAAGGGCGCGTCCTCGTGTCTCATCTGGGCGTCGGATTGGCCGACGTCGTGTTCGCGGCAGCAATACTCGCCCGAGCGGAGAAGCTGGGCCTGGGGCACGTCCTGCCCCGCTGAACGTTTCCAGCGCCTCCCGTGTCATAGCAGTGAGCGCTCAAGGCGCGATAGGGAGGCACCAAGGTGGTGGAGGGACAGTTGCCCGGATTGAGGGGGCTTCGAGGATCGCCGGGGCGGCAGCATGCGTCTGCGGTCTCGGACGCGACGGACGGTCGCCGGAGCCTCGCCATCGATGCGCCGGATGGCCCGCGTCGGCAGCGCCTCGAGGCCTTCGCGGCATTCGATGACCCTCGCCTGCTTGTGAGCTACCGGCTCGCCACGCTCATCTTGCGCGATCGGGACGAGGCCGAGGATGCCACGCAGGAGGCCATCGCGAAGGCCTGGTCGAGTTGGAAGACGCTGCGCGACCAGAATCGGTTCGACGCCTGGTTCGACCGGATCCTCGTCAACGTCTGCCGCAACCGGATGCGGCGTGTCAGAACGATCCGAGTCGTTGCCCTCGAGTCCCACGTTCTCGCCGTCGTCGGCGATGGCACCCAAGTCGTCATCGCTGTCGTCGATCAGCAGGGCGACCTTAAGTTGCTGGTCGGCGACGGGCTGAAGTAGCCCTACCGGTTGACCTCGAGCGGCCCCTCGGGAACCTCGATCAGGACCCGGCCGCCTTCAACTATCACCGGGTAGACCGCCAGCGGAAGTTCGGCAGGCGGATCGAGAGCGTCGCCCGTCTCGAGGTCGAAACGCGAGAGGTGCAGCGCGCAGGTGATCGAGTCGCCCGTCAGGAAGCCTTTGTCGAGCTCGAAATACTCGTGACTGCAGATGCCCTGGGTTACGTGGAGCCGACCTTCCAGGTTCACGACGAGAAGCATCTCGCCTTTGCCCTCCAACTCCACGAGCTTCATCGTGCCCGGCGGCACGTCCTCCAGGCCGCACAAGTCGATCCTGTGCTGGCCGGCCGCGGAACTGCTCGTCTCCCGTTCGTCGGCCACTTCAGGCGACTTCGGCGGTGCCGGAGCGCGAGCCGCTCTGCGCCACCCATTTGGCTTCCAGCAGCTCGCGAAGACGATCCTGCGCCCCCGCGAGCGGCACTCGCGCCACCACGGGTTCCAGGTAGCCGAGGACGATGAACTTGCGCGCTTCGTCCGGGTGCAGGCCGCGGCTTTCGAGGTAGAACATCTGCGTTTCGTCGACCGGGCCGACGGCGCTCGCGTGGGCGACTCGCCGGCAGTCCGGCTGGTCGATCTCCAGGCTCGGGATGGCCACCGATCGAGCCTGTCGAGAGAGAAGCATCGCGAACTCGCCCAGGAAGCTGTCGGTTCCGTGGGCCGATAGATCGATCGTCGCCAGGCCCTTGAAGTAAGCCCGCGAGCGGTCGGCGAGAGCGCCCTTCGATAGCAAATTGCCGGTCGTATCTCGACCGAGATGTCGAGTGTAGGAAGTGAGATCGAAGAGCTGGTCGGCCGAGCCGAATACGATCTCGGCCTGCTCGACGGCCGAACCATCGCCCTCGAGCTTGTTGTCGATGCGGCTGCGGATGACCCGACTTCCCAGCTGAGCCAGCGCCCAACGCACGGTAGCCGCCCGTCCGAGCACGGCCGAGCGATGCTGGAAAGCGACCTGTCGCAGCGAGAGATCCTGCAGCCCGGCGAAAGAGAGCGAGGAGGCCGCGCCGATCTGGACCTCGGTGGTTCCGGCGAAGAAGGCCTGCGCCTCGGCCATTGTTGCCTTGGGAGCGCTCGCAGCGACCTGCTCCTCGACGACGGAAACCTCGGCATCCTCGCCGATGGAGATCACCGTGCGAGTCAGAAGCGCGGTGCCCGGAGCGCCAACGATCCAGCGCAGCACGATCGGCCGCTCCAGCCGAACGCCGTCGGGGACGCGAATGAGCAGACCCTGCGACCACAGGGCGCGGGTCATCTGGGCCAGCTTGTCGTTTTCGGGGAGCGCGCAGCCGCCTTCCAGCAGCTGCCGCGACATCCCCGGATCGCGGGCCGCTAGTTCGTCGAGCGTCTCGAGGATCACGCCTGCGGCACGGGCTTCGGGCGAGACTACGAGCGCCGTCACGCGGTCTTCGCTGATCTCCGCGTATGCGGCCGCGCCCTCGGGGAGCAGCGTTTCATCGGCCGCTCCGGGAGCGACCGTGGCCGGAGTCGTATAGGGCCGCGTGTCGGCCAGAGTCGCGTTCCGCAGGTCGACATAGCTCGTGTAGAGCGGATTGGTCTCGATGGGCAGAGCCGCGAAGGCTCGCAAACCCTCGAGCCGATCCGCCAACAGCCACTCGGGGTCGCCGGCCGCCGCCGCGATCGCTCGAACGGTCCCTTCGTCCACGAAGCCCAGGGTCAGGTCCGTCGGCCCCTGACGGACCTGCCCGGAGGGACGAGGCCTCGGTGCGACGGGCGCGGGCGCCACGGCAGTCCCGGCGGGAGACCCGGTTCCGGCTACGTCGGCCGCGTCTGCTGCGGTCATCCGAGCGAACCCTCCATCTCCAGCTTCACGAGCCGGTTGAATTCGATCGCGTACTCCATGGGCAGTTCCTTTGTGAAGACCTCGAGGAAGCCCTGCACGACCAGATTGGTCGCCTCGTTCTCGGTCAAGCCGCGGCTCATCAGGTAGAAGACCTGGTCCTGGCTGATCTTACCGACGGTGGCCTCGTGGGTCATCGTGGTGTCGTCTTCCTGGATGTCGATGTAGGGGTACGTGTCGGAGCGGCTGCCCTCGTCTAGCAGCAGCGCGTCACAGCGGACGCTCGCCACGACGCCCGTGGCCCCAGGGGCGACCTTGAGCTGGCCACGGTAAGTAGTCCGGCCGCCGTCCTTGGATATGGATTTGCTGATGATCCGGCTGCGCGTATTCGGGGCGAGGTGAATGGCCTTGGCGCCGGTGTCCTGATGCTGGCCCTTGCCCGCCACCGCAACCGAAATGACTTCGGCAGTGGCACCCTCGCCGCGCAAGTAGATGCTCGGATACTTCATCGTCAAGCGGGACCCTGTATTCGCGTCAATCCACTCGACGGTGGAATGGGCGTGGGCGTGGGCCCGCTTGGTGACGAGGTTGTAGACGTCATTCGACCAGTTCTGGATAGTGGTGTAGCGGACCTTCGAGCCTGGGAGGGCGATGACCTCGACCACGGCGGCATGCAACGCATCCGTGGTGTAGATGGGCGCCGTGCAGCCCTCGATGTAGTGGACCTTCGCCCCCTCGTCCACGATTATCAGCGTCCGCTCGAACTGGCCGGTGTTCTCGGCGTTTATGCGGAAGTAGGCCTGCAGTGGCAGCGGCACCTCGACGCCCTTGGGCACGTAGACGAACGAGCCACCCGACCAGACGGCGCTGTTCAGCGCCGCGAACTTGTTGTCCTCCGGCGGAACGACGGTCGCGAAATACTTCTTGAAGAGTTCGGGATATTCCTTGAGCCCCTGGTCGGTGCCCATGAAGACGACGCCGATCTTCGTGAGCTCCTCACGCACGCTGTGGTAGACGACTTCCGAGTCGTACTGCGCGCCTACGCCCGATAGGAACTTGCGCTCCGCCTCGGGGATTCCAAGGCGCTCAAACGTCTTCTTGATCTTGTCCGGCACGTCGTCCCAGGACTTCTCTTCGCCTTCGGACGGCTTGCGGTAGTACACGATCTTGTCGAGGTCGATCTGGAGCAGATCGCCTCCCCAAGTCGGCATCGGCCGGGCCAGGAAATGATCGTAGGCGCGAAGTCTGAAGTCGAGCATCCATTTCGGCTCGCCCTTGATGCCGCTGATCTCCTCGACCGTCTGGCGGGTCAAACCGCGCTTTGTCTGGGCCAGGTACGAGACATCATCGTGGAAGCCGTACTTGTACTCCCCTGACACGATCTCGGGGGTGGTAGCCATTGCGCTCCTTGGAATCCGCTTCCGACGGGGACGGCGGACCGAGACGGCCGGCGGTCCGACTGAGGGGACGCGAGAACGCCGACCATTGGTGATTCTAATTCCGACTCGTATTATCGGGATTGAGCGCCGCCGAGTCAAACGCCAGCGTGGCCCCGGCTGCGGTTGCTGAGGTGCGGCGCGAAGTAGCCGCGCAACGCGTCCTGCAACCGCCTCGAGCCGACCTGCGTGCGTGGGCGCGAGCGCTTCTGGCCGTCCCGCTCCCTGCTCCAAATTGGACACCGCGTCGATCCGTGCTATTCTCGCGACCTCCGGCGGCGGGACGGCCATCTGACATCTGCTCAAGATCGCCCCCGCCCTTGATCGGCCGGACACGGGGCTTCGCCGACCATGGCGCCCCTTCGCTCCACCACCACGGAGCGGCAGACGGCGCCTCGTAGATCGCGGGACCAGCACTCCACCACTCTTCTCTTTCCGGCGAGGCCCATCTCTGCCGTGCTGTGCGCCAGAGGCAACAGCCGGACTGCCCGCAATGGGCAAACGGTTGAGTTCGCGCATCGGACTCTCGCGAGGAGTTATTGAGATACCGAGTTATGGCTGCCGGCATAGCGGCGGCGACGGCATTTGCCATCGTCTCCGGAACTGCGGTGGCCATCGGCCCAGTCACATGGCAACACCCACCTGAACCAGCCACTACTCCGTTCATCGCGCCGGCATCGGCTGCCAGCACCAGCCCGAGCCCTACTGCTGCGCCGGCTGCCACTTATGGCGACTTCGCGTCTGCCCCAACGCCCATGACGGATCCCCCATACTTCATTCTCGTCCAGACGTCGGCTGAGCCCACGCCTTCGCCGATGCGGGACACGGTCCCGAATGCCCGGACCTACACTCGGGCTCAGATCGGCACTCGTCAATTCGCTTGTCTTGACGCCTTGTGGGTTGCGGAGTCTCAATGGAACCCAAGGGCTACCAACAAGACCACCGGGGCCTATGGCATTCCTCAGTCGCTGCCGGCTTCGAAGATGGCGCTGGCGGGGTCCAATTGGCGCACCAGCCCGCTCACCCAGGTGAGGTGGGGGCTGCAGTACATCGCCAAGCGCTACGGCACGGCCTGCCAGGCTTGGGCCTTCCGCTCCTACAACGGGTGGTATTGAACGAACGCCTGCCAATGCTGTGGTAGCCGAGAGCACTATCAGGCATAGGAAAGTTGGGGTATCCGCCCGGCGGTAGCGAGCCCCGATGCCCCATGGGTGACGTTGCAGCCACTCACGTTGAAGAAGCCCAAGGATCGCCTCTGGTTGGCGTATCTGGCGGCGACGGCTGTGCCAATTCTCCTGTTCTTCAATGTCGGGCCGTCGGCGCAGGCCTTCCTCGACGTGAGCCTCGCTGTCTGCGCCTGCGGTGCAGTGCTGGCGGGAATCCTGCTGCACGATCCCAGGCCGCGACGGCCCTGGCTGTTGCTTGCGGCCGGACCGATGCTGGCCGCCGCCGGCAACGCGGTGTGCTGGTTGGGCGGAGTGCCGATCAGCGCGAACGCGTCCCCGCCGCTGGCCGACCTCCTCAACCTGGCGGGCTATCTCGCCGTCGTGCTGGGCTTCTGTCTGCTCCTGATTCGACGACCGTTCGGCACCGGCTGGGCGGTCGTCCTCGACGCTGGGATCCTGACCTGCGGCTTGGCTCTGGTGGTGTGGGTTGCGTTTGCCGGCCCATTGATGACCTCTCCGGGACTATCGGCCGCCGAACGCGCGTCCCATGTCGTCTTCCTTGTCGCGGACATCGGCCTGATCGCGCTGGTCGCATGCCTGCTTCTCGGGACGGAGACCGGCACGCCGGCAATGCGGCTGTTCGTGCTGAGCCTCGCGGCACTGCTGGTTGGTGACGGCCTATCGACTGTCGGCGGTGGGTTGACCGAACGGCTGACCGACGGGGCCTACCTGCTTCAGTACTCCCTGTGGGGAGCGGCGGCCCTGCATCCGTCGATCGCGAGGCGAGCACGGATCAGCGTCGACAGGGAGCACCGCATCTCGCCGCGACGGCTGGCCCTGCTCACTGCGGCCGCTCTCGTCGCGCCTGTCCTTCTCGTGGTCCAGGGTCTGGCCGGGCATGCCATCGACTACATGGCAATCAGCGTGGGTTGGATGGCCACGGTTGTGCTGGTGCTCGCGTGTGTGCTGGACCTGATCCTCGAGCAAACGAGGGCGATCAAGGGCCGGCTCAGCCTCGAAGCCAGGCTGCGGGAGACGTCCGAAACGTTGCGGGCGATCCTCGACTCATCGCCGCTTTCGATCGTCGTCGTGGACCGCTGGAGGAACGTGCTCTTCTGGAGTCGGACCGCCGAGCGACACTTCGGGTACTCCGCGCTGGACGTCGTTGGCGGACTCTCGCCGATCGTCCTGCGGCACCTGCCCAAGTCCGAGCGCGACCTGATCGACCGGGTATTCGCCGGCGAATCGCTGGTCGCGCCGGAGCTTCCCGGCCTCACCAAGGACGGCAGGACCGTCAACATGCGGACTCATCTCGCCCCGATCCGAGATGAAACCGGTCGAGTCTGGGGCGCAATCGCGCTCATGGAAGACACGGACGAACTGAACCGGCTCCTGTCGGAGCTCATCGAGGCGCGCAAGCTGGAGTCGATCGGCCGCCTCGCGGGTGGGATCGCCCACGACTTCAACAACATCCTGACCGCGATCATCGGCTACGCCGACTTGTGTCTGATCGAGCCGCCCGGCACCGACACGAGCGCCTACGTGACGGGAATTCGAGACGCCGGCGAGCGGGCGGCCGGCTTGACCCAGCAACTCCTGGCCTTCAGCCGGCGTCAGATGCTCAACCCGCAGGTGCTCGACGCGAACGAAGTGGTCGCGGGCGTGGAGTCGATGCTGCGGCGCCTCATCGGCGAGCAGATCGAGCTTCGGATCGAGCTACATCCCGCGGCGGGCTGTCTGAAAGCGGACCGAACCCAAATCGAGCAAGTCGTCATGAACCTCGCCCTCAACGGCCGGGACGCCATGCCAAACGGCGGCCGTCTCGTCGTTCGGACCGGCCGACGACGCTATTCCGTCGCCAGCTCCTCCAAACCGAAACAACTGGGCCTCGGCACATACACGACCATCGAGGTTAGCGATACGGGTTCTGGTATGGACGACGAGACGAAGAACCACATCTTCGAACCGTTCTTCACCACCAAGAGCCGGGGCCGCGGCACCGGCCTGGGACTTGCCACGACCTACGGCATCATCAAGCAATCCGGCGGCTCCGTAGTCGTCGATTCAGAGCCCGACCAGGGCACCACATTCCGGGTCTTCTTCCCTTCGACGAGACGCTCACGGCCGCCGGTCGGCGTGGCACCTCGGAAGGCCGGCCGGCGGACGGGACGCATCCTGCTCGTCGAGGATGAGCCACTCCTGCGGGACATCGCCGAGAAGGTGCTGTCACGTGCCGGGTTCGATGTCATTGCAGCCGACGGGCCCGACGAGGCGATCGCCGCGGCCGAGGGCATGGCCGAGTCGCTGGACCTCCTCCTTACCGACGTCGTGATGCCGGACATGCGCGGGCCGGAGCTGGCCGATCGATTGCGCCGGGACAGACCCAGCCTGAGGGTGCTGCTGGTGTCGGGATATGCGGAGGAGATCGTGGAGGCCAACCGCGATCGAGCAACCAAGCCATTCCTGGCAAAACCGTTCTCAGCCGGGGCGTTGCTCGCGGCCGTAGACGAGGCGCTGGCGCTAGGCGAAACGACCTCGAGCGAAATCGACGCCGACTTCCCAGACTCCGCTAAACCGTGACGATCTGGACCGACGCCTTCGACTGTGTCAGGCTCGATGCAGCAATCGCGGATGTAGCAACGGGGATCGGTGGATATGGAGTTGTGGCCGGGACGGCCCTTTCCTCTGGGAGCGACGCCGACTGACACCGGCACCAACTTCGCGGTGGCGTCGGACGTAGCCGACGGCGTCGAACTGTGCCTGTTCGACGAGTCAGGCTCCGAACGGCAGCTCCCGGTGATGGAGCAGGACGCCGGGATCTGGCATTGTTTCGTGCCTGGCGTGGGGCCCGGACAGCGCTACGGCTACAGAGTGTCGGGACCATACCGGCCGCGCTCGGGACTGCGCTGCAACTGCCACAAGCTGCTCCTCGACCCATACGCCCGAGCAATTGCCGGTGACACGACCTGGGGCCCGGAGGTGCTCGGCTACCCCGCCGGCAACCCCGACGGGTTCAGCAACCTGGATTCGGCCTCGTTCGTGCCACGCGGGCTCGTAGTCTCGGACGGATTCGATTGGGGCCAGGACGTTCCGCCCGCCATCCCCTACTCCGACACGATCATCTACGAGACCCACGTGAAGGGTTTTTCCCAGCGCCACCCCGACATACCGCCGAAGCTGCAAGGCACGTTCGCCGGGCTGGCACATCCGGCCGCGATCGAACATCTGACGCGCCTGGGCGTGACGGCAGTGGAGCTGCTGCCGGTCCACCACCACCTCGACGACGCGTTTCTCCAGTCCAAGGGTCTCGTCAACTACTGGGGATACAGCACCCTGGGGTTCTTCGCCCCACACGCCGGTTACTCCGCGGAGGTCAGAGCCGGACGCGACGGCGGGCAGGTCGACGAGTTCAAGGGCATGGTCAAGTCCCTTCACGCGGCCGGCCTCGAGGTGATCCTGGATGTTGTGTTCAACCACACCGCGGAAGGCAACCACCTTGGACCGACGCTTTCGCTCCGAGGTTTCGATAATCCTGCCTACTACCGCCTGGTCGAAAGCGACCCGCGCTACTACTTCGATACGACCGGCACGGGCAACTCGCTCAACGCCGACAGCTCCTTCAGCCTGCGACTGATCCTGGATTCGCTGCGCTATTGGGTCACCGAGATGCACGCGGACGGTTTCCGCTTCGATCTGGCGGTGACGCTGGCACGCGAACATGGCGGGTTCGACCGCGTGGCGGCCTTCTTCGACCTGGTATCGCAGGATCCGGTCGTCTCGAGGGTCAAGCTCATCGCCGAGCCATGGGACGTCGGCCAGTCGGACAGCTACGACCTGGGCCGCTTCCCGGCCCTGTGGAGCGAGTGGAACGGCCGCTACCGCGACACGGCGCGCGACTTCTGGCACGGCGTCGGGGGAACGCTGCCCGACCTCGCGACCCGGCTCGCTGGTTCGGCCGACCTGTACGGCCTGTCGCGCAGGAAGCCCAACGCTTCGATCAACTTCGTGACCTGCCACGACGGCTTCACCCTGCGCGACCTGGTGTCATACGACTCCAAGCACAACGAAGCGAACAGCGAGTCGAACAACGACGGCACCGACGACAACCGCTCCTGGAATTGCGGCGCGGAAGGCTCGACCGACGATCCCGCCATTCGCGACCTACGGATCAAGCAATCGAGGGCACTCCTCGCCACAGTGCTGTTCAGCCTGGGCGTGCCCATGCTGCTCGGCGGCGATGAGATAGGCCGGACGCAGCACGGCAACAACAACGCCTACTGCCAGGACAATGAGATCTCCTGGCTCGATTGGACCTCGGTCGACGAGAGCTTCCTGGCCTTTGCTCGAGAGGTCATCGCGATCCGGCGCAGGCATCCGGTGCTGCGGCGTCGCCGCTTCGTGGCCGGCGCAGGCCAGGGCGACATCCATTGGTTCACCCCCGCCGGCTCTGCCATGACCGACTCGGACTGGGGAGCGGGCTCGACGCGGAGCGTGACCATGTACGCGGACGGTGAGCGCGATCCGGATCGCGACGAGCAGGGCGCGGCGATTCTCGACGATGATTTGCTGCTGCTGATCAACGGCTGGTGGGAACCGCTCACCTTCACGCTCCCCGACGTAGCGGCGCCCCGTACCTGGGAACGCGAGTTGGATACGTTCAACTGGACGATCGGAGACGGGCAAGGCGAGCCGCCCGGGGATGTGAAGCCCCTCGAGTCGGGATCGAGCGTCACCCTGGGGCCGCGTTCGCTTGTCCTGCTCAAGTCGGCGCGACGGCGTGGCGGCATACCTGCCACACCTTGACACTGGTGCCCGGCACAATCTCGTCATGCCCCACCAGATCAGCGTCGACACTGCACGCCGCTTCCTCGCCATCCGCCACTTGCTCGCTCCCGCGCGAGCGCTGCCGGGCGAATCGGCGAGCGTGCTCGCGGTCGTCGATCGGCTCGGCTCGCTTCAGTTCGATCCGCTCGATGTGGCAGGCCGAAACCACGACCTCGTCCTGCTTGCGCGTATCGAGGGTTACCGGCGCGAGCTGACCCACGAACTGCTCTATGGCCGCCGGCTTCTCTTCGAGGCCTACAACAAGGCGCTCTGCCTGCTGCCGACCCGTGAGCTGCCGTACTACCGGATCACGTGGCAGGATGGCGCCCACGGCCGGGCCGGCGAGCTCGTCCGCGATCAGGCCAGGCTGGCCGAAAAGCTGCTGGCCGAGATCACGGCGGAGGGGCCCAGGTGCTCGCTCGACTTCGAGCGAGAGGCCGCGATCGACTGGTGGTGGGGACCAACGACGGCCGCCCGAGCGGTGCTCGAGGCGCTGGCCGTGTCGGGCACGTTGGGTTTGTCCCGGCGGGACGGCAACCGCAAGTATTACGACCTGACGGAGCGCCTGTTCCCGGCCGACTTGCTGGCCACGCGGATCCCGGAGCGCGAGCAGTTGCGCCACAAGGTGCTGTCGCGCTACCGGGGCCACGGCCTCCTCGGGGCCGGGGGCAGCGGCGAGATCTGGCCGGGCACCGGCGGCTCCGCGATTCGGGCCGAGCTTCGGCGCGACCTCCTCGATCGGGGTGAGCTATTCGCCGTCGCGGTCGAGGGAATGCGCGGCGAGCGTTACGTGGTCGCCGACGAGCTGCCGCTGCTCGCCCAGGCCGAGCGCGAGGTTGCGGCCGGGTCCCCTCCCGGCGATGTGGCGTCGACGTGCAGCTTCCTCGCGCCCCTGGACCCGCTGCTGTGGGATCGCGGCGCGCTCGAGCCGCTGTACGGCTTCGACTACCGCTGGGAGGTCTACACCCCCGCCGCCAAGCGTCGCTGGGGCTACTACGTGCTGCCGATCCTCTTCGGCGACCGACTGGTGGGTCGCATCGAGCCGCGGCTCGACCGCAAGAGTGGCGCCGTGCGTATTCTGGGTCTGAGCTGGGAGACCGGCTTCGACCCGCTCGAAGCGCCCGGGTTCGGGCTGGCCTTCGCGGCCGCCCTCCGCAACTACGCGGGATTTGGCGGCGCCGACAGCGTCGTGCCACCGGCCGGTGCCACGCATCGTGCCCTCTTCCGCTCCCTCGCGGCCGAGGTTCGCCTTCGCAACGGCGGAGTCGGGCCCGCCGGGCCCCGTGGTGAGTCCTCGGCCGCGCACCGCGCGGCCCGGGCGACGTCTGCCTAGCGGCTCGCGTCCCACCTCCCGGTTTCCGCCGAGCAGCACTCGCACCGGGGAGTCGCGCGTGCGAGGATCGCGACATCGCACCGCACAGGAGGATCTCATGGCTACAGTCCGTCAAGCAACGACCACGTGGACAGGCGACCTGGTCAAGGGTTCGGGCGAGGTCAATGCGGAATCGAGCGGCGCGTTCGGCGGGCTGCCCGTGACCTGGGCGTCGCGGACGGAGAGTGCCGACGGCAGGACCAGTCCCGAGGAGCTGCTCGCGGCCGCCCACTCCAGCTGCTTCGCCATGGCCTTTTCAAGCGATCTCGCCAAGGCCGGTTTCGCGCCCGAAGTCCTGATCGTCTCGTGCGAAGTCGCCTTCGACCGCGTCGACGGCAAGTGGACCGTGGTCTCCAGCAAGCTCTCCGTGAAGGGCCGCGTGGCCGGCATAGACGCGGAGGGCTTCAGAACCCAGGCCGAGCAGTCGAAGAACGGCTGCCCGATCTCCAGGGCGCTCCAGGGAAACGTTAGCCTCAGCGTCGAGGCGTCGTTGGACGTGTAGATTTCGGTCGGTCCCTGCTAATCTCGCAACATGAGAGACGACTCGCGCCAGAGAGCAGTCCGTATCGACAACTGGGGATTCAGCGCCGAGTGGGAGGAGCGCCGGCGTGGCGTGCCGATGCTCGGCCTTTTCCTGATCGTCCTCGGAGCGGTCTGGGGGTTGGGCGAGTTGGTTCCGCAAGCCCACATCGGCACCTCGGCCTTCTTCCTGGGGGTCGGGATCGTCTTCCTCGTCGTGTGGGTCAAAGACCACAACCACGCCGCCCTGTATTTGGGCGTTCTACTGACGGCGCTCGCACTTTCCAGTGTGCTCAGTGAGGCGGGCCAGATCAGCGGGCCCGGCTGGGGGACCCTGTTCCTCGGCGTGGGACTGCTCTGGATCGCCGCGATGCGCGCCGCCCGTGGAGCGGGAAGGGGTTGGCAGTTGCTGGTCGGCGGCGCCTTCACGATCTGGGGTTCCGGCGAGATCGCGGCGCACTACCTGCGCGTCAACACCGACGGGCTCGGGTGGCCGATATTGCTCATCCTGCTGGGCTTGTTCATCATCAGCCGGACTTCGCCGGACTGGCTCCATCGCCGCTAGTCGGGGCATCCTTCGTTCGGCTGTTTGACAGCAACAGCGACTGACAGCCGACTCGGGGGTTTGCGGCAATCGCTAAGATGGTGGCACGCGCAAGGCACGCACGGGGGTGCATGCCGAGAAACGCCGGATCGTTCACTGGGAAGGGGTGTCTGGTGTCCAAGCCATCCGATAAGCCAGCTGCGCTGGCACGGCACGCCGATCGACGTGCGGCCGGCTCGGTCCTGGGGATCGCACTGATCGTGCTGGCAGTGGTCGCGTGCTCCAACGCAAACTCGCCCTCGCCCTCGGCCACCGCATCGCAGTCAGCGGCGTCTGCTACGCCCACGGTCACGCCTTCGCTCACAGACTCGCCCTCGCCCTCGCCCTCGCCCTCGCCCTCGCCGTCGCCGACCGTCACGCCGACCCCCTCGCCCACGCCCCTGCCGACGCCCACGCCGACGCCCGCCATCACCGAATCGCAGCTGACGGCAGCCTGCAAGGGGAAGGCCGTTCCGCAAACAGCCAAGTACGGCGGCACGGTCCACCCGCTCGTCCTCGCCACCGCCGAAGGGTCGGGATGGACCATCGGCAGCGACGAAATCAACGATGACTGGCTGACGGATACCTGGCCCAGCCCGATCCAGCTCGTGATCTGCCAGAACGCCGAGCAGGCGGTCAAGGTCGGCTCCTGTGGCAGTTATACGCGGCCGGGGACAAGAACCGTGGGCCAGGTCATCAGGTACAGGGAAGCCATCACCGTCCGGGTCATCATTGCCAAGACGGGAAAGGTCCTCCAGTCGAAGAGCTTCTACGGCAGTACGCCGACATGTGCAGACCAGATCACGGATCCGGGCGGTGCCCCGCCGTGGAGGATCTACGGATCCGACCCGGATGACGCGGCGATCGCCAAGTACGAAGGCGCGATCTCGACTCAGAAGGTGAGGTAGGCGACGGGTTGTCCGCCCCTGCCGGCAGTCCTTGCCGCGGGGTTATGCGACCTGTCGGCCGGCCCCTGAACCCCCACCGGACGCCGGAGCGGCCGCGAGGTCGCCCGTGCCGTTGGGAGTGGGCTCAGGCCTGCCGTCGGCCATGAGGACGATTTCGCAGCCTTCCCCGGAGGCGACGACTGCGCATTCCTCTCCTTCCGGCGCAACCGGGCAGGGTTCTGCCACGGCCCTCACGGGAACAGCGAGCGGCTCCAGGACGGGCAGCATGGCGAGGCGAGCCCGCAATTCTTGCGTGGTGGCCATCGGGACGTGGATTTCGGTCTCCAACGTCCGGGCAATAGCCGGGTCGAGCGGCCGGAGAGACCCGCTCTCGTCCATGATCTGCTCGAAGACGGCAACGATCTCGGGGTCGAACTGCGTCCCTGAGTGGGCCCGCAGCTCCGCCCAGGCTCGGTCGACCGGCAAGGCGGCACGATAGACGCGGTCGCTCGTCATGGCGCTGAATGCGTCTGCGACGGCGATGATGCGCCCGCCGAGCGGGATGTTCTTGCCTGCGAGGGAGTCTGGATAGCCACGGCCGTCCCAGCGCTCGTGATGGTGGCGCACGATCTGGGCGATATCGGCCATGGCCTCATGGACTTCAAGAATGGCCGCTCCGATCGCGCTGTGACGGCGCATCTCGGTCATCTCGTCGTCGGTCAGACGGCCGGGCTTGAGCAGGACCGCATCGGCGATCCCGATTTTGCCGATGTCGTGCAGGTACCCGCCGATGCGGATCGTCATCTGCTGGGGCTCGTCCAGTCCGAGCACGGCGGCCATCCGCTCCGACAGCATGCCGAGCTGCCGGCAGTGCTCGCCGGTCTCGAGGTTTCGGGCCTCGATGGCCGTCGAGAGAGTCAGCGCAATCGAGTCGAGGACCGGACTCAGGTAGCGGTACTGCAACGCTTCGTAGCGCATCTGGGCCGACGACAGCGCTCGGCGCACTTCCGCGAGCAGCTCCTGGCCGGTGAAGGGCTTGACGAGCATGCCTGTGGCACCTTCGCGGAGCGCCTGAATTGCCGTATCCACGGTACCGTGGCCTGTGACGACGACCACCGGGAGGTCCGGCTGACGTTCCCGCATTGCTTGCATCAAGGCCAGACCGTCCATGCTCGGCATGTGGATGTCGGTGATCACCACATCGAAGTCGCCGTCCCCGAAGCTGGCGACGGCTTCGAGCGGGTCACTGCAAACGATCGCTTCGAAACCCTGAACCTCCAGAAGCCGGCGGAGGATCTGTAGGATCACCGGCTCGTCGTCGACGCAGAGAACGCGCGGCCGCGTCTTCCCCGGCTGCGGAGGACGAAACTCCCAGGTCATACAGCCGCTCCCTGCCGACCATCGAGGCGAGCCTCAGGCCCCTGCTCCGCCTCTGTGCCATCGGGCGGCACTTCGCCGGCGGGATCGGCTACGGGCACGAGGATCTCTCCATCGAAGGGACCTGGAGCGACTGGCAGCCGAACCGTAAAGGTGGCGCCCTGGCCCAGCTCGCTTTCGACTTCGATCGTGCCGTGGTGGCCTTCGATGATCCGCATGCTCACAGACAGCCCCAAGCCGGTCCCCCCCGCGCTTCCCGCTCGGGTCGAGAAGAAGGGCGTGAAGATGCGGTTTCGCGTGTCCGCATCCATGCCGATGCCCGTATCGGCGACGACCAGCGCAACGTCGCCACCCTCGGCCCGGGTGGATACTCGAAGCTGACCGCCGTGGGGCATCGCCTGCATGGAGTTGTTGAGCAGGTTCAGCAGGACCTGCTTGAGGGCATCGGAGTCAGCTTCGAACAACGGCAGCTCCGCGTACTCTTCGATGACCTCGACCCTGGCCTGCCTTGATCGAGACCGCTGCAGATCGAGCGTCGATCGGGCCAGGTCGTTGAGATCGGTCGGAATCCGCTGCGGTAGTCGCGGCCGGGCGAATTCGAGCAACGCCTTGACGATGGCGCGCGCCCGGACGGCCTCGGTTCGAATGACCTCCGCCTCCTCCCGCCGCGGATCGCCCTCGGGTAGTTCTGCCATCAGCAACTCGGAGAAGCCGAGTATCCCGGTCAGCGGGTTGTTGACCTCGTGCGCGACTATGGCCGCCAGTTCACCCACCGCTCCGAGCTTGGAGGCCTGGACGAGTTGCTGCTGGACCCGCTGGACTTCGACCAGCTGTCGCTGGACACGACTGAGCAGGCTGCGGTTCTCCATCGCGACGCCAATCTGGTTGGCCACGAGCTGAGCCAGACTCACGAAGTTCTGCTCGAGGATCCGATCGCGCACTGGGTCGACGATCTCGAGCCAGCCGAGGCCGGTGCCGTTGTGATCGACGAGATCGACCCTCAGGGTCGCCCTGACATCGATGTCCGAATCGGCGCAGCGCAGTCGGGCCGACGCCGCGCTGGTGACGCGACCGCTCGAACCCATTGGAGCGAACTCACCGAATGCGATCGGATCGCCACTCCCGGGCAGCGGTCGAGTCAACCCGATGAGTGAGCAAGCGAGAGGGCCGTGGGCAGCCATCACGAACGCGTCGGACTCCCCCTCGGGACGAACAAGGAATGACGTGGCCCCCTCGGGCGTTATCGCCGCCAGCATGTCGAGGTAGTCGGTCTGGCCATCCCGTGTGAGCACGAGGCTCTCGCTTGCCTTCAATACGCCGGCCAGGTCGGTGGCGTGGCCGGTCGCGGACACTTCGGCCGTCGAGGCACGCTCGAGCGCCTCGTCCGCCCTCGATTCGGCGGTCTGCAATTCCTGGATAGCGACCCAGACAACGACCGCAACCATTGCGAGCACGATCACTATGACCGCGACGGTGAAGCCGATGCCCAACTCGAAAACGTCCTCTGCCCCGAGCAAGAGGCAGGCACCGGCGAGCGGTGCGGCGACCAGGAGAGCGACCCGGGCGCCGCGGGTGGTCATCCGCCCATGACGCGCGCCACCGTGCTGGGCGCGTTCGGAAACACCGGACGCCGTGTGAGCTGCGACCATGCGCAAACCTTATGTCTTACCGGCCGGCTGCGCCATCACCAACATAGGCGATCTTCGCGTGCGCCGGACGGCGTAGGAACTGTGTCGTAGAGGAGCGGGCGGCGCTTAGGTCAACCGGCCGATCCGGCGGTTGGAGCCCGATCGCCCAACCGACTCCGGGATCGGCGGCAGGCTAAGCCGAAACCGCCGCGGTGGCTCGATCGATTGCCTCGCCCAGGCGATCCGCGATCGAGACGAGCTCCGCGTCCGTGACCACGAACGGCGGCCCGAGCAATACGGTGTCGCCGTTCGTGCCGTCCGCGTTGCCGGTGCCGTGGTACAGCAGCAGACCCGCATCGCGGGCCCGGCTCAGCACGTTCTCGATCAGGCGCGCGGCCCGTGGGAAAGGGCGTCGCGTGGTGCGGTCGGCGACCACCTCCACGCCCACGAGCAGGCCCCGGCCACGAACCTCGCCCACGTTGGGATGGTCGTCCAGGCGGTCGCGCAGCAGGTTCAGAAGGCGCTCGCCCTTGGTGGCGCTGGCCTCGACGAGATTCTCCGTCTCCAGGATGCGCAGCACCTCGCCGGCCACGGCCGCGCCCACCGGGGAGTGGCTGTAGGTGAACCCATGGACGAAGCCGCCGCCCGCCGTGATCGTGTCGTAGACGTTGCCGCTCGCAACCGCCAGGCCCAGCGGGAAGTAGCCCCCGGCGGCGCCCTTGGCCGCCGTCAAGACGTCCGCCCTCACGCCCCAGTGGTCCAACCCGAACCAGCGTCCCGTGCGCCCGAAGCCGGTCATCACCTCATCGGCGACGAGCAGCACGCCGTGGCGCCGGCAGACCGCCGCGATCGCGGGCCAATAGCCGTCCGGCGGGGAGACGGCCCCCAGCGTGGCGCCGACGATCGGCTCGGCCACGAACGCGGCCACTCTCCCCTGCCCCGCTTCGGCGATCGCCGATTCCAGCTCGGCGACCAGCTGATCTACGTCGCCGAGGGCATGGGCGGCTGCCTCTCCCGCTCGGTACGGGTACGCAGCGCTGACGTGTTGGAAGCGGCCCAGCCACGGCTCGTAGGGACGGCGCAGCGGCTCGCGGCCGGAGAGGTCCAGCGCGCCGAGGGAGTTGCCATGGTAGCTCCCCCACCGGGCGATCACGACGGTTCGGTCCGGTTCACGTCTGGCCAGATGATACGAGCGCACCATCTTGAGGGCGCTCTCGATCGCCTCGGAGCCACCGCTTACCGGGTAGATCACCGGATCGTCGACCGGCAGGTAACGACTGACTGCGCGGGCGTACGCCTCGAGTGGCTCGGTCGTGAAGGTCGTGCCGTGGACGTACGTGAAAGCCCGCGCCTGGCGCTCCATGGCATCGACTATCGACTGCCGGCCGTGCCCCACGTTGACGACGATCGCGCCGCCCGCGGCATCGAGGTAGGCGCGCCCGGCCGCGTCCCAGATCGTCGCGCCCTCGGCTCGAACCGCGACCGGTAGCTCACGCCCGAGGACCCGCTGGAAGACTCGCCCGGTGGCTTTGCCGGAGGGCCTTTCGCCCCGAGCCGAACGATCCGAAATGCTCATGTGGCGATTGTAGGCGGACGGAACGGAACCACCCGTTTGGTCGGCCCGGGCAAGTCGTCTGCCGGCAAACCCAGATCGTTGGGCGCGATCCTTCGACAGACTTCAGGCAGAACGGCGATCGATTCCGTGCCATCTGGCCTATGGGCATATGCACCTACGCGATCTATTCATATAACACGCATAGATCGACAGGCAGCCCGACAGTGCCAAACGAGGTAAGCCAAGCCATGTTGCGTCCCGCTGACGGCATCTACGCCCTGCAGGCCACGCTCCTAAAGACCCTGGCGAGCCCTCGCCGCCTGGAACTCGTCCACTACCTGGGCGAGGCCGGGCCGATGGAAGTTCGCAAGCTCGCCGACCACTTCGGGATGACTCAGCCCGCAATCTCTCAGCATCTCGCCGCCCTCCGCGGCGTCGGAATCGTGGAGTCGATCCGCGATGGCCGCGAGGTTCGCTACCAGCTGGCCGACCCGGAGATCGTTTCCGCCTGCGGGCTCATGCGCCAGGTGCTCATGCGCCGGATCGCCCGGCTCGGCGATCTTGCCGCTTCATACGAGAGCCAGACGAAGACCGATCCCGAGCCGGTCGGATCGGCTCGCTAGTCCCTTCCAGCCCCCACGCACCCACCAGCCTGGAGGAACCACGAAATGGCCGAGAAGCTCGTGTTCATGCTGACCCACGGTCCGGATCACGCCGAGCACGTCACGATCCCGTTCGTCATGGCCGTCGCCGCCCTCGCCTCGGACGTCGAGGCGGTCATCGGGCTGCAGGCCGGAGGCGTGGAGATCGCCGTGAAGGGTCGCGCCGACAGCATCGTCGCCGAGGGCTTCCCGCCGCTCGCGAAGCTCATGAACGACTACCGCGAGTTGGGCGGCAAGATCCTGGCCTGCGGACCGTGCCTGAAGTCGCGCCAGATCGACACCGCCACTCAGCTGGTCGACAACGCCGAGGTAGTGGCCGCGGCACGCTTCGTGGTGGAGCTCACCTCCGCGACTAACGCCCTGACCTACTAACTCACCGCCACATGTACGCCCTTCCCCTCAGATCGGAGTCAAGACGATGACCGCACTCAGCGCAGCCGAGCTGCAAACCGTCATCGCGGCCGAAATCATCGACGCCCGCGGCGCCGCCTGCCCGGGGCCGCTTCTCGAGGCCAAGAAAGGCATGGGCAAGATCGCCGTGGGCGACGTCGTCGAGCTCTGGTCAAGCGATCCAGTCACCAAGACCGACATAAGCGCATGGTCGGGCAAGGTCGGCCACGAGTTCATGGGCGTCATCGAGGATGACGGCTACGACCGGGTCTTCATCCGCCGCGGAAAGTAGCAGGTCGCTCATTCGATCGGCAGGCGGCTCCTCGCCCGGCCGGGCTTTACGCATCGCAGGAGCTATCGACTGATGACTGCGCTCGCCGCCGCCGCTGTGGACGGGAAGATTTCGACACCCGCGCCCAGAATCCTCGTCTTCTCGACCAACAACATCTCCGATCCGGGCATCGACCTGGCCGGCAGCGCGCACCTGCATTACTCGCCTGGCGTGAGAGTCATCAGTCTGCCCTGCACCAGCGGCATTCGCCCGTCGTGGATCCTGCATGCCATCCAGCAGGGCTTCGACGGAGTCTTCATCGCGTCCGACGGCGACGAGTGCGCTTACTTGCCCGACTGCGCTAAGCGGGCCTCACGAATAGTGGCGGAGGCCCAGACCCTGCTCAAGCAGAACGGCTTGCAGGCCCAGCGGATCAAGATGGCCGCCATCTGTTCGGTCTGCGCGGAGAACTTCGCCAAGCACATGACGCAGTTCTCGGAGACGCTCGCCGGGCTCACGACGGCGGGCGCGAAGTGATGACCAGCTACGACGCCCTCGTCGTCGGCAGCGGCATCGCCGGCATGGAGTCCGCCCTCAAGCTCGGCGACATGGGCTACAAGGTCCTGCTCGTCGAGAAGGAAGCGAGCGTGGGCGGCCGGATGATCCTGCTGAGCAAGGTCTTCCCCACTCTCGACTGCGCCAGCTGCATCTCTACGCCCAAGATGGCGGCATCGATCCATCACCCCAACGTGACGGCGCTCACCTACGCCGAGGTCGACGGCATCGCGCGCAACGGCGACGGCAAGTTCAAAGCCACCGTCCGCCGGAAGGCTCGCTATGTCGACGAGGCGGCCTGCACCGGTTGCCAATTGTGCGAGACCGCCTGCACGGTCGCCGTGCCTGACCAGTTCAACGCCGACCTTGTCGCCCGCCGAGCCGCATACATCGCCTTCCCCCAGGCCGTGCCGAAGAAGGCCGTGATCGAACGGGCCGGCACTTCGCCCTGCAGCTACACGTGTCCGGCCGGCATCAAGGCCCACGGCTACGTCTCGCTCATCCGCAGCGGCGAGTATGAGAAGGCATTCCAGCTGGTGCTGGAAGCCACGCCTCTCGTGGGCACGCTCGGACGAGCCTGCTATGCGCCCTGTGAGGGCGAATGCACGCGCGGCTCACTCGAAGGGACGCTGCCTATTCGCCGCCTCAAGCGCTTCGCCGCCGACACGCATTACGCGGCCGCGGCGGGTCCCGGCGTCGAGATCGCCCCGCCAAATGGCAAGCGCGTGGCCGTGGTGGGCTCCGGGCCGGCCGGCTTGACCGCCGCGTGGCAGCTTGCTCGCGGCGGCTACGGCGTGAAGATCTTCGAGGCGGCCCCGGTAGCGGGCGGCTTCTTGCGCCTCGCAATTCCCGCATACCGCCTCCCGCCCGAGGTGGTGGAGCAGGACATCTCCAACGTCACCGCCATCGGCGTCGAGATCGCCACCGACTCCCCGGTCTCCGACCTGGAGGCGCTGCACAAGAGCGGCTTCGATGCCGTACTGGTTGCGACCGGCACCCAGGCTTCGTCCAGTATGAAGCTCCCCGGTGAGACACTCGACGGGGTCGTGAGCGGCCTCCGGTTCCTGCGCGCCACAAAGCTCGACCCGTCCCTGGACCTGGCCGGCAAACGGGTCGTGGTCGTTGGCGGTGGCAACGTCGCCATGGACGCAGCCCGAACCTCAGTTCGGCTCGGCGCCGACCGGACTACCGTGGCTTACCGGCGCGGCCGTGCGGAGATGCCGGCCCACAAGACCGAAGTGGACGACGCCGACCACGACGGCGTCCAGTTCTCGCTCCAGATCGCACCGGTTGAAGTCGTTGGCGATGCCGCGGGCAAGGTCGCAGGACTTCGCTGCCAGCGCATGACCCTTGGCAAGCCGGACGCATCGGGACGCCGCCGCCCCGAGCCGATCAAGGGCAGCGAGTTCGTGATGCCCTGCGAGGTCGTCCTCGTGGCTATCGGCATGGCTCCCGAGGCAGCCTTCGGCGGCCAGGTCGCCGTCAACGCCAACGGCACTCTCGGGGCCGATCCGCACACCCTCCAGACGGCAGCGCCTCACATCTTCGTCGCGGGCGACGCGGCAACCGGCGCCTCGGACATCACCCGAGCGGTGGGTCAGGGCCGCCGCGCCGCCCACATGATCGACCGCTGGCTCCGGAACGAGCCACTCGAGGGTTTCGATCTGGACGACGCCCTGCCGCTGGTGGACAAGAGCACGGTGCTCGCCCGCCAGGAACGGTACAGCCGCGGCGATCAGGCGGCGCCCACAACGACGACAGCGGTCCGCGACTTCGCCGAGATAGAGGCCGCGCTGACCGAGGCCGAGGCTCGTGGGAGCGCGGGCGACTGCCTGGATTGCGGAGTCTGCTCGGAATGCCAGGAGTGCGTCACCGTCTGCCCGTCGGACGCGATTCACCTGGACATGCGAGAGACGACCGAGGAGGTTGAGGTCGGGGCGGTAGTGGTCGCCACCGGCTACAAGCTCTTCGCTGCCGATGCCAAGCCCGAATACGGCTACGGCAGGTTCAAGAACGTCATTACCGGCATGGAGATGGACCGGCTGCTCGCCCCCACTCGCCCGTACAACACCGTCCTGCGGCCCGGAGACGGCAAGGTGCCCGAACGGATCGCCTACATCCTGTGCACCGGTTCCCGTGACGAGACGGTCAACAATCCGCTCTGTTCACGGTTCTGCTGCATGTACTCGATCAAGCAGAACCAGCTCGTCATGGGCGCCCTCCCGCTCGCCGAAGTCACCGTCCACTACATGGACATCCGGGCTCCGGGCAAGCGCTACGACGAGTTCTACGAAGGCGCCAAAGCCATGGGCGCAACCTACATCAAGGGCCGGGTCGCGAAGGTCACCGAGAAGGAAGACGGCGACCTCATCCTCCGATACGAGGACATAGAGCACGGCGGCGCCATCGTCGAGGCCGAGTACGACATGGTCGTGTTGGCGATTGGCGTGCAGCCGAACCGGGATGTGGAGCGGCTATTCTCCGGCGACAGCCTCGCACTCGACGACTACCACTACGTGGCCGAGCCGGATGAGGACCTGGACCCCGGCAAGACCAGCATTCCGGGCGTCTTCGTTGCCGGCACGGCATCGGGTGCCAAGGACATCGCCGACTCGATCGTTCACGCCGGCGCCGCCGTGGCGCAGGTCGCCGCCCACCTCGAAAGCTGCCGGCCGAGCCGGGCTGAGGTGCCGGCATGAGCGCGAATGAAGGGACGGGCCGCCCGCTGCAGAAGGAAGCGCTCGCTCCGGTGGCGGGTGAGCGCCGCATCGGCGTCTACGTCTGCCATTGCGGCGGGAACATCTCCGATTACGTCGACGTGGAGGCGGTAGTCAATGCCGTCAAAGGAGAGCCGGGCGTCGTAGTGGCGAAGACCGCGATGTTCGCCTGCTCCGACGCGTCGCAGCAAGAGATGGAGCGCGACATCGAGGAGCAGAACCTCGACGGCCTCGTCATCGCTTCGTGCTCGCCAAAGCTCCACGTCGTCACATTCCGTGGCGTGGCCAAACGGGCCGGCATGAACCCGTACGAGTACAACCAGGCCAACATCCGAGAGCAGTGCTCATGGACCCACACTGACGATCCGGTGGGGGCAACGCGAAAGGCGATCGGCCTGGTCCGAGGCGTCATCGCCCGGACCCGCTTGAGCGAGGCCCTGGTGCCTCTCGTCGTCGAGACGACCCAGAAGGCGCTGGTCATCGGCGGCGGGATCGCGGGCCTGCGTGCCGCGATCGGGCTGGCGGACATCGGCCTGGGGGTCTTCCTCGTCGAGCGCGAGGCCGAGCTCGGCGGCTGGGTCGGTGGCTTCGGGCCGATGTATCCCCACGAACGCGACGGCGGGGAATTGATCGCCAGGCTCACGACCGAGATCAAGCAGCGCCCGGCCATCAAGGTCTTCACCGGAGCCGAGGTCGTCAGCAAGGGCGGCAGCTTCGGCAGCTACGAGGTCGGAATCCGTGTCTCGGCCGATCCGCCCGAGACGATCGCCGTTGTGGTCGGTTCGATCATCGTGGCCACGGGTTTCGACGCATACCAGCCGGCCGAAGGCGAATTCGGCGCCGGGCTCGACGGGGTGGTGACGCTGCCGGAATTCAAGGCGCTCATCGACGCCTCCGCCGGGCGCGGCCTCCGCTATCGAGACAGGCCCGTGCGGAGCATCGCCTACGTCTACTGCGTCGGCAGCCGCCAGCCCGACGGCAACGAGTACTGCTCGCGCTACTGCTGCACTGCCACGGCCCACGCATCCATTCGCGTCGCGGGCCTGGACCCGAAGATCCGCCAGTACCACCTCTATCGCGACATCCGAACCTACGGCTTCTTCGAGTTGCTCTACACCGAGGCGCGCAAGGAAGGCGCCGTCTACGTGAAGTACCCCGACGATGCGCCTCCGGTCATCGCTCGCGAGAAGTCGGGCGGGCTGGCGGTCACCGTGCGGGACCTCCTCTCCGGTGACGAGGAGCTCGAGATCCCCGTCGATCTCGTGGTGCTGGTGACCGGCATGGTCCCTCGCCGGAACCAGGAGCTCGTCGGCACGCTGAAACTGCCGTTGGGCCGGGACGGCTTCTTCAATGAGATCCACCCCAAGCTCCGGCCCGTCGAAACCGTCGTCGATGGTGTGCTGATCGCCGGGGTCTGCCAGGGCCCCAAGAACTCGGCAGAGAGCGTGGCCTCGGGCCTGGCGGCGGTCACGCAGAGCGCCTCGGTGCTGAAGAAGGGCGTGGCCGAGCTCGATCCCCTCGTGGCAACGGTAGACCCGGACCAGTGCACGTGGTGCGGCAAGTGCCTGGCCGCGTGCCCATACGACGCCATCGCGCAACTCTCGCTCAACGGCCGTGAGGTCGCCTCGATCAGCGAGGCCGGCTGCAAAGGCTGCGGCGGCTGCGTTCCCATGTGTCCCGAGAACGCCATCGACCTGCGCGGCTACACGGACGCCCAGATCACGGCCATGATCGACGGCCTGCTCCAGGAGGCGGCGGTATGAACGCCCAGAACAGGGAGACCCGCGAGATCGTTCGCGAGGAGCCGTTCATGCGCAGCCGGATCCTCGATGTACTCGCCGGCGGCCCAAGGACGGTCCCGGAGATCGCGGAGGCCATCGGCCGGCCCGCCCACGAGGCCATGTACTGGGTCATGGGCATGCGCCGCTACGGCTACGTGCGCGAGGTCAAGGAAGTCACGGCCGAGGGCTACTTCCGATACCAGGCCGTGCAGAAGGAGACGCGGGCATGACAGCTCGAGTCGACCACAACCTCTACCCCGAGCTGCGCCGCTTCGGCGCCACCGACATCTCAGCCTGTTTCAACTGCGGCGTCTGCTCGGCAATCTGCCCGCTCTCGGTGGATGGCGCTTCGTTCCCTCGGCGGATGTCTCGCTACGCCCAGCTGGGTCTGCGCGACAAGCTCCTTGCCAGTCCCGAACTCTGGTCGTGCTACGGCTGCGCCGAATGCACCGAGTCGTGTCCTACGCAGGCCGATCCGGCATCGTTCATGGCCGCCGCGCGGCGGTATGCGGTCGCTAGTTACGACCGCACCAGACTGGCCTACCTGCTCGCCACGTCTCGGGCCTTCGCCGTCGTCTTCGTGATCGCCCTGGTGGGAGTGTTGGCCGCCTTCATGTACTCGGTCCACCGCCCGGCCGACGGCTCAACACTGGCCTTGTTCGACTTCGTTCCGACCGACGTCATCCACAACATGGGCCTGGTTGCCATGATCGTCATGGGGCTGGCGGCGCTGGTCGGCCTCTTCGAGATGGTCGGGCACGTCGCCCGGGGGGCGTCCCGTGGGGCCAGGCCGTCGATAGGGAAGACCGCTGGGGCGGCCATCTATGCGATCGGGACCGAATCGATGGCCCAAACGCGCTTCCGCAAGGACTGCGCCGACGCGCCCGAATCGCAGCCCTGGTACCTGAAGCGGTGGTTCATCCATTTCGCGACGATGTGGGGCTTCCTGGGTCTGCTGGGCGCCACCATGCTCGACTACGGCCTGGAGCTCACCGGCATCAAGGCGACCGGAACGCCGGTTCCCGTCTGGTACCCGGTGCGGCTGTTCGGCACGCTCGCCGGAGCGGCGTTGATCTACGGCACGACCGTCCTGATAGTTCGGCGGCTGCGAAGGAGCGATCGATCCAGCGCCCACTCGACCACTTCGGATTGGACGTTCCTCGCGATGCTGTGGGTGGCCGGCGCCACGGGGTTCGTCCTCGAGCTAGCGCTCTATCTGCCCACAGCCCCGACGTGGGGTTATCCCATGTTCCTCTTGCATGTCGGCGTTGCGATGGCGCTCGTTCTGCTGGTCCCATTTGGTAAATTTGCCCACGTGCTGTACCGCCCGGTCGCCCTCTTCGCCCTCAAGCTGCGCGGCTGACGGGAGCGGCACTGCCGCGGCAAGGGCGACCAGAGGAGGCGGCTCATGACCCGGAGTTCACGTTCCAGGGCGACGATCCAGGCCGGCCGACAGAAGGCTCGCGCCAGGTTGTACCTCGTCCTGGCAGGCGGCTCAATCGCGGTCGCCGTATTCGCGATCGTGGCGGTCGCGGCCTTGTCCGGCTCCGGATCCGGCTCCGGCCCGACAGGCAGCCCATCCGGAGCCACGGGCCAGACCGTCGTCCAGGGCAACGGCGGCACCTGGACAAACGTCACTCCCGACCGTTTGGCCGCGATGCTGCAGCACAAGGATTTCGTGCTCGTCAATGTCAAGACTCCCTACATCGGCGAGATCGACGGCACGGACCTGTACATCCCCTATGACCAGCTGTCAGCGCGTGCCGGCGAATTGCCGGCGAGCAAGTCGGCCAAAGTCCTCGTGTACTGCCGCAGCGGAGCCTCGAGCAAGATTGCGGCGCAAACCCTCCTCGACCTCGGCTACACGAACATCTGGAACCTGGACGGCGGGATGAACGCCTGGCAATCGTCGGGGCGGATCCTGGTCAACAAGGGTCGCACCTAGGGGCAACATGGCCGCCTCCGCCGGGCTATCAACGTATCGCGAAGGATCGCTCCACGCCGAACTGAAGGCCCTCTATGCGCGCCCCGGCGATAGAGTGGAAGAGAGCGTGGACGGATACGTTGTAGACGTGGTTCGCGACGACGAGCTCATCGAGATCCAGACTGCCAGTTTCGCCTCTGCCGCCCGGAAACTGCGACGGCTCGTCGAAGATCACCGCCTCGCTCTCGTGCATCCGATCCCCGTGGAACGGTGGCTGGTCCGCGTGGACGCCGATGGCGTCATGACCAAACGCCGGCGGTCCCCGAAGTGCGGCCTGCCACTTGACCTCTTCGACCAGCTGGTGGCCTTCCCTGAGCTCGTGGCCCATCCGAACTTCCGGCTCGAGCTCGTGCTGGTCCGAGAGGAAGAGATCCGCGGCCCGATCCCGGCCGGGGCTCGCTTCCGCTACCCGAGGCAGTGGTGGCGGCTGGACCGCCGGCTACTCGAGGTCGTCGAAACCGTCCGGGTCGACACACCCCGCGACCTGCTCGGCCTACTACCGGCCGGCCTCCCGGATTCGTTCACGTCGGCCGACATCGCGGTGGCATCCCGTCGCCCGAAGCACCTCGCCATGCGAGCTACCTACTGCCTGCATCGGGCCGGCGCGACCCGGTGCACCGGCCGGCGCGGCCGATTCAGGACTTACGAGGCCGCAATCGAAGGCACCTGTCAGTAGATCCAGGGCAAGAGACGCCGCGTTCGCGTTCGGTAGGCCGGATATTCCTCGTAGCGTTCCAAGAGCCAGACCTCCTCGCGCCTCGACTTGAGGTCGAAGAAGGCGGCGAGCACCGCCGCCCCCACGATGGCGAGCACCGACGCGGTTGCGAGGCCCCAACCCAAAGCGCCCAGGATCAGACCGCCGTAGATCGGATGGCGAACGAGGCCGTAAGACCCGGTGGACACCAGGCGCCCATCCGGCAGAGGCTTCGGAAACGGGGTCAGGTTCTCGCGCAAGTCGAGGACGCCACGTAGCGCTAGAGCCGCGCCGGCGGCCATCAGGGCGACGCCGACCGCGAGCCCGACAGCGCGAAGGCCACCGCTCCAGGCGGGGCCGATTGCGCCAGCGGCCAAGATGCCAGCGAAGATGGCGAGTTGGATCAGGAACCAGCCCTCGCCACGGCTACCGAGTTCTGGCAACCGGCGCGCGTCCACGTCTACGCCGCGGAGCCGCTCGGATGAGGCTGGCCCAGTCTGTCGACGTTTGCGTTGGGTCCTGTGACGGTCACCTCGCCCTCGATCGGCTCGGCGTCGCCTGGGCCGACGATTCGGTAGCGGTGATGGATTTCCACGACCCCGGCGGAGAGCATGGCTGCGACGGAGCAGTACTTGGTCGCGGAAAGCTCGATCGCGCGGCGGACCGCGGCCTCGTCGACGGCGGGACCTTCGACGATATGCACGACATCCGCGGTGGTGAAGACAGCGGGCTGCTTATCGCGCTGGTCCGCAGAGACGGAGACCTCGTAGCGAGTGATGACCTGGCGCTTCTTCTGGAGGATGGACATCACGTCCATTCCGGTGCAGCCGGCCTGCCCGACGAGGAGCATCTCGACCGGCCGCGGGCCCACGTTGCCGGCGCCGTCGTCGAGCACGACTTCATGGCCCGATCCGGTGCGGACGGTGAAGCGCAGGCCCGTGCCGTCGTAACGCGCGACCGATGTCTTGACGGTCACGGCTGCGACACCTCGGCGGCGTGAGGCGCCGGCGCGCGGCGCAGGACGAGAAGCGCATCGATCATGCCGCGGCCCGGGAGCGGCACTTGCCGGACCAATTCGGCCCGCTCGATCTCGAGTTCCGGATCGGCGGCGGTGATCTCGCGGCCGATCTCGTCGGCCGTGAAGAGCCGTGCTGGATCGGGCGGCCCGGCGACGCCTTCGGTGGCATTCAGGCGGTCGTGGCCGACTATCAGCATGCGTCCGCCGGGGGCTATGGCGGCGGCAGCACTTGCGTACACGAGGCGACGCTCTTCGGGCGGCAGGTGCAAGTAGACGATGACGACCAGATCGAAGGATCGAACCGGAGGGACCCACGCGAAGAGGTCATGCTGCTGCCAGTCCACCTCTAGGCCGGCTGCCGCGGTCTTGGCTCGGCCGTTGGCCAGGCCGACGGAAGACCAATCCACGGCCGTCGTGCGCCAGCCCCGGCTGGCCAGCCAGACCGCATTTGTGCCACTTCCGGCGGCCAGCTCCAGAGCGCGGCCGGGAGCCATTTGCGAGACCGCTGCGGTGAGAGTCGGGTTGGGGCCCCGCCCCTCGAAGTCGCCCGCACGATGGCGTTCGTCCCACGCCAGACGCCGCTCGTCCGCCGTCACGTCTGGTCCCTCTCCAACGAGCGGTTGGCACGAGCCCAAGCACTCGTGCCGCCCCTGACCGACGCCGCCTGCGCGAAGCCGTTTCGGAGCAAGAATTCCGCGGCGGCCAGGCTGCGACTGCCCGATTCGCAGATCACGAGCAGCCGCTTGTCTCGCGGCAGCTCGGCGACACGAACCTGGAGCTGCGAAAGAGGCACATTCAGCGCGCCGGGAACGCGCCCCCTCCTGTACTCCCACTCCTCCCGGACGTCGACGACGCGGACGTCGGCGTCGCGCCTCAGCGTCGCCAATTCGTCGACGCCGATTTCGGGGGTATTTCGGCTGAAGATCGACAAGGGAGTCTCCGTCGGCACGAGGCCTCGCAGGCCAGTCTCAGTGGGCGTGCAGACCGAGGGCGCTGTCGATCCGAGCCTGGTCGAAGCCGATGATCGATTGGCCGTCTATCTCGATGACCGGCACGCCCATCTGACCGGTGCGGCGAACCAGATCGCGAGCTGCGACCGGGTCGCGACTCACGTCCACTTCGCGGAACGAGACTCCCCGGCTCCTGAGGTAGGTCTTGGCTCGACCGCACCACACGCACGTGGGCGACGAGAACACGATCACGCGGTGGGTGCCGCCGGTCGAGGTCTGCTTGTGCGAGAGATAGCTGCCCATGACTTGGACTCCAGAGATACCGCCGCTGGTTGCTCGGCTGGTGTGTGACTCCCGCACTGTACCAATAATTGCGTTGTTGCGCAAGTAGGCGAGTATGGCGGGCGACCCGTCCGCAGTCCGCAGTCCGCAGTCCGCTGTGATGAGTTGGGGCCGCGGCTGTGAGCGGCAACCGGCGCCCCTGAGGCCCGTTCCGTCGCGCCGCCGACGCTTGGGTTGACGTACGTCCTAGATGAAGAGGGTCGAGTCGGCCTCGGTCATGAGCTGCAGGGCAGTGGCAGCGCCGGCCGGCTCGGCCATGCCGTCGATCAGGTCCTCGCGCTTGATGCCAAACATGTCCATGGTCATCTGGCACGGCACGAACTTGACGCCGACCATCTGGGCCATCTCCAGCAGGTCCTTGGGGCTGGCGACCTTGTACTTCTTGGCGAGCTTGAACATCATCCACGGGCCCATGCCCATGAAGTTCATCTTGCTCAACTTACGGTGGCTCACGCCCGGCCGCTGCATGAAGGACATCATCTTCTGCATCCAGTTCTCACCGGTGATGCGCTTCTTGTCCTTCACGAAGGTCTGCAGGCCCCAG
>Ga0209638_1000299_pt1 | contig 32716 bp, 29 predicted proteins | sample BarGraNGADG00211_FD_184490 | JGI IMG/M metagenome (GOLD analysis project Ga0209638, IMG submission 184490) | Arctic peat soil microbial communities from Barrow, Alaska - Barrow Graham LP Ref core NGADG0002-211 (SPAdes) (version 2) | ecosystem: Environmental > Terrestrial > Soil > Wetlands > Peat...
CGACGGACAAAAAAGTAGCAAATAGTGACCAATTCGCCGCGCCGCTCGCTCGGGCTGGCGGCGTCTGGTTCGAAGGGGGACGGCAGTGGCATCTCGTCGATAGCTACGCCGGAACCAGGACCGAGCAGGCGTTTCACGACGTGCTCGCCCGCGGTGGAGTCGTGGGTGGATCGTCGGCGGGCGCGTCGATCCTCTCGAGCTACATGCTGCGCGGCGCGCGGTCCGGCAACGGGACGATCATGGCGCCGGGTTACGAAGTGGGTTTTGGGTTTCTGCGCGGAGTCGCGATCGACCAGCATGTCGTTGCGCGCGAGCGGTTGCGCGATCTCGCCGACTCGTTGATGCCCAGACATCCCGAGCTGCTCGGCATTTCCGAGGACGAAGGCACGGCGTGGGTGGTGCGAGGTGATGTCGCCGAAATCATAGGACGCAACAAGGCGTTCGCATATGGTGGCGCCGCTCAGACCGACGCGAGGAAGCCCTTCCTCACGCTCTATCCTGGCGACCGATATGACCTCGCGGCGCGCCGAGTCGTGCACCGCGCGAGCGACGACTCACCGGTGACGCGCGCGTTCGTGGACTCGCTGTTCCGAAACGTCGGAGGTGCGGCCACGGTGCTCGTCGCGCGCGATGGGAAGGTGCTCGTCGACCAAGCGTACGGGGTGCCCGATCATCCTCGCTACATGCCGGGGACAACGGTGCCGAACTTTCCACTCGGCGAGCTCTCCGATCCGATCAACGCGCTCGTGGCGCAGCTTGCGATTGCCGACGGGAAGCTCCGGCTGGACGAATCGCTGAACGGCAGCTCTGGTGTCACTGTTGGCGAATATCTCTCGCGTACGCAAGCCGTTCCGAATGGCGCCAAGGCACTCGCCGATCTCGTTGCGAAGCGTACGGCATCAGGGTACCCGCAGCTCGTCGCGCGCCGAATCTTCACGCCGATCGGCGCGCACAAGACAGTCGTGGACAGCAGTGCTGCGTTCGCGTCGAACGTGGACGAGCTGTATCGGCTCGAGCTCGGGCTGGAGAGCAGCCGAACCTTTGCGAACGACAACGCATCGAATGGAACGGCAACGGCGAGCGTGGCGCGCGACGAATCACTTGGATGGCACGTCGATCAATACCGCGGGCTCGCCCGGTGGAGTGCGTTCGGGACGGCGGACGGAAGGCGAAATGCCTTCGTGCGCATTCCTGACCGCCGCCTGTCCATCATCATACTCACGGATCGCGACGGTGTGAACGCTCGTGAGATCGCCGATCGGATTGCGGAACGCCTCGTGATTCAACAGTAAGAGACTGTAAAACAATAACTGATTGATTTCTGCAGGGAGGAGCGCTATCTGGATTCTCCGTGGACGCGCAGACAACGACGATCGCCGAGCAATAGGCAACGCTGTGTGAACGGCGCGCGCCTCAGCGGCGCGCGCCGGCGCGGGCTGTCTTGGTCGTGGTCACCGCATTCCGGTTCGGCGGCTCGACACCGAGCAGGTTATGGACGAAGAAGTCCCACCGTTTGAGATCGCCGTACTCGCCTCCGCTGGTGTGGTCCGCGCCGGGGATCACGAGCAGGTCGAACATCTTGTGCGCCTTGATCAGCGCATTGACGACCTGCATCGTCGTGGAGGGATCGACGTTGGTATCCATCTCGCCGACGATGAGCAGCAACTTGCCCTGCAGCAGGTGTGCGTTGTCCACGTTGGACGCCGCCGCATACTCGGGGCCGATCGGGCGCGGTGTGGAGCGTGTAGGTTCGGTTGCGCCCCGCACGAATTTTGGATAATATATCCAAGCAGCCTTCCAGCGAACTTTTCGTCGTCTGGACGAGGGCGGTGAGGATTGTCTCTAGGCGGTGGTAGTCAGTCACGTGAGACGGGCGTACCGTTTCTGCAGCACGATCCCGGAGCCGTTCATGCCACGTCGAAAAGCCGCCGCCGTACCTCTCGCTCACGCCGCGCCGACCGCACCGGCCGGCCGCAGTGTCATTCCCATTCGCCACCAGACGCTCACCGGCATGACGCTCGATGCGCTGCGCGAGCGAATCCGGCACGGCGAGTACCCCGAGGGAGCGCCGCTGCGCCAGGACGCGATCGCCAACGAGCAGGCCTACGAGTTCGCCCTGCGCGCCGGCGATGTCGCCAAGTACGGAGAGCTCAACTGGCAGTTCCACTCCACGCTGTATGCGCCTGCCGCCCGCGCCTTCACCATGGGCATAGTCGGCAAGCTCCACCAGCAGAGCGATCGGTACCTGCGCATGCAGCTCGCGCTCACCCATGGAGAGACACGGGCGAAGGACCAGCACCGCGCCATCGCGAACGCGGTGAAGAAATCCGACGCCAAGCTGGCGGCCAAGCTGATGCGCGAGCACATCCTCAACGCCGGCCGCTCCCTCGTCACCTTCATCGAGGAGCGCGGCGCGGTGAGCGCCGCGCTCACCACGCTCGCCGAGACGGCGACACCACCGGCGTCGATCCGCACGCGCCATTCGGCGGCATGAAGGGCTCGAGCTCCGGCAGCCGTGAGCAGGGGCCGGCGGCCCGCGAATTCTACACCGAGATCAAGACGGTTCAGGTGAATCCGTGACCCTGCCGCCCACACCGCAGGCCGACGTGCCACGCGCCGTCTCGCCCGACGCGATCCGGGTGGTGGACTCGCACACCGAGGGCGAGCCGACGCGCGTCGTGATCGACGGGTGGCCGCAGCCGCGCGGCGCGACGATGGCCGAACGCCTCGAGGACATGCGCGCGCACTACGACCACTTGCGCACCGCGGTCGTGTGCGAGCCGCGCGGGCACGACGCGATCGTCGGCGCGCTGCTCACGCCGCCGGTTGAACAGGGCTCTGTCGCGGGAGTGGTGTTCTTCAACAACGGCACCTATCTGGGCATGTGCGGCCACGGGCTCATCGGCGTCGTGTGCACGCTCGAGTACCTCGGCCGGCTCGCGCCCGGTGAGGCGCGCTTCGACACGCCGGTCGGCACCGTGCGCGCCGAGCTCGCGCCGGACGGCACGGTGACGATCGAGAACGTCGCCTCGTACGTGCACGCACGCGACGTCATCGTCGAGGTGCCCGGCTACGGCCGCGTGGCGGGCGACGTGGCGTGGGGCGGCAACTGGTTCTACATCACGCATGCCGATCAGGTGCCGGTCGACATGGCGCACGTGGATGCGCTCACGCGCTTCACCCGGGCGATTCAGGACGCGATCCGCGCCCGAGGCATTACCGGCGCCCGCGGTGGCGACATCGACCACATCGAGATCTCGGCGCCGCCCGTGCGTGCCGATGCAGACTGCCGCAATTACGTGCTCTGCTCGGGCGGCGAGTACGATCGCTCGCCATGCGGCACGGGGACTTCCGCCAAGATGGCCACGCTGCATGCGCGAGGAGAGCTCGCATTCGGCGAGCAGTGGCGCCAGGAGGGGATCGCTGGCGGCTTGTTTACCGGCTGGCTCACGCCGGGACGCGACGGAGCGCTCATTCCGCACATCCGAGGCTCCGCCTTCGTCACTGGCGAGGCGACGCTGCGCTTCGATGAGAGCGACCCGTTTCGTTTCGGCCTCCGCGCGGAATCGGTGCGGGCACCCGTGCCCGCGTGACGCGCATCGGGCGCGCGGATGCGATCGTCGTGGGCGCCGGCATCGTCGGCGCCGCGTGTGCGCGCTCTCTCGCCCGGGAAGGGATGCGGGTGACCGTTCTGGATGCTGCCTACGCCGCCGGCGGAACGACCGCGGCCGGCATGGGGCACATCGTGGCCATGGACGACTCGCCGGAGCAGCTCGCACTCACCGCACTGTCCGTGGAGCTGTGGCGCGAACTGCGCCCCGCACTGGCCGACGCGGTGGAGTTCGATCCCTGCGGAACGATCTGGGTTGCCGAGGACGCCGCGCAGATGGACGCCGTTCGCGAGAAGGAGCTGGTGTACCGCGAGCACGGCATCCGTTGCGAAGTCCTCGCTCCGGCCCGGCTCGCGGAGCTGGAGCCGAATCTGCGGTCCGGACTCGCCGGCGGCCTGTTCGTGCCGGGAGACGCGGTACTCTATCCGCCGCGTGCTGCGCTCTGGCTGCTGGACGACGCGCGCGCACACGGCGCGGCGATTCGCGAAGGCTTCGCCGTGGACGAGATCACCAGCCACGCGGTTCGCTGCGGCCACGAGATGCTCGAGGCCGATGTGATCGTGAATGCGGCGGGCACCCTGAGCGCACGACTCACTCCGGAGCTGCCGATTCTGCCGCGCAAGGGTCACCTAGCGATCACGGATCGCGCCCCCGGCTTCTGCCGTCACCAGCTCGTGGAGCTCGGCTACCTCACGAGCGCGCACGTGATGACCAATGAATCGGTTGCCTTCAACGTGCAGCCGCGAACGACGGGACAGGTGTTGATCGGATCTTCGCGGGAGCTGGTCGGCTGGGACGCGTCCACCAACCGCGACGTGCTGCGGCAGATGCTCGACCGCGCCGTTCGGTTCATGCCGTCGCTGTCGGGGCTGTCGATCATCCGTACCTGGACCGGCTTTCGGCCCGCGACGCCGGACAAGCTCCCGCTGATCGGGCCGTGGGGACCGACTGCGGGACTGTGGATTGCCGCGGGGCACGAAGGCCTCGGCATCACGACGTCGCTCGGCACGGCGCGCCTTCTCGCCGATCTCGTGGTCGGACGACAGACGCCGTTCGACGCGACGCCGTTCTCTCCCATGCGCGTGCTGACCCACTCCGCGACAGCCGTGCATTGAGCGCCGGCGCCGGAGTGTCGCGGTCGGGCGAGATCGTCACCATCGTCGCCGACGGGCGAGAGCTGCGCGTTGCCGCCGGCACGAGCGTCGCCGCCGCCCTGCTCGGCAGCGGCGTGTGGTCGTTTCGCCGGTCGGTGAGCGGAGAGGGGCGCGCGCCGCTCTGTGGCATGGGCGTCTGCTTCGAGTGCCGCGTCACGATCGACGGCGTGCCGCATCGGCGCGCCTGTCTCGTGCCCGTGATGGATGGGCTCCAGGTGGCCACCACGTCGCGGGATGTCGCGTGAGCGCGCGAGACGCCGAGGTGCTCGAGGCGGACGTCGTCGTCATCGGCGCTGGGCCGGCGGGAATCGCGGCGGCGGCGCGGATCGCCGAGACCGGCCGTCGCGTCGTCCTGCTCGACGAGAGTCCTGCGGTGGGCGGTCAGATCTGGCGGCATCGGCCGGGCAGCCCGCCTCCCGCCGCCGCACGACGCTGGATCGCGCGGCTCGAGCGTTCGGGCGCGACGCTACTCTGTGGCGCGTCGGTCGTTGACCTCTACCAGGCGCAGGAGGCGGGTCGGTTCGTCGTGGCTGCGGAGCGCGGTCCGGCGCCATGCGTGATTCATGCGTCGTCGCTCGTGCTCGCGACGGGTGCACGCGAACGCTTTCTCCCCTTTCCCGGGTGGACGCTGCCTGGTGTGATCGGCGTCGGCGGCGCGCAGGCGCTGCTCAAGTCAGGGCTTTCATTCGCGAAGAAGCGCGTCGTCATCGCCGGCAGCGGACCGCTGCTGCTTCCAGTGGCCGCCGCGCTCGCTGGCGATGGCGCTCGCGTGGCGCTTGTCGCGGAGCAGGCGCCGCGCGACGCGGTCATGCGCTTCGCGTCGAGCTTGTGGCGCCGGCCCTCCGCGCTCGCGCAGGCGGTGCGCTATCGGGCTGGATTTCTGCGCACGCCCTACAAGACCGGCACCTGGGTCACGTCGGCCCGTGGCGACGGGCGGCTCGAGGAAGTGACGCTGACCGACGGCCACACCGCGCGCACGATCGCCTGCGACGTGCTCTGCTCGGCGTATGGGCTGGTGCCTAACACTCAGCTCGCGCGGCTGCTCGGCTGCGAGATCGCGCGAGGCGCCGTCGTGGTGGATGAGCGCCAACAGACGAGCCGCCCGCGCATATACTCCATGGGGGAGACGACCGGCATCGGCGGAGTGGACCTCGCGCTCGTCGAAGGCGAGATCGCCGCGCTGTGCGTCATCGGCCGCGAGGCCGACGCGAGGCGGCTGTACCGGCGCCGCACAGCGCTTCGCGCGTTGGCCGACGCCATGGAAGTGACGTTCGCGCCGCGCGCCGAGCTGCGCGACGTCGCCACGCCTGATACGATCGTCTGCCGCTGCGAGGACGTTGCGCTGGGCGCGATCGACGCCGGCTGGACGATGCGCCAGGCAAAGCTGTACACACGCGCGGGCATGGGTCCATGCCAGGGTCGGGTGTGCGGTGCCGCACTCGAGTTTCTCTTCGGCTGGCCGGCGGACGCGGTGCGCGTGCCAGCGGAGCCCGCACTTCTCTCCACCATACTCGCGGATGCGGGCAACGTTGCCGCGGGGCCGCTTCACCAAGGAGTTTTCCAATGATGCAGCAACGTGACTGGGCGGGCGTCTTCCCCGCGATCACGACTCCATTCCGCCCGGACCTGTCGGTGGACCACGAGGCCTTGACCGCGCATGTCCGCTGGTTGATCGACAGCGGATGCACGGGCATCGTGGCGCTCGGCTCGCTCGGCGAGACGCAGACGTTGTCCGCGGACGAACGGGTGGAGGTGCTCGCGACCTGCCGGCGCGCGCTGCCGTCCAGCGTGCCGGTGATTGCCGGCGTCGCCGGTCTGAGCACGATCGAGTGCGTCGCACTGACACGCCGCGCTGCGGACGTGGGCTGCGACGGCATCATGGCGCTCCCCGTCTACGTCTACCGCGGTGACTGGCGCGAGACGAAGGCGCATTACAGCGCGGTGATCGCGGCGACGCCCCTCACCTGCATGCTCTACAACAATCCGATCGCCTACGGCACCGACGTCACCCCGGACCAGCTCGCGGAACTCGCCGAGCGGCACAGCAATCTGCACGCCGTCAAGGAGTCCAGCGGCGACGTGCGCCGCGTGACGGCGGTGCGCGAGCGGCTGGGCGACCGGTTGCAGATTTTCGCCGGCATGGACGACATGATTCTCGAGAGCATTCCGATGGGCGCGGTGGGGTGGATCGCCGGGCTCGTCAATGCTTTCCCGCTGGAGTCAGTACAGGTGTTCGAGCTGGGCGCGGCGGGCCGCATGGAGGAGGCACGGGCGCTGTACGAGTGGTTCCTGCCCCTGCTGCGGCTGGACACGGTGCCGAAGTTCGTGCAGCTGATCAAGCTGGTGCAGGCCGAGGTGGGTCGCGGCACGGTGGCGGTGCGCCCGCCGCGACTCGAGCTGGAGGGTGAGGAGCTGGCGACGGTCCGAGCGTTGATCCGGAAGCACATCGCCAATCGCCTGACGGTGGGAAAGGGGGAGCCTCGGCGGGCCGTCGCGACGGTCTGACGTTCGGCGCCGGGTGGAACTTCAGATCAACAGCCGCGCCCGATGTTCGCTCAGTGTCAGGCATGATCTCGCCGAGTGCATCCGTCCTGGATGCCTCGGCGTTTCACTGCGTCCTCGGCGGTCGAGATCGAAACGAATGGCCGGAGTCACGGCAGCGAATCCAACACTCGTCGCTGACTCAGGGGATCGACTGTGCGAGTTGCGCGAAGACGAGCAGCGACGTCAGCATCGCGCCTAATGACTCGTGCGTGAGGTCATCACTTCCGGCAGTCGTGTCGACATGAGGGATGCAGGGCAGATCGCGGAGCGATAAGTTGGGGCACTTCCCGGGAGTCTACCAACAATGCGTCTCGATCGTTCCTTGCTCGCCTTCGCGCTCGCACTTCCATGCGCGCTCTCCGCCCAACGTCGCCCTTCACCGGAGACACCGCCGGCGAGCGGCGCGTATGACCCGGCCCTCTATTCCGACGGCTCGTTGACGTCGCGCAACTTCAAATCGCTGCGCTGGCGGTCGATCGGGCCATTTCGCGGCGGGCGCTCCGACGCAGTCGCCGGCGATCCGACGCGGCCATTGGTCTACTACTTCGGTGCGGTGAACGGTGGTGTCTGGAAGACGACCAATGCCGGGCAGACCTGGGACAACATCACCGATGGCAAGAGCGACATCTCGTCGGTCGGTGCGATCTCCGTCGCGCCATCCGACCCGAATGTCATCTACGTTGGCGGAGGCGAGTCACAGCTTCGCGAAGACCTGACCTACGGCAATGGCGTCTATCGCTCCACCGACGGCGGCGCGACCTGGAATCACCTCGGTCTCGCCGGCACGCAGCAGATCACCACCATTCGCATCGATCCGCGCGATCCGGATCGCGTGTACGTGGCGGCGATGGGGCACGCCTTCGGTCCGAATGCGGAGCGCGGCGTCTTTCGCACCACCGACGGTGGAAAGTCGTGGAGGAAGGTTCTCTTCCTCAACGACTCCACCGGCGCGACCGACATCTCACTCGACCCAACCAATCCGCGCATTCTCTTCGCGTCGATGTGGAAGTTCCAGCGCTTTCCCTGGGGGATGCAGGCGGGTGGTGGCCGTAGCGGGCTCTGGAAGTCCACCGATGGCGGCGACAGCTGGATCGAGATCACACACAACGCCGGCATGCCGAAGACACTCATCGGGAAGATCGGCGTTGCGGTGTCCCCCGCGAATCCCAGGCGCATCTACGCCAGCGTGGAGGCGAAGGACACCTCGGGCGGAATCTTCAGGTCGGACGACGGCGGTGATACGTGGGATCGCATCAATGGCGATCAGAAGTTCCAGATCCGTCCCTTCTACTATTCGTCCGTCACCGCCGATCCGACGAACGAAAACACGCTGTACGTGATGAACCTGACGGTGTGGCGGTCGATCGACGGCGGCAAGACATTCTCGCGCATTCGCGTGCCTCATGGCGACACGCACATCATGTGGGTCGATCCAAAGGATCCGAACCGATTGATCAACGGCAACGACGGCGGCGCGACGGTGTCGCAGGATGGCGGAAAGACCTGGTCGTCGATCATGAATCAACCGACCGCGCAATTCTATCACGTCGCGACCGACAACCAATGGCCATACCGCGTGTACGGTGCGCAACAGGACAACACGACCGTGTCCATCACATCGCGGTCGGACAACGGCACCATCGGCGAGCGCAACTGGTGGCCGGTCGCCGGATGCGAGAACGCGCACATCGCAGTTGATCCTCGCAACCCTGACGTCACCTACGGCGGATGCTACACCGGCATTCTCTCCCGCTTCGACAAGCGCACCGGACAGAATCGCGACATCTCCGTGTGGCTGAGCAACTACGACGGATGGTCGGCGAAGGACGTGCCGAACCGGTTTCAGTGGACCTTCCCCGTTCTTCTCTCGCCGCACGATCCGCGTACGCTGTACGTCGCGTCGCAGAACGTATGGCGCTCAACGGATGAAGGCTCGTCCTGGGATAGAATTTCGCCCGATCTCACGTACGCCGACACGACGACGCTCGGCCGCAGCGGTGGTGACGTGCATGGCGACATGACCGGCACGGAGTGGTATGCAACCATCTATGCACTCGCCGAATCGCCGACGACGAAGGGTTTGCTGTGGGCGGGCTCGGATGATGGCCGAGTGCATGTGTCGAGGAATGGTGGAACGAGTTGGCAGGAGGTCACGCCGAAGGGAATGGCGAAACACACGCGCGTAAACGGCATCGAGCCCTCGCGCTACGATCCAGCCGTCGCGTACCTCTCGGCCACACGTTACCAGCTCGACGACTTCCGCCCCTATCTCTATAAGACGAGCGACTATGGACGGACGTGGGCGCGCATCGACGCGGGAATTCCGACCGGCGCCTACACGCGCACCATTCGGGAGGACGTCGTGCGTCGCGGCTTGCTGTTCGCCGGTACCGAGACAGGCGCGTACGTCTCGCTCGACGATGGCGCACGGTGGGAGCCACTACAGCTCAACCTCCCACGCGTGAGCGTGCGCGATCTCGCGGTGAAGGACAACGATCTCATCGCGGCGACGCATGGACGAGCGTTCTGGATTCTCGATGACCTCTCGCCGCTTCGGCAGCTCGCGGACAGCGTCACGAGCAGAAAGGCCTATCTCTTCGCACCGTCGAAAGCGATTCGGTCCGATGCCGGACATGTCTTCACGACTCAGTCAGGCGAAAATCCACCGGACGGCGCCGTTATCGACTTTTATCTGAAGGACTCGTCGGCGCAGAAGATCACCCTTCAGTTCCTTGAGAAGTCTGGCGCGGTGATTCGCTCGTTCAGCAGCGCTCCGAAGCCGGACACTGTGGTAAAGGACACGACGAAGCGTGCATCCGTCCTTCGCGACACTGTGGCGATGATGATCGCCGGAAAGCCGATTCTCGATTCGCTCGCCTTCATACCGGTGGACACGATTGTTCCCGTGCGCACCGGGACCAATCGATTCATCTGGAATCTGCGGTATCCCAATGCCGTCGAGCTCAAGACCGTCGTTAATGATGAGGGAACCGCGGACGGGCCTAAGGCCGTGCCCGGCGAATATGTCGTGCGCCTCATCGCCGGGAAGGACACCCTCTCGCGCCCGTTCACCATCATCGAAGATCCGCGTATCCACGTCGCGACCGCCGATCTACAGAAGAGCTTCGACCTGGCGATCAGGGTGCGCGACAAGATCACCGAGATCAGCGAGGCGTTCAATCGCATCGAAGATCTTCAGGCGCAGATCGACAATCGCGTAAGCCAGACGAGCGATCAGTCGTACGCCGCACGGCTGAAGGATGAGACCAAACCGGTGCGCGCGAAGCTCGAGCTGGTGCGCGGAGAACTGGTGGATTGGTACAATCACGCCGATCAGTCCACACTGCACTTTCCGATCAGGCTTTACAACATGATGCTGACGCTTGCGTCGCAGGTGCAGAGCGCCGACGCCGCGCCCACCAGGCAGCATGGGGAGATCTTCAACGAGCTCGGAGCCAAGGTCGACGTGCAGCTCCGCGCGCTGCAGCAGATCGAAGCGAACGAGCTTTCGGCACTCAACAAGCTGTTGATGCAGCTCGAAGTTCCGCCCGTGTTCGTGAAGCCGGGGAAGCCCAAGGGTATCGCCTGATGATTGCTGCGGCGCGCGGCTGAGTGCGCCGAAAAGGAAGCAGACGTTATCAGCTACATCTACTACGACGCGGGCGAGGCAGCGCCTGCGGACGGCGGGCGCCGACGGCGTGGTCTCCCCCGCGATGATTGGCGGGATGCGATTGGCGAGCGAACTGGTGCGGCCGACCGTCGTGAATTTCCTCGACCGGATGCTGCGCACGCACGACCAGTCGATGTGAATCGAGGAGGTCGAGGTCTCGAGGGTTCAGCGCTTGCAGAACAGACGATCCACGAACTCGATACGCGTCAGCACGCGAATCTTCTTATACTGGCGGTGCACACCCCCGACGGCGAGACGCTCTACAATCCGCCGCACGAACACAAAGTCGCACCCGGGAGCACGCTGATCGTCATGGCCGAAGTGCACGGCGTACAGTCGATGCAGCGGGCATTCAGGTCGAACGTCGAAGCGTAATCGCTGCCCGGGTGACGCAAAAAAAGGGCAGTTCCTCGCAAGGAACCGCCCTTTCTCGTGCGCGCTCGTGCGCCGGTTATTGACCCGCCAGCCTTGTTACGGGCGCCATTCGTGTGTAAACTGTTACACATGGCGACGAACCTTGCGATTGACGATCGGCTCTTGGATGAAGCGCTGCGCATCGGGGGCCACCGGACCAAGAAGGACACCGTTACTGAAGCGCTGACGGAGTACATCCAGCACCGCAAGCAGACCAAGCTGATCGACCTGTTCGGCAAGGTCGAGTTTGACCCCAAGTACGACTACAAGAAGCAGCGTCGGCGCTTGTGAGGGTTCTTGTCGACACGTCCGTCTGGTCGCTGGCGCTTCGCCGCGCCAAACCAGGCCCAGCCCTCATCGTTCAGGAACTGGCGGAGCTGGTACGGGAGGGTCGGGTCGTTGTCATCGGACCGATCCGCCAGGAACTCCTGTCCGGCCTCAAGGGAAACCAGCAGTTCCAAGTCTTGCGCGACCACTTGCGAGCCTTCTCCGACCTCGAACTCGAGACCGCGGATTTCGAGGAGGCCGCTCACTTTTTCAACCGCTGCCGGTCCAAGGGCCTTCAGGGATCGAATACCGACTTCCTGATGTGTGCCGTCGCGTCCAGGCGCGATCTGGCGATCTTCACCACGGATAACGACTTTCCAGAGTTCGGTCGGGTTCTTCCTCTGAAACTCCACGAGCCGCGCTCGTAAAGCTTCGATCAACCAGCGGACTCGGAAAATCACGAATCGGTATGTCCCCAGACCTGCTCATCGAGAGGTCCTGTTGTGCAGCTAACGACTGCGGCATCAGCTGCGCGCGCAGCGCGCCTGCTGTATGCCGTTGCTATGCGACACGCAGGGGCTTGATGCGCGCCCTGTCATCCTTGATGGTCTGTGCCGCGTCCCAGAGATCGACCGCTCGCTGGGGTGTTCAGTCAGAACTCCGGAGAGTTGCCGAACAGGCGGGACAGGCGCAGCGCCATCTCCGGACTGATGGTCCGCTGACAGCGCAGCAGCTCGTTGATCGACTGGCTGGAGACGCCCACCGCCTTAGCGAGACCGACGACGGTCAGTCCGTAGTTCGTCCCGAACGACGCGGCGCACGCATTTGCCGCGCTGGCGCGCGCCGGGGCGGCGCGTTAGCGCGGCGTGTCGACTCGTCCGGGTGATCGGGGCGGGGCGACCGGACCCACGCCCGGCTCGCGGAGCATGCGGGTGAGGAAGCGCTGCCCCTCGCCGATCCGCTCGACCTCGATCGCGATCGCTTCGACCGCTTGCCGGAGGCCGGGGTGTTCCGACGCGGCGCGCAACGCGGCCACCTCGACCTCCGCGCGCGCGGCCCGCTTCCGGGCGCGCCACCACGCCACCGTGGCGCACAGGGCGGCGAGTCCGAACGTGGACAGGAAGGCTTGGTAGAACTCGAGGTCCGCCGCTGCCATGCTGGTCTCTCCCTAGGATACTACACTGGCCAGTCGCGTCTACTTCACGGTGATGGTGGCGCCCTGGATCAGGACGGCGTACTTGTAGCCCGCGCCGAAATCCTTGTCCAGCACGACCGTGCCAGTTACCGTGACGACGACGCCAACGCCCGCGTTGGTTCCCGCTGTGGACGTGACGGTGAGGTCGTTCGTGCCGTCCTTCACCAAGCCGGAGCCGTCCTGGATGTGGATCCAGTTCAGGCCCAGAATGCCCCCGTTGAACTTCACCACTTTGCCGCGCACGGTCACCACCTTGCCGGCCAGTGCCTTGCGGTTCGCGACGATGTTGGCCACGGTGAGGCCGCCCGCCGCAGGCTGAATAGGCTCGGTTACCTGCGCCACACCAGCGCCCAATGGCGCGCGCGTCGGCGTCTCGGATGCCTGTTCACCGGCATGCGCGATGTGGGAGGCGAAGTAGATGAGCGGGAAGTCGCGCTTCAGCGTCTGGCTGTGGAACTTCTCCATGGGATTCTCCAGCGGTACGACGACTTGATCGCCCACGGCGACCTTGAACGTGCTGGTCGCGGCCCAGATCTCTCCGGACGCGGTCTTCACCCGAACATAGGTGTAGTTGGCGGCCTCCGCCGTCTCGAGGACGGTGCCTTCGGCCGTTTGCCCGCCACTCGCCTCATGTGTCGCGACCGGCTGAAGCGCGGTCGTGCCGGGCGTCGGCGAGGCGGTGGCGGCCGGGCTCGCCGGCTTGCTCGAGCACGCGCTGAGCATGGCCAGCGAGAGCATCGTGCACGTCGCGATCGATCGTATGTCTTTCAAGAAGTTCTCCAGGTCAGTAGGTCACTACGACGCATTCTACGTTATTATGGCTCGGCTTGGCCTTTCTGGCATCCGGCCTGTCGAGCGGGCTCCTGCGAAGGCTAGTGGCGGGCCCGGTTCCATGCCACGTGCTGTAGCCGACCTCGCCGTAGACGCCTCGATGCGCGATGGGCTCGATAGTAAACTGCGCACCTGTCCTCGAGCGAAGCGAAGGGTTACGGATGCCAGGGTGCAGACGGCCCACCGGTAGATGGATCGAGGTAAAGCTCCGCGATCCGCTGCGCGACATCCCACGGCGCGCCGCCCGTACGGTTGGTCAGGATCACGACCGTGAGACGCTTCTCGGGATATCGAAGGATGCTGTTCGTGAAGCCCCTGCTTTCCCCGTGATGACGCAGTCGCATTGTGCCATGGTCGCGATCGATGAACCATCCGAAACCGTATTCGGTCGATTGACCGCCGCCGAGCACGGGCGGAGTCCACGCGAGCTGCTGCGCCTCTGCGCCGACGAGCGTGTGTTGCTCGAGCGCACGATCCCACTTCACGAGATCGGCAGCGGATGAATAGATGCCACCGTCGCCGAGTACCGCGCTCGTGTTGCTCTGGTCGGTGCGGCGAACGCCGGCAGAGTTGACGGAGTAGCCATACGCACGGTGTGCGACGACCGAGCGGCCCTCCTCGTGCGCGACCGTTCCCGTCATGCCGAGTGACGCGAATATGCGGTCGTGCAGAAAGTCTCCGAACCGTTGCCCGGATGTTCGCTCGACGATGAGCGCAAGGAGACCGTAGCCGGTGTTGCTGTAACTGAACCGAGTGCCAGCGGGAAACTTGGGCACGCTCGCGTGCGCGATGAGCCGTGGGATGTCGCGATCATGCACCTGGGTTCTCTGACTGTCGGGAACAAAATCTTCGTAGTCGGGAAGGCCGGAGGTGTGATTGAGCAGATGACGCACCGTGACGCCGTTCGCGAGCGACGGCAGCCCAGGCAGCAGCGTCGTGACGGCGTCGTCGTAGCGGAGCTTCCCGTCGGCGGCGAGGAGCATGACTGCCGTCGCGGTGAACTGCTTCGATAGCGACGCGAGCCGGAAGTTGGACTCCGGCGTGACCGCCGCGTGATTCTCCACGTCAGCGAGTCCGTAGCCCTTCATGTATGCCACGCGTCCGTCGCGGAGCACGAGGAGACTCGCGCCGGGCCCGTCGAGGCGAGTGTACTGCGCCATCAGCGAGTCGATCGAGCGGTCAGGAGATTGGGCGATCACCGGCGTTGCGAGCAAAGGGAGCGTGAGTGCGACCAACTTGGCGACGTGTTTCATCATTATATGTCTCAGTACACGTCCAGATCGTGAGCCGAAACCACCTTCCCCTTGTACCGCGACCTGATCTCCGCGAGCATCCCGGCCTCCGTGTCCTTCGGTCCGCCGAAATACATCTGGTGATAGAGTATCAACATCTTCGGCCGAGCCTTCGTCGCCAACTCGGCCAGCTCATACGTCGTCGTGTGAAAGCTCTTGCTGTACTTCTGCCAATCCGCTGGACTCTCGTCGTAGCCGCGCTGTGTATACGCCTCGTGTATCATCACGTCGCACCCGTGACAGTTCTCGATGATGCTCTCACTCGGCGACTCGTCGCCTGAGATGACGATGCTCCGGTCGGGCGTGTCGAAGCGATAGCCGAAGGCCTGCTTCCACGATCCATGCTTCACGTAGAAGGCCGTGACCTGCACATTGGAATCCTGATACACGACGCCAGGCAGGATCTCATGCGCGTTGACCTTGTTCCCCGTTGTGTTCCCTCTCTCGAGCCCGTTGATCCGGATATCGTTGTCCGCGCTCCATGCGGCGAGGATGTGCGTCGTCATCGCGGCGGTGCCAGCAGGACCGTACACGGCAAGCGGCGCCGTGCGATGCATGATCCACACCGACACCCGCATCCACGAGATATGGCGTGCCGTTCACGACGATGGCGACGGCGGGTCCCATTCTCTCTGGAGTAGGCGCAGGATTGCCTGTGCCGAGGAAGACGATCTTCGTCTTCGATGACGAGGCAGGTCGGGCCCCGGGCTGAGCGGAGAGGTCCGCCGCCGCCGCCGCGAGTAGCACCCCACCGTTGTAGACGAAGAATGGAGCGTTCCACTTCAACGTCTCCTCGACATCGGGACACGCCGCGTGCACAACGTCGCGGAGGTGGGTCAGTATCGGCTTCGCAAAATCCTTCTGCTTCGCGATGTATGTGTCGATGCGGGGGTCCCGAGTGCCCATGCGATGACCTCTACCGAAGTGGTGGTCGAAGAAGATCGGGTAGCTGGGGGCCCAGCGCTAGACATCAAGGTTGATGATGCGATCGCCGAGTATGCCGGATTCACTCACCGCGGTCGTCGTGGGGCGCTATTGACAACATTAAGCAATGCCCGGATAGTGAACGTGTTACATTCATTTTCCGGTAAACAATGATTCTACGCCGACAGCAGGCCCTGGTGATCGATCGTCTGCGGACCGCGCCCAGCGTGGTGCTGCTCGGACCGCGCCAGGTCGGCAAGACCACAATGGCCCGTCACCTCGCTGGGGAGCGCGGGTCTCGCGCCCTGTACCTCGACCTCGAGCGACCGGCCGACCGGCGCCGGTTGGAGGACGCGGACGCCTTCCTGCGCGCCCAGTCTGGGAAGCTCGTGGTCATCGACGAAATCCATCGGGCGCCGGGACTCTTCGAAATCCTGCGTGGGATCATCGATGATCGCCGCGGCGCCGGCGACCGAGCGGGGCACTTTCTCCTCTTGGGATCCGCCGCCCTGGACCTCATGCGCCAGAATACGGAGTCCCTTGCTGGACGCGTCGCCTACGTCGAGCTTGCTCCAATCGATGCCGGTGAGCTACCGCGCCGGTCGCCGGGAGTAAACCAGCTGTGGGTGCGTGGCGGATTTCCGCAAAGCCTTCTGGCGGAGGACGACGCCGACAGCCTCACCTGGCGTCGCGATTTCCTTCGGAGCTATCTCGAACGCGATGTGCCGATGTTCGCGCCGCGGTTCCCCGCCGAAACGATCGCTCGGTTATGGGGAATGCTGGCACACGGCCAAGGCACGCTGCTCAACCAGTCGCGCCTTGCCTCGAGTCTGGGCGTGTCGGCTCCGGCCGTCGGGCGGTACATCGACCTCCTGGCAGACCTGCTGCTCGTCCGGCGGCTGCGGTCGTGGAGCGGCAACCTCGGCAAGCGCCTCGTGCGCGCCCCCAAGGTGTACGTGCGGGACAGCGGACTGCTCCACGCTCTCGTTGAGCTCGAGACGTGGAACGACGTGGTTGGTCATCCGCTCGCGGGACCGAGCTGGGAGGGCTTCGTGATCGAGAACCTGATCGCCACGGCGGGGGATCGTCGGGTGCCGTTCTTCTTTCGGACCGAGGACGGCGCGGAGATCGATCTGGTGTTCGAGCGTGGCGGCCGAGTCGAGCTTGCCATCGAGATCAAGCGCACAACTGCCCCCGAGGTGTCGAAAGGGTTTCGCCTCGCGTGTGCGGCCTTGCGTCCGCGTCACGCGTACGTGGTGCACGGCGGCACCGATGAGTGGCCGATGCGCGACGGGGTGACGGCGATTTCGCTCGTCGGGCTGATGAAACGACTGGAGAGTGCCCACTGACGCAGATCGGCTGCGGAAACCCACTCTCGCGTCCCCAACACGCCGAGATCATCTTCGAGAGCGGCTCCGTCGCCAAGCAGTTCACCGCGGCCGCTGATAAATTCAACCGCAATTCTCGTGGAGATCCGCTTGATCCGCGATAGACACAAACGCCGCCGTTGCTTTGCGCCTCACCTCCAACGCCCCAATCGATGTCCTCCGATTTCTCTCGTCGCGATTTTCTGCTCCGTGCCAGCCAGACCGCTGCCGCACTCTCCTTCGCGTCACCGGCGCTGAGCCGCCTGATCGACTCGGCGGCATATGCCGAATCGAATGGTCTCGTACGCGCGACTGCTCCGCTCGACCTCAGCGCGATTGCGAGTGGCATGCGCTGGCGCATGCTCGGGCCCTTCCGCGGCGGTCGCGTCGCCGCCGCGACCGGCGTGCATGGCCGACCGAATGAGTTCTACTTCGGCGCAGTGAACGGCGGTGTCTGGAAGTCCATCGACGGCGGACGCATCTGGCAGCCGGTCTTCGATTCGCAACCGGTCGCGTCGATCGGAGCGATCGCGGTCGCGCCATCGGCCCCCGATACCGTCTACGTCGGCAGCGGCGAGAGCACGCTGCGCGATTCGGTGGGATTCGGTAACGGGATGTACAAGTCTGTGGATGCGGGGAGAAGTTGGACGCATATCGGACTCGCCGATACGCAGCACATCGGCAAGATCGCGATCGATCCGAAGAATCCGAATGTGCTCTTTGTCGCGGCGATCGGGCATCTCTACGCACCGAATGCGGAGCGCGGCGTCTTCCGTTCGACCGATGGCGGCGCGAGCTGGAAAAAGGTGCTCTATAAGGATGAGAACGTCGGCGCAGTGGAGGTCGTCATCGATCCGACCAACTCGCAGGTCGTTTACGCGGGGCTGTGGAACACGCGTCGTCCGCCCTGGTTCACCTACGCACCCACCAATGGACCGGGCGGCGGGATCTACAAGTCCATCGATGGCGGCAATACGTGGAAGCAGTTGACGACTGGCCTTCCGCCACAGGGAATCGGACGAACGGGTATCGCCGTTGCGCCAAGCAATCCGAAGCGCGTGTATGCAGTCGTCGATTGCCTGGTGCCCGATCCGAATGCGCCGCCGCCTGCTGCGCCGACGAACGGACGCCCCGCGCAACCGCCGCCGGGTCAGGGAGGATTCTTCCGCTCGGACGACGCCGGTGCGACGTGGACTCGGCTGTCGTCGGATCAGGCGCTGTGGGGACGCGGGTGGTACTTCGAGAAGGTCACGGTCGATCCCCGCAATGCCGACGTCCTGTATGTGCCCAATGTTGCGGTCAATAGATCGAAGGACGGCGGCAAGAGTTGGGTCGCGATGCGTGGCTCGCCCGGTGGCGACGACTATCATCAAGCGTGGGTGTCGCCCGACGACTCGAACACGATGATCGTTGCGAGCGACCAGGGTGCGATCATCACGCGCAACGCGACCGCGGACGACGCGAAGTCGATCACGTGGAGCTCGTGGCTCAATCAGCCAACGGCACAGCTCTATCACATCTCCGTCGACTATCGCTTTCCGTACTGGGTGACCGGTGCGCAGCAGGACAGCGGCGCTGTGGGCGTGCGTTCGCGTGGCAAGTTCGCCGCGATCACGATGCGTGATTGGGAGCCGGTCGGCGCGGGTGGTGAGAGCGGCTTCACGGCGGGCGATCCGCTCAATCCCGGCGTAATCTTCGGCGCGTCTGGCAGTCGCTTCGACCTCGAGACCAATCTGCCAGTGCCCGGTACGACGTCACCGAAGTCGCCGGAGCCCGCCCGCGCGGATTGGACGCAGCCGCTCGTCATCTCGAAGGCCAACCGCCAAGCGATGTACTACTCGAACCAGTTTCTCTTCAAGACGACGGACGCCGCGAAGAGCTGGACGCAGATCAGCCCGGATCTCACGCGCGCCGATCCCGGTGCGCCCCCGACTCTCGATGCCGCCGCCGCGGCACAGGTCGATCGCAACGGCAAGCGCGGCGTCATCTATACGATTGCGCCCTCGCCGCTCGAGGCGCCGATGGTCTGGATCGGCACCGACGACGGCTACATCAAGCTCACGACCGATGATGGCGCGCACTGGGAGAATGTCACGCCGGATGCGATGACGTCGTGGAGCCGAGTGACGATGGTCGAGGCATCACACTTCGATGCGAGTTCGGCTTACGCGAGCGTCGATCGGCATCAGCTTCAGGACTTCGATCCGTACATCTATCGCACCCGCGACAAAGGGCGAAGCTGGCAGAAGATCACGACTGGCCTGCCGGCGGGCGTGTACGTGCACTCGGTGAAGGAAGATCACGTGCGGCGTGGACTCCTCGTCGCCGGCACGGAGCGCGGTGTATACCTGTCGCTCGACGACGGAGACAACTGGCAGCCGCTCAAGCTCAATCTGCCGGTCACGTCGATGCGCGACTTCGAGATCTATGGCAACGATCTCATCGTCGGAACGCACGGTCGCGGCATCTGGGTCATCGACGACATCAGCCCGCTTCGCCAACTTACCGATGCCGCCCTCGCGTCGGACGCGTACCTGTTCAAACCGGCCGACGCGTACAACTACACTCAGGGCGACGACAACGGCACACCGACGCAGAAGGATGAGCCGCAGGCGGAGAACCCGCCGACTGGCGCGTTCATCGACTATTACCTGAAGTCTCCGTCGCGCACGCCGGTGACGCTCGAGATTCTCGATGCGAGCGGGAAAGTGCTGCACACCTTCTCGAGCGATCCATCGGTACAGCCTGTTGTCGGACGAAGACGTCGAGGCAGCGGCGGTGGAATTCCGAGCGTCTCACCGCTATGGGTCACTGCGCTGGAGCCGTTCTCCGCGGGGGCCGGGTTGCATCGCGCCGTCTGGAATCCGGTGGTGGAGGTCGCGGCCGCGCCTGGCGTCGATGGAGGAGGGCGTGGTTCGAGTACGCCGGTCACAGGAACGTTTACAGCGAAGCTCACGGCGAACGGGAAGAGCTATACGCAGACATTGACGGTGAAGCCGGATCCCCGCACCAAGAGCTAGTTCGTGCAGGCGGGTAGCCTGTTGCTTTACCGCAGAGGACGCAAAGGACGCAGAGGTGCGCAGAGGTGCGCAAGAGTCAAAGCATTCCTCTGTGGCCCTCTGCGTGCTCTGCGGTTTCAGCAAGCTGCTCTCCTATCAGTTGTGGGACAGGTTCTAATCTTGTCGCGGCCGATCTCGCCTGTTCGCGAGCCCGCCCCAACTCAGCGTCCAGTGGAACGCGTTGCTGATCGGCCCCGAGATCAGGCGATCTACCTTCATCGCCCGCAGCGCTGCGTCGATTCCGCGTGCCATGACGAGCAGCGCGCCGAGCACCGCGAGCGCTACCAGCCACAGCGGAAATACAACGATGAAGAACAGAATGATGAACGGCAGCAGCACGATCGGCGCGATCGGCAGCAGTACAATCTGAGCCATGATGGTGAATCTCCCGGTCGGGTCAGCGGCGCCTGCTCAACACGATATCAGCCACCGCGGCGTCATCGGCGCTACCGGAGTCACGCAATCCCTTGACCACCCCGTCAACGTCCGCCTCGACGCGGTTCTGGCTCATCTTCCACTTGCCTTCAATCCGCGTGATCGCGATCTCTACGCCGACAATGGCGCGAAGCTGCTGCGTCATGTAGTCGGCGGGCGGATCGTTCGTCGTCCACTCGCTGCCGCGCTCCGACTCGTGCCGCGCGGTAAGTCGCGCAAGGTGCGCGCGCAGAAACTCCGGATCATCGATGAACCGAACAGTGCCATAGACGTGCACCGCGACGTAATTCCACGTCGGAACGACCTTGCCGCTCTCGAGCTTCGACGGATACCAGTTCGGCGTCACGTGCGCGTGCGGCCCCGAGAAGATCACGAGAGCCTCGGTTGCGGACGCCACGCGCTCGTGATGCTCATTCGCCCGCGCGACATGACCTTCCAGTGTGCCGAGCGGTCCCGAGTCTCGTCGCAGCACGAGCGGAAGATGCGTGGCGAAGAGTCCATGGCTCGCCGTGATCAATGCGCCAAACGGATTCGCGTCGATGAACGCGTACAGGACGTCGTTCTCCGTCTCGGCGAAGCTGCGAGGGGTGTACATGATGCGAAATATCTACGTGTTCAGCGCTAATAGAGCAAAGGTCGCCAGCCAGTGCTCGCCCATATAGTCGCCAACCACATGAGGCAGGCTCGCCTTCAAGTGAGCCGTTGCCGCGTCGAGCGCGAGCGCCCTGCGTGGATCTTTCCCTTCCCAGGTAGTCGCCAACGATCGCCAGCACCAGGCGCGGCTCAGGTTCAGCCCGTCGAGATGCGCAATCTTGCCATCGGTGCGGTCACTCACCGTCGTTGGCGTGAACAGGGTCGCCGGCTCACGTTCCGCGATGTGAGGGAGAAAGCGATCGAGCCAGGGCGCGAATCGGTCGGCGTCGAGCGACCGGCGCATGCACTCCGCTTCGATTAGCGCGGAGGAAAGAAAATCGTCGCCGCTCGGCTCCCACACCTGACAGTCCGCGTCGTTCGCGTACCAGGAAACGGCGCGGCCGCGCAACAGGCGGCCAAAACGCTTGTCGCGCATCACATCCGCGTACTCGAGCGCGAGCGCGATGGCGAACGCCGAATTGAAATGTGCGCCAGCGCGGATTGGATAGGTCGCCTTCGGCAGAAAGCTCGTGAACCGCGCGACAAATACGTTCGCGAACGGCTTCAACGTCGCGGACCAGCGTTGGCTATCCTGCGTCTCATGTCGCGCAAGCTCAGCGGCCAGCATGAGCATCCACGCCCAACCATACGGCCGCTCGAATCCGCCGCGCATTGGCTCGGCGAGATATGCCACCTCTGCGGCAACGTTCGCCACCGTGAGCTGACGATCGAACAGCGCGCGAATCTCGGCCGACTGCGCGGAGCGGGGGTACAGCCGCAGCAGCGTGGCAAGCATCCAGTAGCCGTGCACACACGAGTGCCAGTCGAAGCTGCCGAAAAAAATCGGATGCAGTGCACGCGGGCCATGAACGTCTTCCGGTCCATTCAGCACATGATCGAGCTTGTTCGGGTACTCGCGCTCGACATGCGCCAGCGCGAGCCGCGCAAAGTTCGATGCGATCTCCGGTGTGAGCTCGTGCATGCTCATGCGCGCCGATAGACGAACAGGTACATGATGAAGGTGTTCACCGTGAGCAGAATCAGCGCGGTCGGGATCTGTGCCTTGATCACCGCGTATTCGTCCGGCAGCTCGAGCAGCACGGCTGGGACAATGTTATAGTTTGCCGCCATCGGGGTCATGAGCGTGCCGCAGAAGCCCGACAGCATTCCAACCGACGCCATGACGACGACGTCACCGCCGAAGCGCGCCACGATGAGCGGCAATCCGATGCCTGCGGTCATCACCGGAAAGGCAGCGAATGCGTTGCCCATGATCATTGTGAACAGCGCCATCCCGACGGTGTACGTCACCACCGCCACGAGCGGGCTGCCAAGCGGAATCCACCGCTCCGCCAGCCCAGCGACGACTTTGCCGACGCCAGCCACCGCGAAGAGTGCGCCGAGCGACGCGAGCATCTGCGGCAGCACGGCGGCCCACCCCACGGAATCCCACAGCCGGCGGGCTTCATGGAGCGGGGCAAGTGCCGGCGGACGCAGCATGACCATCCCGACAGCGAGTGCGACGACGGTCGCGAGGCCGAGCGAGATGCTTGTGATCTGCTTCTGATCCACGAGCGGCACGCCGTGCAGTTGCGCGCCCTTCAACACGAATGTGCCCAGTAGAGTGACGGCGGGAATCGTCAGAGCTGGAATGAACAGCCTGTTGCCCCATCGCGCGGCGCTTGCTTCGCGCTGCTCGCGCGTCGTGCTCTCGCCCGCACCCTGGCCGAGCTTCCCGATGCTTGCGACGAGCACCATCCCGATGACGAGACAGCCATTCGCGAAGTGCGGCAGTCGCGAGCCGATGAGAAATGTCAACGCGTACAGCCCCCAGAAGATCGCGTTGTTGTAGCGCTTCGGATTGGTGTGGTCGCGCAGATTCACGATCGCCACTCCGCCCGCCAGCAGGCCCATGATCCAATAGATGTGCTCGAGCGTGATCATGCGTCTTCGCGCGCGGCAGCGGTCAGTTCGCGCCGGATCGAGCGGTCGAGCAGCATGAGACGTGTGACGTGAATGAGCCACGCCGAGATCGCGGTCGGGATCGCCCACACGGCAAGCTGCGTCGGCTCGACGCGGATGCCATTCTGCTCGAGGACGCCCTTGATGAGCAGAATGGAGCCGATCGCGATGAAGATATCTTCGCCGAAGAAGACGGCGACGTTGTCAGCTGCCGCGGAGTGCGCGCGGATGCGCCGTCGCGTTGCGATGGGAATCTCGCCATAGCGATTCTCCACCGCCGCCTCGGCCATCGGGGCCACGAGCGGTCGCACCATCTGCGCGTGTCCACCGAGCGACGTGAGGCCGAGCGCGGCAGTGATCTGTCGAACGGTGAAGTAGATCGTGAGGACACGTCCCGCCGTCGCGGCAGGAATGCCCGCGATCACGGTGCGTGCTCGCTCCTTGAGTCCGGCGCGCTCGAGCAAACCGATCACTGGCAGCACGAGCCAGACGATGGCGACGTAGCGGCTCTCGATGAACGCCTTGCCGAACGCCGTGACGACCTCGATGGGCCCGAGCCCGCTCGCGAGCCCCGTCGCCAGTCCGGCGACGGTGACGACGAGTAGCGGATTCAGTCGCAGCGCGAAGCCGGCGACGACGATCAGAATGCCGATTAGTGTGAGCACGAAGCGTCCGATGTCCTGGCCAGGATCACGCTCGTGGGATCGCCTCGATCGCGTGCTGCAACCGCGGTAGCATGCGATCGATCTGCTCGGGAGACACTGCGCCCACCGACAGGCGATACCATCCGGAGTCCTTCTCCACCCCAAAGGCCTGGAAGGGCACTATGGCCACGCCTGCAGCTTTCAGCAAATACTGACGAACGTCTTCGTCCGTTTCCAGCAGCGCGCCGTCCGGCGCGTGCCGGCCAGCGAGTGCGAAGCGCGCACTGAGATAGATCGCGCCCTCGGGAACGAGTACCTCGACCGGCAGTCGGGCGTCGCGCATCGCGGCGAGTCCATCGTGCAGCGCGTCGAGCCGCTCGCGTAGCCCCGCAATCATCGACGCACGATAGCTGCGCATCGCCGCATCGTCGCCGAGCATGGACGCGACCGCGCTCTGCTCCGCCTTCGGCGCCCAGGCTCCCACATGGCCGAGCAATCCACTCATCGGACCGGCGACGTCGGCGGGCGCGACGATCCAGCCCACGCGAACACCTGTTGCGGCGAACGCCTTGGAAATTCCGTCGACGTATACCGTGTACGGGGCGACGTCAGGGCAGACGCCGATTGGATGCACATGCTTCGTGTCGCCGAACGTGAGCGTCCAGTACACCTGATCGTACATGATATACAGCGGACGCTCGCCGGCTCCACGCCGAGCGTTTTCCTCGACGACGAGCTCGCAAATCGCGCGCAGCGACTCGGCGGTGAACGTGGTGCCGGTGGGATTCAGCGGCGAGCAGAGGGCAAGCAGCCGCGCGCCGCGCACCGCGCTCGCGAGCGACTCGCGCGTCGGCAGAAACTTCGACGCTGCGTCGCAGGGAACGCGCACGCCCTCGGCGTCGAGCAGGTGGACGTAGTGATTGTTGTTCCACGACGGAGTCGGATACACGACGCGATCGCCGGGATCGAGTAATGCGCAATAGGTCGCGTAAATGCCGGGGCGCGATCCCGCGGTGACGATCACCGAGGCGAGGTCGGGCGTGAAGCCGAGCTCGCGGCTATAGAGCGAGCGGATGGCTTCGCGAAGAGCGAGTGTCCCGTCCGACGGAGGATAATTCGTCTCGCCACGACGTAGCGCGTCGACGATCCCGTGCTCGAGCATCTCGGGAATGCGAAACTCCGACGGGCTGAAGTCGCCGACGGTGAGATTGCAGATGTCGCGGCCGCTCGCGACGAGCGCGCGGACGTCGTCGGCGATCTTGAGAATCTCGGAGCCGACCAGCGAGCTGGCGATGGCGGAAACTCGTCCTGCGCGTGCACTCACGTCAGTCTCCCGGCTTGGCGCGTTGTGTGTCGTCGTGGGCATGAGGCAACATACAAAGCACCGGGACGATTCGCTTGGCGGCGGCCTTGCCGTGCCCCGCCGCGCGGACCCAAATTCGCGCCATGCCAACTCGCCGCGACTTCCTGACCACTCTCGGCGTGGCGCTCGGCGCTGCGTCACTCGGGTGCGCACGCGCGCTCGAGGCCGAGGACGTTACGCGGCCGCTGCCGCGCATCGGAATCCAGCTCTACACGCTGCGCTCGCTGATGGAGAAAGACGTGGAGGGCACACTCGCCCGCGTCGCCAGGATTGGATACAAGGAAGTCGAGTTCGCCGGCTACTTCGGCCGAACAGCTGCCCAGATCCGCGACATGCTCAGAGCAAATGGGCTGACGTCGCCGTCGACACACATTCCATTTCCGGCCTCGGACGACGCCTGGAAGCGCACGCTCGACGAAGCCAACGCGATCGGCCACGGGTGGGTGGTCATCGCCGGGCTGGACGCCGCGATGCGCAAGAATCCGGAGGATTGGGTGCGGGTCGCCGAGCGGTTCAATGCGTTGGGGGCGAAGGCGAAGGAGAATGGGCTGCGCTTTGCCTACCACAACCACGACTTCGAGTTCGCGCGCGTGGGAGATGGTACCGGCCTCGACTCCTTGCTCTCGAAGACCGACCCAAAGTTCGTCGACTTCGAGATGGACATCTATTGGGTGGTGAAGGGCGGCGGTGATCCGCTCGATCTGATCACGCGTCACCCGCATCGCTTTCCGCTCATGCACGCCAAGGACGCCACGGCCGCGCCGGCGCGCGCGATGGTGGACGTCGGCAGCGGAACGATCGACTTCGCGAAGATCTTCGCGCGCGAGAAGGAATCAGGGATGGTGCACGTGTTCGTGGAGCATGATTCGCCAACGGACCCACTGCAGTCCGCGACGAACAGCTACCGGTATCTGGCGGGGCTGAAGTATTAGCGACCAATAAGCCTCGAATCCGGCGGTGACGAAGTGCTGGTCGATCGACGAAGCAGCGTCCTCTCCTCCGTTGCCAGCATGACGCGCGCGCGCCAGATTCGCCGTGCTGGCTCCACCAGGGCCGCTGACCCGCCACGAGGAACTCAATGAACAAACCCGACACGTCGCCGTACGACGTCTGCATTGTGGGCTCGGGCGCCGGCGGCGGCATGGCCGCGTATGCGCTCACACAGGTCGGCGCCAAGGTCGTGTTGCTCGAGGCTGGCGGTGAATGGTATGCCTCCAAGGACTCGCAGATGTTCACACCGGCATGGGCCTCACCGCGGCGCGGCGCGTCAAAGCGTACTCGCCCATTCGGTGAGTTCGACGCCTGCGACGGCGGATGGGACATCGAGGGTGAGCCGTTCACGCGGGCACCCGGCACGCAATTCAGTTGGTGGCGCGGCAGGATGCTCGGCGGTCGCACGAACCATTGGGGCATGATTTCTCTGCGCTTTGGACCTGACGACTTCAAGAGCAAGAGCACGGATGGACTCGGCGACGATTGGCCGATCTCATACGACGATGTCGCGCCCTACTACGATCGCATCGACGATCTGATCGGCGTCTTCGGCAGCCGGGAGGGGCTGCGCAATCATCCGGACGGCAACTTTCAACCGGCGCCCCGCCCACGCTGCTACGAGCTGCTCGTCAAGAAGACGAGCGACAAGCTCGGCATCACCTGCATCCCGTCGCGTCTCTCCATCACGACGAAGGCAATTCACGGGCGCGAGGCCTGCCACTACTGCGGCCAGTGCAATCGCGGCTGCAAGGTGAAAGCGAATTTCTCGAGCCCCGACGTCCTCATCGGTCCCGCGCTGAAAACAGGAAAACTCACGCTCATCACGAACGCGATGGCGCGTGAAGTCACCGTCGGCAAGGACGGGCTCGCGACGGGCGTCTCGTACGTCGACAAGCGAACCAGCACCGAGAAGCACGTCAAGGCGAAGGTCGTCGTGCTCGCGGCGAGCGCCTGCGAATCAGCACGACTGATGATGAACTCCAAGTCACCGAAATTTCCGCAGGGGTTGGGCAATTCATCCGGCTGGGTAGGTAAAGGACTCACCGACACCACGGGCACCGACGTCTCCGGATTCATTCCGGCTCTGGTGGACCACGTGCCGCATAACGAAGACGGCGTCGGCGGCATGCACGTGTACATGCCCTGGTGGCTCGACAACAAGAAGCTCGACTTCCCTCGCGGCTACCATATTGAAGTGTGGGGCGGACTTGGCGCGCCGGGCTACGGCTTCATGGGCGGCATCGCGCGCTATCCTGGCGGTGGCGGTTACGGCAAGTCGCTCAAGGACGACTACCGAAAATACTACGGTGCGACGATCGGCTTCTCGGGTCGTGGCGAGATGATTCCCAACGCCGATTGCTACTGCGAGATCGATCCGACGATGGTGGATCAGTGGGGCATTCCCGTCCTGCGATTTCACTGGAAGTGGACGGACCACGAGTACAACCAGTCGAAGCACATGCAGGAGACGTTCAGATCGCTCATCGCCGAGATGGGCGGACAGGTGTTCAACCCGATGCCGACGAAGGAGCAGGGTTACGGACTCTCCACGGGCGGCTCGATCATTCACGAGCTGGGCTGCGTGCAGATGGGCGCCAACGAGAAGACCTCCGTGCTCAACGCGAACTGCCAGGCGCACGACTGCAAGAATCTCTTTGTCGCCGACGGCGGGCCATTCGTGACGCAGGCCGACAAGAACCCCACGTGGACGATCCTCGCGCTCGCCTGGCGCACGGCGGACTACATCGCGCAGCAACGCAAAGCGGGTGCACTATGAGCGACCTCAATCGCCGCGACGCGCTCAAGGTGCTCGGCATCGTTCCGCTCGCCGGCATGCTCGACTGGTCGGCGCCGAGTGTGGAGCGCACGACGCGCATGGTTGCCGCGCTGCACGCCGGGGAATCAGCGGGAGAAACGGCAGCGTACATGCCGAAATTCTTCACGCCTCATGAATGGCGCACGGTGCGCGTGCTTGCCGATATCGTCATTCCGAAAGACGAGCGCTCGGGCAACGCCACCGACGCGAAGGCGCCCGAGTTCATGGACTTCATGCTTGTCGACAAGGAGACCTCTGAAGCGTCGAAGGTCTCGATGCGTGGCGGGCTCGCTTGGCTCGACGCCGAGATGCGCAAGCGATTCGGCACGGATTTCGTCGCCAGCTCCGATGCCAATCGTCGTGCGGTGCTCGACGACATCGCGTATCCCAAAAAGGTCTCGCCCGAGCTGCGGAGAGGATCACAGTGGTTCGATCGTTTTCGGAACAACGTCGGGAGTGCGTTCTTCTCCAGCGCGATGGGCTGGCTGGACTTGAAATACCTGGGGAATGTGTTCGATCCGGATTGGAGTGGGTGCCCCAAGCCGGCCACTGACAAGCTCGGAGTTTCGTATGAGGAGTTCGATGCCAGTCTGGCGAGATCGCGCAAACTCTAAAGCAACTGAAGTACACATGTACGTTGGTACCCGTTCCTTCAGATAGTGAAATGACGACAACCCGTCTGGGCGTAGGATTCATCGGCTCTGGCTTCAACGCGAAGTTCCACATGCTCGGCTGGAAGGGCGTCCGCGACGCCGACGTACTCGGCGTCTGGAGCCCGAACGCAAAGAACGCGACAGCGGCAGCACGCTACGCAAACGATCTCGACGTCGGCGCAGCGAAGGCCTACAAGAGCATTGGCGACATGGTCGCCGATCCGGCGATCGATGCGATCTGGCTCACGGGTCCCAACCAGGCGCGCATTGAGAACGTCGAAGAGATCGTCGATGCCATCCATCGGGGTACGGGTTCGTTGGTAGGGATAGCATGCGAGAAGCCACTCGCGCGCAACGTGGCCGAGGCGAAGGAGGTCGCGCGGCTCGTGAAGAGCGTGGGGCTGATGCACGGCTACCTCGAGAACCAGGTCTTCGCGCCGCAGATCGAGACCGGCCGCGCACTGATCTGGGCGCGCGGCGCGGCGACGACGGGACGTCCATATCTCGCCCGCGCCGCCGAGGAGCACAGCGGGCCGCACATGCCCTGGTTCTGGCAGGGCGCGCTCCAGGGTGGTGGCGTTCTCAACGACATGATGTGCCACTCGGCGCTTGTCGTTCGACACCTGCTCACGAAGCCTGGTGAGCCGCTCGCGACCGTGCGTCCGAAGCGCATCACCGCGCACATCGCGTCGCTCAAGTGGTCGCGGCCCGAGTACGCGAAGAAGCTCGCGAAAGCGCAGCGCGGCGTGGACTACTCCAGGACGCCGAGCGAAGACTTCGCCAGCATGCTGATCGAGTTCGAGACGGATGACGGATACACGGTACTCGGCGAAGCTTCCACGTCGTGGAGCTTTATCGGCGCCGGGCTGCGTCTCTCCGCCGAGCTGCTTGGCCCGGAGTACTCGATGGCGTGGAACTCACTCGATGCGGGGCTGAAGGTGTTCTTCAGCCGCGAAGTGAAAGGGCGCGCCGGCGAGGATCTCGTCGAGAAACAGAACGCCGAAATGGGGCAGATGCCCGTCGTGGCGAATGAAGCCGTCGCGTATGGCTACGAAGCGGAGGACCGCCATTTCGTGCGCTGCTTCCTCGGCAAGGAGAAGCCGCTGCTCACCTTCGACGATGGACTCGAGGTGGTGCAGATACTCATGACCGCGTACAAGAGCGCCGAAGAGGGACGCACCCTCGACTTCCCGCCGCGCGGCCTGGACAAGTTCAAGCCAGCCGTGGCGCGCGGCGAATGGAAGCCACCGAAGCAGGGGCGCGGTCACAGCGCGTGACCGTTCTCGTTGAAGCGTGCGTCGACGCAATCGATGCGGCGCTGGAAGCCGAGCGCGGTGGAGCAGGCCGCATCGAGCTGTGCGGCGAGCTGCTGCAGGGCGGAGTGACGCCGAGCGCCGGATTGATTGGCGCCGTGTGGGAACGCGTCGAGATCCCGGTGTTCGTGCTGATCAGGCCCCGCACGGGAGACTTTCTCTATGACGCTGACGAGCTCGATGTGATGCTCCGCGACATCGAGATGGCGCGGTCACTCGACGTTGACGGCGTCGTGATCGGTGCGCTCACCCGTGATGGTGACGTCGATATTGGCACGGTGCACACGCTCATCGAAGCCGCGAAAAGCATGGACGTGACCTTCCATCGCGCGTTCGACTTCGTGCGGGATCAGGATGTCGCGCTGGAGGCGCTGATCGAGCTCGGAGTGGATCGGGTGCTGACCTCTGGTGGCGGCGCGACGGCGCTCAAGGGTGCGCCGGTTCTTGCTCGGCTGGTCAAACAGGCGGGCACGGACATCACGATCCTTGCCGGCGGATCGATCACGGCGTCGAATGTCGCCGACGTGGTGCGCGAATCAGGCGTGAGCGAGGTTCACGTGCGCGCGGCGGCGCGCGTGGACAGCGCGATGGTGCACCGGCGCTCGGACGTTACGCTGGCGCGTCCGGCAGCGGTCGGCGACTACGAGCGAGTGATGACGCGTGCAGCGGGGCTGCGAGAGATCATCGCGGCGATGGCCGCGATCTGATTGCGTGTGCCGCCCCGCGTCTGGGCACACGGTTCAGAAGATGAACATCCCGATGGCGGCCGCGAACATTACGGCGGTCGTCAACCCAACCACGATCTGCCCCAATCGTGAGCTCGGTTGATCGTTCATCAGCTGTCGATCCGACGCCGCGATCAATATGCCGACCAGCAGGAACGGGGCGAGCACGCCGTTGATCACCGCCGTCCAGTAGAGTGCCGACACTGGATTTACTCTGGCGAAGTTGAGTCCCACCCCGATCGCCACCGAGCAAATGAACGCCGCATAGAAGCCTGGGGCCCGATTGTACGGCTCGTCCATGCCATGCCGCCAACCGAAGATTTCCGCGAACGCGTAGGCGCCAGACCCGGCAAGCGTCGGAATGGCGAGCGCGCCCACCCCGAGCAAGCCCACGGTGTAGAGGAGCGACGCGAAGCGACCGGCGAGCGGTCTGAGCGCTTCGGCCACCTCGCGCGATGTCTCCAGCTTCGTCATCCCCGCGCGATGCAGCGTAAGCGCCGTCGCGAGAATGATGAAGAACATTGCCGCGTTGGAGAAGAACGTCCCGACGGTGATGTCAATCCCTCTCCTCGTGATCTCGTACGGCTTCGCGCCGACGCGATCCTCCACACGACGCTGGCCGAGAGATTTTTTTTCCTCGACTTCTTGCGACGCCTGCCAGAAGAAGAGGTACGGCGAGATCGTCGTGCCGAGGATGGCGACCAGCGTTGCCCAGGCGCCGCCGACCTTTGGCATGCTGGGGACGAAGGTATCATGCGCGACGATCGACCAAGTGGGCCCCACGTACAGCGCGGTGATGGCGTACGCGACGAGTGTAAGCGCAAGCCACTTGAGCCCTCTCGCGAGAGTCGCGTACCGCAGGCGAATCGTCGCGGTGGCGATACCCACGCCGAGCACGATGACCCAGATGCGCGAGTTCACGCCGGTCAACAGCTCGGCGGCGTCCGCCATGCCGGTCAGGTCCGCGCCGACGTTGATCGTATTCGCGATGAACAGCGAGATCGCGGCGATAAGCAGCACGGGGCGCGGGAACTTGTGCCGAAGTGCACCGGCGATACCCTGGCCGGTGACCATCCCGATCCGAGCACACATCGTCTGGACCGCAAGCATCAACGGCCAGGTGAAGAGCGCAGTCCACAGGAGTGCCGTGCCAAATTGCGCACCCGCGACCGAATAGGTCGCGATCCCGGATGGGTCGTCGTCCGCCGCACCGGTGACGATACCCGGTCCGAGACTCTTCCAGAACGCACGAATACCGACCGGGCGGGGCGCTTCGCGGGCCGCCTGCCGACGCTGTACTTCGCGGACATCGACCTTGTTTTGGTCCGTCATCGTGTTCGATCTCGAGATGTTCTGGGGTTAATGAACGAAACTCCGGTGCGGGCAGCGCGAGACCCTCATCGTGGGGCAACGCTCTCCTTTAATGTCGCACTGCGTTGCGATTGGCGCTCGCGGCACGTGATCTTCGAGAATCTCCGCCATCAACCCTATTGAGCGCCCCTCGGCAGGCGGCGAGCTGAGGCGATAGTAGAACGAAGCTTGAACGATACTGGCCTATAGTATGTGCACATGTCTCTCACCATAACGCGGATGTCGTACCGATGACGCAGCCGCGCTTTCCCCGCCTCGTGGGCTGGTTTGCCCCCCGCGCAGCCCCCCGCGCCCCCGACGATGCTGCGCCCGCGCCCCGCTGGGTCGACGCCGGGCTGCTCCTCGCGCTTGCCGCGACTGCATACGGAGTGATGCGGGTCGCGGCGGAGTGGCGCGCGCCTGCTGGCGGGCACGCTCGTCATGTCCGCGATCGTCATCGCCGGAAATCGGTTGGTCTGGCGCCGCCTCTACGTGCTCGCC
>Ga0209638_1000301_pt1 | contig 32478 bp, 31 predicted proteins | sample BarGraNGADG00211_FD_184490 | JGI IMG/M metagenome (GOLD analysis project Ga0209638, IMG submission 184490) | Arctic peat soil microbial communities from Barrow, Alaska - Barrow Graham LP Ref core NGADG0002-211 (SPAdes) (version 2) | ecosystem: Environmental > Terrestrial > Soil > Wetlands > Peat...
TCGTCGGTGAGTACGACCATCCGACCGTCCTCGGTCTCATAACCCTTGGCAATGTCGTCATACGACACCTGTTCGCCGTCGATGCTGCAGATCCGCTGGTACCTGATCCGACCGCCGTCCTCTCGGTGCACCTGACGGAACTGCACGTCATGGTTCTCCGTGGCCGAATAGAGCCGCACCGGCACATTGACCAGACCGAAGGACACGGCGCCCTTCCAGATGGCACGCACGATCAGCTCACTCGTCCTTTCACCAGGTCACTCTCCCTGAGTATTTCGGGATTGTCATCGTGTCCCGGCAGTTCTCTCGTACGTCAGGATGGATCCATGCGCCCCATGTTGGCTAGTCACGGAACCGCGATCCCCCTCGGTCCGGACTGGGCACACGAGATCAAGTGGGACGGCATGCGCGTCGTGGCCGATGTCACCGAAGGTCAGCTAACCCTGCTGTCCCGCAATGAGAACGACGTCACCACGCGCTTCCCGGAGCTGAGCATCCTTGCCAGCCCGGGGATGCCCGACGACATGCTGCTCGATGGTGAAGTGGTGTCGCTCGACGGTGGGCTCCCCTCGTTCTCGTACCTTGCTGAACGCATGCACGTCAGCGACGCCAGGAAGGCCCGCAAGCTGTCCGCCACGCGACCCGTCACCTTCATGGTGTTCGACCTCTTGCGCCTGTATGGCGTCGACCTCACCTCCCGGCCACTCGCCGAGCGGCGAGAAGCCCTGGAGCGAATCGGTCTCGGCGGCCCCAACACCCAGGTGCCTCCCACCTATGACGACGGTGAAGCGCTCTACGCCGCAACCCTGGCGCAGGGGCTGGAAGGTGTTGTCAGCAAACGACTCTCGTCCACATACAGTCCAGGACGACGCAGTCGTGACTGGCTGAAGTTCGCCCATCGCGCGTCAATGTCGGTGGTGATCGGCGGATGGCGGCTCGAGGCTGATAGCGCCCACCGCTTGGGCGCGGTGCTGGTCGGCACCCCGACTCCCCAGGGACTGCTGTATCGGGGTCGTGTCGGAAGCGGTCTGGCTGGCACGGAACAGGAGCGTGTCCTGACGGCTCTGCAGGATCTGAGCGTCGATGTCCCGCCTTTCGCCGACAAGGTGCCGAAGATGGATGCGCAGGGAACGACATGGGTTCGCCCGGAGGTCGTCGTGGACGTGAAGACGCTGGGTGTGTCCACACATGGCAGGCTGCGGCAACCGGCATACCGTGGTCTGCGACCTGATCTTTCATGGGCCGACCTGCAGGACGACCTGCAGGAAGAGGGGCGGGCTCGCTTGCCGGACCGTGAGACTGACCCGACGGCCGTGCTCGTTGACGGCCATCGTCTCCGGCTGAGCAACCTGGACAAGGTCATGTACCCAGCGACCGAGACCACCAAGGGTGAGGTGCTCAACTACTACGCGCGGGTGGCCCCGTTCCTGCTCCCCCACATCGCTGATCGGCCCGTCACTCGTATCCGCTGGCCGCACGGTACCGACGGACCGTCATTTTTCGAGAAGAACCTCCCGCCGGGCGCGCCGTCATGGCTGCGGCGTGTGGCAGTCCCCACCAGCGGCTCCCGCTCGGAAGGCGGCAGCAGCACCATCCATTACCCCGTCGTGGATGGTGCTGCGACCCTCGCCTACCTGGTGAACCTCGCCTCGTTGGAGCTCCACGTCCCACAGTGGCGATTCGATGCGGACGGTCAGCCATGCAATCCCGACCGGTTGGTCATCGACCTCGACCCGGGTGTTCCCGCGGGGTTGCACGAGTGCGCTCAGCTGGCCTTGCTGGTGCGCGAACGACTCGAGCGAATCGGGCTCAGGACGGCGCCGGTCACCAGCGGTAGCAAAGGAATGCAGCTGTATGCCGCATTGCCCGGCGAGCAGGACTCCGGCACGATCTGCGACATCGCCCGAGAGATCGCACAGGAGCTGACCAGACTGCGGCCCGGGCTGGTCCTGTGGAAGATGACCAAGTCCCTGCGCCCGGGCAAGGTGCTGTTGGACTGGAGTCAGAACGCCGCCGCCAAGACGACGATCGCGCCGTACTCGTTGCGTGGCAAGGAGGCTCCCTTTGTCGCCGCACCGCGCACATGGGCCGAGATCGAACGGGGGGCCGAGCGGCGAGACTTCCTGACCCAAATGGACATGGACGACGTTCTGGCCCGAGTGGCCAGCGATGGCGACCTGTTTGGCACGACCCTGGGCCAACCTTGACACGAAGCGGTTGTGGCTGGTCCCGAGACAGCAGTGGCTGCGCCCGAAGGCGCAGCCACCAGGGCTGGCTGGGTCAGCCGTTTACCTTGTCGTAGGCGGCCAGGACCTCCGCGGAGACACGACCGCGGTCGCTGACCTTGTGACCGCTGTTGCGCGCCCATTCGCGAACTGCGCCGAGGTCACCACGGCGCCCTCCAGCAGCTGCCTTGCGCGAGCTCTTGCGGCCGCCCGAGCGGCGGGCATGACCCACCCACGACGCCAGGTCGTCACGCATTTTCTTGGCATGGGCGGTGGTCAGGTCAATCTCATATGACACCCCGTCAAGCGAGAATGACACTGTCTCAGCCGCTGCTGCCCCATCGATGTCGTCAACCAACAGAACCTGGACACGCTGCGCCATGAAAACTCCCGAATGTGGAAAGCGACAAGCCGATGAACAGCGCTCAACGACTATTACGTATCCAACCATACGCGAAGATTCTTATGTCGCGGAATCCCCATTTTCGACATTGTTGGGTCGCTCCGCCGAGGCCGCCGAACGTTCTTGGCTGGCCTCCCACTTGGAATGCGCCAGGCGCTCGTTCCGGTCACCTTCGAGCATTGCCTTGATGACGACATAAAACAAGAAGGCAACCCCAGCGGACGGCAACAGGGCGCCAAGGCCGATCAACACAGAATGCATGCTCATGTTCCTTCCGGCTTCAGCAGCGGGAACAGAATGGTTTCGCGGATGCCCACGCCGGTGAACAGCATGACCAGACGATCGATGCCCAGACCGAGACCACCCATGGGCGGCGCGCCATACTCCAAAGCACGCAGGAAGTCCTCGTCGAGCTGCATCGCCTCAACGTCTCCAGCGGCTGCCCGCAGGGACTGAGCAGTGAGCCGATCCCGCTGGATCACCGGGTCAATCAGCTCCGAGAAGGCCGTACCGCGTTCAGTACCACCAATGATGAGGTCCCAAGCCTCGATGAGCTGAGGGTCCTTGCGGTGCGGTCGGGCCAGTGGCTGAGCCGATGGTGGATAGTCACAGACGAACGTCGGCTGGATCAACGTCGGCTCGACGATCTCGCCAAAGAGCTCCACCACCAGCTTCTCAGCCGTCCATTCGGGATTCACCGGCACATCGTGGCGCGCTGCGATCGCCCGAAGGGTCTTGGCATCCGTATCCGGTGTGATCTCTTCGCCGACCGCCTCGGAAAGGCCCTGATAGACGGGAAGCCAGCGCCATTCGTCATCGAGGTCGATCTGCCCGCCGAGGGTTTCGATGACTCGAGAACCATAAGCATCAGCCGCCGCGAGGACCATCTCCTGCATGAGGTGTGCCATCGTGTGTTGGTCACCAAAGGCTTCATAGACCTCGAGCATCGTAAATTCGGGGCTGTGTGTTGAGTCAACACCTTCGTTGCGGAAGATTCGCCCCATCTCGAAGACCTTCTCAACGCCCCCGACAACGGCTCGTTTGAGATACAGCTCAAGAGCAATGCGCAGCGACATGTCGATGTCGAACGCATTGAGGTGAGTCGGAAAAGGTCGGGCGGTGGCGCCGCCATGAACGAGCTGCAGAACGGGCGTCTCGATCTCGACGAACCCTCGGCCGTGCAGCGTGTCACGCACCGCGCGGACGATGGCCGCGCGGTGGCGGACCATGTCTCGGGCCTCCTGGCGCACGATCAGGTCGGCATAGCGCTGGCGCACCCGAGCCTCCTCGGACAGCTCGCTGTGCATGGTCGGAAGCGGTCGCAGGGCCTTGCTGGCCATGGCCCACTCGTCGGCCAGCACCGAGAGCTCACCCCGTTTGCTCGAGATCACCCGGCCGTGCACGAAGACGAAGTCGCCAAGGTCCACATCGGCCTTCCAGGAGATCAAAGCCTGCTCGCCAACCTCGGCCAGGCTGAGCATCGCCTGCAGTCGGGTGCCGTCGCCCTCCTGCAAGGTGGCGAAGGCCAGCTTGCCCGTGTTGCGGATGAAGACCACCCGACCCGCCACGCCCACGACGTCCTGGGTCTCCTCTGCGATCGCGAGGTGACCGTATGCCGCGCGCACCTCGGCAAGGGTGTGGGTGCGAGGTACGCCCACGGGATACGGCTCCCTGCCCTCGTCCAGCAGTCGGGCCCGTTTGCCCCGACGAACGCGCATCTGCTCAGGCAGGTCGATCTCGGGAACGGCAGGGTTGGGGGGCTGACTCACCCGGCAAGGGTACCCAGCAGCCGCCCCGTTCCTGCACAGGTAGTTTCAGGACATGGATGAGGTTGACACTGCGGGGACATTCGGCGCACGTCGCACGTCGTTCGGGGAATACGCGGCCGCCTATGACGCTGTACGCCCTGACTGGCCCGCAGGGACGGTTGCCTGGATGCTCGGATCACCGACAGTTGCAGCGGTATACAGGGTTGTCGACCTCGGTGCGGGGACGGGGCTGGGGACCCGTGCAATCGCGGCGATGGGGCACGACGTCCTCGCCGTCGAACCCTCGGACGGTATGCGCGACGCGCTCACGTCGTCACTCGGCGCTCTCCCTGAGCGTGTCGCCGCGCGCATCTCAACGTTGGCCGGCGGCGCTGAGGACATTCCCGTCGAGACCGGTTCGGTTGACGCTGTGGCGGTCTTCCAGGCGTGGCACTGGTTCGACGAAACGGCTGCCGCCCGAGAGTGCGCCCGCGTGCTCCGGCCAGGAGGCTGGCTGTCGATGGGATGGCACCACCGGTCCGAGGACGTGGCCTGGTTGCGCGAGCTGTCCGACATCGTCCAGCGTCGCGGTAACCAGCCGGACGACTACGAGGCTCCGCCGGTGTGGCCGGCGTTCGAGCCCTACGAGACCGAGCTCTTCACCCACCGGATGCGGCAGAGCGTCGAGAACCTCGTGCTGCATGCCTCGACGTGGTCCTACGTCGCGATCCGACCCGAACGCGACCGGATCCTTGATGAGGTGCGCGCCTTGGGACGACGGGTCGCCGATCGGGATGGCATGGTCGAGATCCCCCTGACCACCCGCTGTTACCGGCTGCGTCGCCGATGACGTGAAGGCTCGGGACTCGGTCCGAAGCCTCATCCGACACTTCCGGTTGAGTGCCGAGCTCAGAAGAGCGCAGTCCCGCTCACGGCAAGCTCGAGGTCGAGCAGCTGCTTCTTGCGGTCGAGGCCGCCGCCATAGCCGGTGAGGCTGCCATCTGCGCCGACGACGCGGTGGCACGGGATGATGATGCCGATCGGATTCTTCCCGTTCGCCAGGCCCACAGCCCGGGCGCCGCCCGGAGATCCGATTCGTCCGGCCAGCTCGCCATAGGACTCGGTCCGGCCGTAGGGAATCTCCTGCAAAGCAGCCCAGACCCGTCGCTGGAACTCGGACCCGTGTGGCGCCAGGGGCAGGTCGAAGCGGGTGAGCTCACCGGCAAAGTAGGCGTCGAGCTGGTCGGCGGCCGCCTTGAACGGCTCGACCTCACGGCCGCGCGGATTCGGTTCGCCGAGCTCGTCGTCGTCGGGACGGTGCCGCTGAAGGTCCATGTAGAGGCCCACGATCGCCCCCTCTTCGGCGACCAGGGTCAGTGTTCCGACGACACTGTCGATCACGGTATGGGTGCGCATCAGGCTGCCTCCGCATCGGGCATGCGATTGATCGGGTGGTCTCCGGTGGCCCAGAGATACTGCACGGCATAGGAACGCCAGGGACGCCAGAGGTAGGAGTGGTCGGTGAGTGTCTTGGGCGTCGCCGGCATCCCGAGCTGTTCGGCGGCGAGCCTGATGCCGAGGTCGCCGGCAAGGAACGCGTCGGGATCACCCAGGGATCGCATGGCGATGCTCTCGACCGTCCAGGGCCCGAAGCCGTGCAGTGCGTTGAGTCTGGCCCTCGCCTCGCGCCAGTCGGCGCCCAGGCCCAGGTCGAGCCGTCCCTGGGCCAGTTCCTCGACCAGGCCCATCATGGTGCGCCGTCGGGACTGCGGCATGGCGAGGTCAGCGGGGTCCATGGCGGCCAAGGCCTGCGGGGTGGGGAAGAGGTGCGTCAGCCCACCGTGTGGGTCAGGCACCAGATCGCCGTATGCGCGGACCAGTCGCCCCGCGTGAGTGCGCGCCGCGACCGTCGAAACCTGTTGTCCCAGAACGGCTCTGACCGCAAACTCGGCTGGGTCCACCGTCCTTGGAACCCGTCGGCCGGGACTGACGGCGACGAGTTTCGCCATCAGCGGGTCCTGGGAGAGCACGGCGTCGACCGCAACAGGATCGGCGTCCAGATCGAGCATCCAGCGGCATCGGCTGATGGCACTGGCCAGGTCACGCTGGTCGGTGAGGGAAATCTGACAAGCCACATGGTCCGGGGTCGGCTTGAGCGCGACGACAGCGTGTCCGTTCGTCAGCCGGATCGTCCTGCGGTAGGCGCCGGAGCGCCACTCCTCCACTCCCGGAACGGCGGTCGCCGCCAGGTGGCCAAACAGGTTGTCCGGGCAGAACGGCTTCCGGAAGGGCAGACGCAGTGACAGGGTGCCCGCGGTCGCGGCAGAGAGGTCCCGAGCACCTCTGGTGGAGTGCTTGCCTGCACGGCGGATGGCTCCCGCGCGCAGAGCCGTCGGTGACAGGGCGAAGACGTCTTGCACCGTGTCGTTGAACGCACGAATGCTGGCGAACCCTGCCGCGAAGGCGACGTCGCTCATGGGGAGGGCGCTCGTTTCGATGAGAACCCTTGCGGTTTGTGCCCTTTGGGCTCGCGCCAGGGCAAGTGGACCGGCTCCGACCTCCGCCGTGAGCTCACGTTGGATCTGACGCACGCTGTAGCCGAGCCGGCTCGCCAAACCCGTCACGCCCTCACGATCAACGACACCGTCGCCGATGAGTCGCATCGCCCGCGCGATCAGGTCCGAGCGTACGTTCCACTCCGGCGAGCCCGGGCTGGCATCAGGGCGGCAACGCTTACAAGCCCGGAAACCCGCCTGCTGCGCGGCAGCCGCGCTCGGGTAGAAACGCAGGTTCTTCAGGTGGGGCCGAGCCGGGCAGCTCGGGCGGCAGTAGATGCCGGTGGTCACGACAGCGCAGATGAACCAACCGTCAAAACGGGCGTCCCTGGAACGTATGGCCCGCTCACAAGCTTCGGTGTCATCGTGCATGTCCACCAGCATGCCTCGTGGCGACATCCTGCACTAGCGAAAATGCGACATCACCGATGCCGCGCCGGGTCGCGACCATAGTGCGAAGGATTGGGGGGTGCTGGGACGCCCACAATCCTTCGCCATATCGGCAATGTCACTCGTCAACGAGGTCAAGGGCGATGTCGAGGATTGGCGAGGAGTGGGTGATTGCGCCGACACTGAGGAAGTCGACGCCGGTCTCGGCGTACGCCCGCGCAACCGCCAGCGTCAGTCCCCCCGTTGCCTCGATCTGCACCAGTTCACCCGTAGCCCGAACGGCCTCGACGGTGGTCCGGATCAGGTCGACGGACATGTTGTCGCACAACAGGAACCGCGCACCCGCGGACACGGCTTCGAGCGCCTCAGCCGTGGTGGTGACCTCGACCTGTATGTCAACAGCTGGGTAAGTGTCATGCACAGCATCGACGGCGGTCGACACCGAACCTGCCGCCAGCTTGTGGTTGTCCTTGATCATCGCAACGTCGTACAGGCCCATCCGCTTGTTGGTGCCACCACCGCAGCGGACTGCGTACTTCTCCAGCGCACGCAGTCCGGGGGTCGTTTTCCGGGTGTCCAGCACCATGGCGCCGGTCCCCTCGAGGGCATCGGCCCACCGCCGCGTCTGGGTCGCCACTCCCGAGAGTCGGCTGATCAGGTTGAGCATGGTGCGTTCCCCCACGAGGATCGCCCGGGTGGAACCATGCAGGATGCCGATGACGTCGCCCTTGCGGACCAAGTCACCGTCCTCGCAACGCAGCTCCACGGCAACCTCACGCGACCCGATACGCTCGGTTACTGCACGAAAAACCAATGAGATCAACGGGATCCCCGCGACCACGCCGTCAGCCCTTGCCACGACGTTCGCAGCGCTGAGCTGGATGGCGGGGATGATGGCAGAGCTGGTGACGTCCAGACCGGGGAAGCCGCCGAGATCCTCGTCGAGGGCGCCCTCGACGACGACCTGCGCCCGGGTCTCCGGGAAGGTGTTCACAAGGCATCCTGGGATGTGACGTGATCATTGGATGTGACCGGGTGGAACGAGGTGGTGATCGACCCATCGGCCTCGCGGACGGCGTGGGTGTGTCCGAGCCAACGGGCATCATCGCGGTCGGTGAAGTCCGAACGGACATGGCCACCGCGGGACTCCTCACGCAGCGTGGCCACCGCAGTCAGGAGCTGTCCCACGTGTAGCAGGTTCGAGGTCTCCCACGAATCAGGATCGGCCGTGAGTCCCGGTGCCGAGTCGGCGATGATCTCGAGCTTCTTGGCTGCCTGGGCCAAGGAGTCGGCACTGCGCACCGCCCCTGCGCCGACCGTCATCGCCCGCTGGATCCCGGTGCGTTCCTTGCTGGCGACCAGCGTGGTGTCCTCCACCGACGCGAGAGGACCGGCCGGGCTCAGGTCCCCCGCAGCCAGTCGGGCCGTGATGTCGTCGGCGATGCGATGGGCGAAGACCAGGCCCTCGAGCAGGGAGTTGGACGCGAGCCGGTTGGCGCCGTGAACTCCTGTGCAGGAGACCTCCCCGCAGGCATACAGCCCAGCCAGGGTGGACCGACCGACCAGATCTGTGAGCACTCCGCCGCTGGCGAAGTGCTGGGCAGGAGCCACGGGCAGCAGCTCGCTCGCCGGGTCAAAGCCGAGCTCACGACAACGCGTGACGATTGACGGGAACCGCTTCTCGAGAAACTTCCTGCCCAGATGACGGGCGTCCAGATAGACGTGGTCGGCGTCGGTCTGGGCCATGCGGGCCACGATGGCCTTGGCCACGATGTCACGCGGCGCGAGGTCCGCGAGCTCATGGACACCCTGCATGAACCGCACCCCGTCGCGGTCGACCAGGAAGGCGCCTTCGCCGCGCATCGCCTCGGAGAGCAGCGGCTGCTGCCCGCTTGCGCCGTCGCCCAGCCAGAGCACCGTCGGGTGGAACTGGACGAACTCGAGGTCCGAGATCACGGCGCCAGCCCGCAACGCGGCCGCAACGCCATCACCCGTGGCCACAGAAGGGTTCGTCGTCGCCGAATAGACCTGACCGATCCCGCCGGTGGCGAGGACGACAGCGCGTGCACGGGCTGCCCCGACGCCATCGATCTGACCCTCGCCGATGACGTGCAACGTCACGCCGCACACACGAGCATCCTTGTCCTGCAACAGATCCACGACCAACGCGTGCTCGAGCACCTCGATACCGGGATCTTCCTTGACCGCGGCCAGCGCCACGGCCAGCGCCGCGATCAGCGCCCGGGAGACCTCTTTTCCGGTCGCGTCTCCACCGGCGTGGGCGATCCGGTCACGGCCGTGGCCACCCTCTCTCGTCAGCGAGATCTCGCCGTCAGGCCCACGGTCGAACTCCATTCCGAGAGTCGCGAGCTCACGAACACGAGCCGGGCCCTCGGTGACCAGGACGCGCACGGCCTCCTCGTCGCAGACGCCTGCGCCGGCGACCAGGGTGTCGAGAAGATGCTCGTCCGCGGAGTCGGCGGGATCCAGAGCAGCAGCGATTCCACCCTGGGCCCACTGTGTCGACCCCTCAGGCAGCAAGGTCTTGGTCACCAGCAGCACGCGGTCGACCCGTTGGCGCAGACGGAGTGCGGCGGTCAGACCGGCAACCCCGGAGCCGACGACGATGACGTCGGCCGAAGCGACCCAACCGGGTTCCGGCGCCACCAGCCGTGCCGGGATGCGCAGCGTCGGGATCGTGAGCTTCACAGCTGACCTCGAGGCGTCCCTGACGCCTCGAGTCCAAACCCGTCCGGAACGAGTCCTGGGTCGCCCCCGACGTCGACGATGCGGTTGTCGTGGTCGACGAAGACCACGCGCGGCACGAACGTCCTGGCCTCGAGCTCGTCCATCTGGGCGTAGGCGATGATGATCGCGACGTCGCCTGGCTGGACCAGGAGGGCGGCCGCGCCGTTGATGCAGATCTGCCCGGTTCCTGCCTCACCTTCGATGACATACGTCGTCAGCCGGTTGCCGTTGGTGACGTCGACGATGCTCACCTGTTCACCGGGCATCAGCCGGGCAGCCTCGAGGAGGGTGCGGTCGATCGTCACGGAGCCGACGTAGTCGAGATCTGCTTGTGTGACCGTCACCCGATGGAGCTTGGCGTAGAGCATGGTGCGCAACACTGCGATGTCCTTCAGCTCAGAGGGTTATGGGGGCCGGCAGACCCGATGGCGCTCGGCGGACCATCGTCCCGGCCGGCGGCGTCGGAGAAGATCTCGAGCGCACCGCCGCCCGGACCGACGTTGACGGGAACATTGTCGATCAAGCGGGTCGTGCCCACCCGCCCAGCAACGGCGAGCAGGGCCTCGCCTCGGTACCACTCGGGGACGTCCTCCAGCGTCGCGGGATGCACGAGCACGAGGTAGTCGATGAGCGCCAGCGGTTCCCCGACGAGCACGGCCCTGGCAGCGCGGCGTACGGCCGAAGGTCCCTCCGTAGCGGCTGCGGCTCCGGCGTGCAGCGCCCGGGACAGACACAACGCTGTCTCGCGGTCGGACGCGGTGAGGTACATGTTTCGGCTGCTCAGCGCGAGGCCATCGGCCTCGCGGACCGTCGGCACCGCGACCACGTCGACGGGGAAGTCCAGGTCGCGCGCCATCCGCCGAATCAGCAGCAGCTGCTGGGCGTCCTTCTGGCCGTAGTAGGCGAGGTCGGCACCGGTCAGGTGAAGCAGTTTGCCGACCACGGTGAGCACCCCGTCGAAGTGGCCGGGACGCGCCTGACCCTCGAGCACGTTCCCGAGCGGCCCGGCGGAGACCCGAACCCCCGGATCGCCGTCGGGATAGATGTCATCTGGCGTCGGCAGGAAGACCAGGTCGACGCCTTCGCGCCGGCAGATCGCCATGTCGGAATCGACCGTGCGGGGGTATCGCGAGAGGTCCTCACGGGGGCCGAACTGCAAGGGGTTGAGGAATACCGTCACGATCACGTGTCTCGCATGCGCCCTCGCCCGACGGATCAACGCCGAGTGTCCCTCATGGAGGGCGCCCATCGTCATGACCACGGCGACGCCACCATCGCCCAGCTCTGCGCGAGCAGCTTTGAGCTCCGCACGGGTCCGCGCAACCACCGGCTCGGTCCGTTCAAAGGTCTCGGTCACGGTCGCTCCTTGGGTGCGGCGAGGATGTCGAGCAGAGCCTCGGCCCCGGTCGGCGTCAGTCGCCCACTGGCGAGCGCCCTCTGTGCGGTCGCTCGGGCCAGCGCGACGTAGGTCGGGCGGATGTCGGGAGTCTGCTCGGTCAGTTGTGCCAGGTGCGCAGCAACCGTACCCGCATCACCGCGCGCAACCGGCCCGGTGAGAGCACCGTCACCGAGCCGGAGCACGTTGTCCAGCGCCGCCTGCAGGAGGGGCGCAATGAGCCGCTGAGGGTCCTGCACTCCCGCCGACCCGACGATCTGCATGGCCTGCGCCACCAGGGTCACGAGGTGATTTGCGCCGTGCGCGAGCCCCGCGTGGTACATCGGCCGGTTCTGTTCGTCGATCCACACCGGCTCTGCACCCATCTCGACCACGAGCGCCTCAGCGACGGGTCGCAAGGCCTCTGGCGCCGTGATGCCGAAGCAGCAGTCGGTCAGTCGCACCAGGTCCATCGACGTGCCGGTGAACGTCATCACCGGATGCAGGGCCAGCCCCAGCACATGATGACCGGCCGCGGCGTCGAAGACGGCTATGCCGTATCGACCCGAGGTGTGCACCACGATCTGTCCGGCCTGCCAAGAGCCTGTGGTGCTCAAACCAGCGATCAGATCAGGCAGCGCATCGTCGGGAACCGTCAACAGGACCAGCTCGGCCCGCCTGACGACCTCCTCGACGGACGTGACCGGTATGCCGGGCAGCAGCGCGGACGCACGCGCCCGGGACTGCTCGCTGACACCCGAGACGGCCACCAGGCGGTGGCCCGCCTGGAGCAGGGCTGCGCCGAGCACGGCACCGACTCGGCCGGTACCGACGATCCCGACGTCCAGCCGGGCGGGTCGCTGCGTCGCCGTATGCAGATCACTCACGCCGGAAACGCTAGCGCGTTCGTGAAACACGTAGCGTTCAGCCCGTGACGTGGACTCCGTGGAAGCAGGCATGGGATCAGGCTCTCTACGGCGAGAGCGGGTTCTACCGCCAGGCGACGGGACCCGCTGGGCACTTCTCGACCGCGACTCAGGGAATCCCGCAGATCGGCGAGCTGTTGGCCCGGGCCCTGTTGAACCTCATGGACCAGAAGGGTCTCGACACCTTCGTGGACATGGGATGTGGCCGTGGCGAGCTGCTCGAGCATGTCCACCGGCTTGGCCCTCACGTGCACTGTGTCGGGGTCGACATCGTTGGAAGACCCGAGCTCAGTGAACCCATCACGTGGATTCGCTCTCCCGGCGGGGACCAGCTGCCCGACGAGCTCGACGGCCTGAGCGACACCTTGATCGTCGCCAACGAATGGCTCGACGTGGTGCCCTGTCCGATCGCCGAGATGGACGAGAACGGTGAGCTCCGCGAGGTCCTCGTGAACGTCCCGTCTGGCGCAGAACACTATGGCGAGGTCGTGTCAGGCCCTGACCGTGAGTGGTGCCAGTGGTTCTGGCCCATTGACCGTCTCGAGCCTGGGGATCGCGTCGAGATCGGCGAAACGCGTGACACCGCCTGGGACCACCTGCTGGCCCGACTCGCATCCGGTCTCGCGGTCGCCGTCGACTACGGCCACACCATCGACTCCCGCCCTGCGATGGGCACCCTGACCGGCTTCAGGCACGGCCGTCAGGTGCTGCCCATCCCCGACGGATCCTGCGACCTGACCGCTCACGTCGCCATGGACTCCCTCAGCCATGACCAGCTCATGGATCAGCGGACGGCGTTGCGGCAGCTGGGAGTCAGCGGCCAGACTCCGCCACACGAGCTGTCGCGTAGCGACCCGATGGCATACCTGCGGGGCTTGAGCACCGCCTCCGCAGCCGTGGCGTTGACGGCCAAGGGCGGACTCGGCGACTTCATGTGGGCCTTCGCCCAGTCGCGATGAGAGGATGGGGTCCCACATGACGATCATCTCCTTCAGGCTCTGCCCTCACCGCTCGGCGGCCGCACTCTGTCTATCCATGACCGTGGCCCTGCTGAGCGGCTGCGCCGGTGGCGCCTCGACGGGGCAGGGTCCTGCGGCGACCGTGACAGCCTCGCCCGGGGTGACGGCCAGCGGCGAGCCGACGACCAGCCAGGCTGGCGGCCCGAAAAGCGACGTCATCGGCCGCGCCTTCGATCTGGGAACGATCGTCAAGGTGGTGCAGGACGGTGGGGTCCCCGTCATCATCTTTGACCGCTGGACCGCACGAGGGGTCAAGGACGCCACAGTTGCGGCCAACGGCGTTCCGATGGGCATCCACTCCGATGCGCGCTTCGAGAATCTCAACAGCAAGACCACGTTCCGCATCCCCGTAGTCGACGGGGCGATCTTCAACTACAGCCACTGCGTCGCCATCGACCAACCTGCGCAGCAGCGATCCTCGACACTTGAGGAGTTCGCACAGCTCAAGAGCCCTGAAAACGTCATCCTGCTGACCCTCGACCCCAAGGGGCGCGTCACCAAGGCCCAGAACGACGCTCCCTGCTGATCGGTCGCCGCCCTCAGCACCATATTGCGCTCATGCCAGACTGACCGGTATGACGACGCCGACCATGCCGCGAGAACTCACCGTTGGAACCGGCGCCGGAGTGCTCGCCACGACCGACATGGTGCTCAACATCGGGCCACAGCACCCTGCGACCCACGGCGTGCTTCGACTTCGCCTGGTCGTGGACGGTGAGCGCATCGTCAGCGCCGAACCGATCGTGGGCTACATGCACCGCGGCGCCGAGAAGCTGTTCGAGGTGCGCGACTACCGGCAGATCATGGCCCTGGCCAACCGCCACGACTGGCTCTCGGGGTTCGCCAACGAGCTCGGTGTGGTTCTTGGGGTCGAGGCCATGCTCGGCATGGAAGTGCCCGTAAGGGCCACATGGATCCGCACCCTGCTGTCCGAGCTCACCCGCGTCATGAGCCATCTGGTGTTCCTCGGCTCCTACCCCCTCGAGCTGGGTGCCATCACCCCGATCTTCTACTCGTTCCGCGAGCGCGAAGAGCTTCAGGCGGTGCTGGAAGAGGCCACCGGCGGGCGGATGCACCTCATGTTCAACCAGGTCGGCGGTCTCAAGGCTGACCTTCCCGCTGGTTGGCTGGGGCGGGCCGAATCGGCGATCAAGACCGTGCGGGGCCGCCTGCCCGACCTCGAGAGCCTGCTCGTCGGCAACGAGATCATCCACGCCCGCGCCCGCGGCGTAGGGGTTCTGACGCCGGGGATGATTGCGCAATACGGTGTTTCAGGCCCGATCGCCCGCGCCTCGGGCGTCGACATGGACCTTCGTCGCGACGAGCCGTACCTGGCCTATGGCGAGCTGTTCGTCGAGGGTGGTCCCGGTCGAGTCGTCACCCGCACTGAGGGCGACGCGCTGGCGCGACTCGAATGCCTGCTGGAGCAGGTCCACGTGAGCCTTGACCTGGCCGAGCACTGCCTGACCGTCCTCGGGTCGCTCCCGCAGGGGCCGATCAACGGCAAGCTTCCCAAGGTGCTGAAGGTGCCCGAAGGTCACCGCTACACCCAGACGGAGAACCCGCTGGGCTTCAACGGCTACTACCTCGTCTCGCGGGGAGAGAAGACCCCGTGGCGGCTCAAGCTGCGCTCCGCGTCCTTCAACAACGTCGCCGTGCTGTCGGCTGTCTTGCCAGGCAATCTCATCTCGGACATGGTCTCGATCCTGGGCTCGATGTTCTTCGTCGTCGGAGACGTCGACAAGTAGGCCACCGAACACCTCGCAACGACCGTTTTCGACTCCACAGACCCCACAAACGGTCGTTTCCGGGTGTTCGGTCAGTGGATGGGGTCTTGGCTGTTGACTTCGCCGTTCCCGTTCCCGTTCCCGTTCCCGTTGCCGTTCCCGTTGTCGCCTTCGTCGCCCCCGTCGACCCGGCACATCCCCTGAGTAACCAACCCGGCGATCGCCAGCAGAGCTCCCCCTGCCGCCGACGCTGCCAGTAGCAGGACAACCGCGCGGCGCGCACCGAGGTCGAAGACCGGGAGCAGCACCAGCACCTGCGCGAGGTACCAGCCAGCCACCAGCGCACCGGTCAGAGCCGCCGCCTGCGCCAGGACCAGCGTGCGCATGGCCCGCAGCGGGTTGAGCGGTTTCTTGGCCTGTCCGCGAAGGAAACGACGAATCGGCAGTCCGGTGAAGAAGACGCCGCAGGCCATGAACACCAGGACGATGACCGCACCCCAGGATGCTGGGGGGAGCTCGTGACCCTGCCCGGTCCAGACCCGCAGCCCTGGGTAGGCGATCGCGGTGACGGCAAACCCGAGAAGCAGCACGAGTCTGATCGAGACGCCGCGGCCGTCCCTCACCATGACGGACCCCACTGCGGGCCGGGCCGTATGCCGTCCTGGTCTGCTCGCTCAAGAAGCTCACTCACCGGGACCAGCGCCTCACCAACGCGGAGCTGGGCCTCGGCGTTGACGGCGAACCACGGTGCAAGAACGAAGGCCCGCTCGTGTGCGCGGGGATGTGGCAACACCAGCTCCGGATCCTGGCTGAACAGCTCCGAGTCGGACTCAGGGTCGCCATACTGAATGAGGTCAAGATCCAGACTTCTTGCACCCCAACGGGTTTCGCGAACCCGACCATGATCGGCCTCGATCGCATGGAGCTCGGTGAGCAACGCGAATGGCGCCAACCGGGTCCGGGCCAACACGACGGCGTTGAGATAGACAGGTTGGTCGGGACCTCCAACCGGGTCCGTCTCGAAGAGGTCGGAAACCGCGGTGATGCGTAGGCCGTCAACATCGGCCAGCGCTCGAACCGCGGCCTCGAGCGTTGGCTGCACCGCGCCAAGGTTGGCGCCGAGGGCGATCACGACCCGTTCGTCGCGATGGCGCTCGAGCGTCACCAGGACGTCCGCGAACGGCACTCCCACGGGGGCCTGTGGCTTGTGGACCGTCACCTCGACGGCCTGCACCAACGGGCGCCGCAGTGCAGCCGCGGCGATCTGCTCAGCCAGACTCTCGATCAGGTCCAGCGACGGCCCGGTGATCAGTCCCACGATGTCGGCGGCGACGTCCGCGTAGCTGACCGTGTGCTCGAGGAGATCGCTGCGACCCGCGCGCCGCAGGTCAACGTCGAGAGTCACGTCAACGACGAAATCCTGACCCTGTGTCTTCTCGAAGTCGAGCACCCCGTGGAAGCCATGAGCCGAGATTCCTTGCAGGACAATGCGATCCGTCATCGAGCTGCCTCCGTTGCCGCGACCACCCGAAGCGCGTCGACACTCGAGGCTACGTCGTGGACACGCACGGCCCAGACTCCGGCGAGTGCTGCAAGCACTGTGGTCGCGGCGGTTGCCGCATCTCGCTGCGCAGGAGGACAACTCTCGGCACCCTCTGGGACACCCAGGCGGCCCAGGAATATCTTGCGCGACGTTCCCACCAGCACCGGAAAGCCCAGCGACTCCACCGCGTCCAGATGGGCCAGCAACGACCAGTTGTGCTCTGCCAGCTTGGCGAAGCCGAATCCCGGGTCGAGGATCAGCTGGTCCCGGTCCACACCCTGACCGCAGAGGTCGGTCACCCGCTCGGTCAGCGAGCGGCATACGTCTGAGACAACGTCGTCATATGACGCACGGCTCTGCATGGTGGCGCTGTGACCACGCCAGTGCATGACAACGAACGGCACCTGCATAGCGGCGACCACCCGCGCCATGTCTGTGTCCGCCAGGCCTCCGCTGACGTCGTTCACGATGGAGGCACCCGCCTCGACAGCCTGGGCTGCGACGGCCGCCCTCATGGTGTCGATGGAGACCCGGGCACCGCTGCGGGCCAGCTCGCGGATCACGGGGATGACTCGGCGCAGCTCTTCGTCCTCGGTCGTGCGGATGGCGCCGGGACGGGTGGACTCACCGCCCACGTCCAGAATGTCGGCGCCCTGCTCCAGCAGCTCCCGACCGTGGGCTATCCCGGCCTCGGGGGTGAACCACAGGCCCCCGTCGCTGAAGGAGTCGGGAGTGACGTTGACAACTCCCATGACGAGGGTGTGCATGATCATGCTCCGCTGAGTCGGCGCAGGTGCGGCCAGGTGAGGAAAGCCTCGGCCTCAAGGGCGGCGACGGCGATGCGCGGGAGGTCACGAGTGGCCGGATAGACGACGAAGCGCGGTACCCAGGTCGGCTGGAACTTGGCGTTGAACCGATACAGGCTCTCGATCTGGAACCAGCGTGAGGCGAACAACAGCACTCTGCGCCACGCTCGCAGAAACGGTCCGGCGCCCAGCCGCTCTCCGCGTTCGAGGGTCGACCGAAAGGCCGCAAAGTTGAGGGAGACGCGGTTGACGCCGAGCTGGGGGCACGACCTCAGCGCGTCCACGATGAGCAGCTCGTTCACGCCGGCATCGGCGGTGCGATCGCGGCGCATGAGATCCAGGGACATCCCGTCGGGACCCCAAGGGACGAACTGCAGGAACGCTCTCATGACGCCATCCTGGCGTGCCACCACGTAGACGCAGTCGGGGTCAACGGGGTCCACCAGCCGACCCAGGGCCATCGAGAAACCCCGTTCGGTCTCGGTGCCCCGCCAGGCGTCTGCATCGACAAGAGCACGCCGTCGCTCACCCTCGGAGACGCTGCCGGACCGCAGGACCTCCGTGGTGTAGCCGGCCCGTTCGATCCGTTTCACCATCTGCCGCACATTACGCATCGGCCGACCCTCGAGCGAGAACGCCGCCACGTCCACCACGGCCTCGTCGCCGAGCTCCAGGGCACTGAAGCCGGTCTCCCTGCACCAGACCGTGCCGGCCCGCTCCGAACATCCGATCACCGCCGGCGTCCAGGCGTGCAGCTCGGCCTCGGTCAGGAAGCTCGTGATCGCACCGGGCCACGCCTCTGGGTCCCCGAGCGGATCACCACTGGCCAGCATCACGCCAGAGACGACGCGGTAGGCGATCGCAGCCTTGCCGGACTCGGACCAGACCACGCTCTTGTCGCGACGCAGGTTGAAGTAGCCGAGAGAGTCCGGGCTGCTCTGGAGCAGGGCACGCATGGACGCCTCGTCAGCATCGGTCAGCTCCGGGCGCGGCTCCGGGGCACGCAGAGCGAGGTAGATGGTTGTCAGGGCTGTCATCAAGCCCAGCGCTGAAAGTACGAAGTCATTCAGGTCGTTGATGCTGTCGGGGAAAAAGTTCATCGGGCCATTGAGGCCCACCAGGTCGAAAGAAACCTCATGGACGATGGTCACCAGGCTCGGTGGCCCTCCCACCACGTGATCACGCAGCGCGAACACCATGAGCACACCCACGACGAAGCTCGTCACGGCCAGAACGAAGAACGCGCGCACCGCCCGCCAACGTGTCCTCGGGTCGCCCAATGCCCGGAACTCTTCCCGGTAGACGATCAGCGCGACCAGCATGGCCAGCGACAGGACGAGCGGGACGAGCTCGAACTTGACCGTGTGACCAACGACGCTGAAAGCCAGCAGCGCCACCGCCGCGCGCCACGCCCGGCGCTTGCGTCGTCGCAGGGCATGAGCCAGCAGCAGCAGCAGTATTCCGGATACGACCGTCGTTGCAGATGCGGCGGCGACGGCGCCCGGCAACAGATCTGTCAGTGGGAGCAGTCGATGCCGCCAGCCAGGTCGCAGACCAGTGACGATATCGGCAAGACCGACCAGGTAGGCGAGCGCGCCGATGACCCTTGGAGCCCGTGAACGACGGTTGGCGAAGCCGCCCAGAACGGAAGAAGCTGGCGAGGACGTGCGCGACGGAGCGCGATCGCTCACCGGCTGCCGCCCAGCACCAGACCCATCGCCTCGGCGCGGGTCGCAGGATCACGAAGCTGCCCGCGCACGGCCGACGTGATGGTCCGCGAACCCGGCTGGCGCACTCCACGCATGGACATGCACAGGTGTTCGCACTCGATGACGACCAGCGCTCCCAGGGGCTTGAGGTGCGCAGTCAGCGCATCGGCGATCTGCGTGGTCAGCCGTTCCTGGACCTGAGGCCGACGTGCATAGACATCCACCAGACGCGCCAGTTTGGACAGGCCTGTCACCCGCCCGTCGCGGCCGGGGATGTAGCCCACGTGAGCGACGCCATGGAAGGGCACGAGATGGTGCTCGCACGTGCTGTACACCTCGATGTCGCGCACGAGGATGAGCTCGTCGTGACCGAGCTCAAAGGTCGTGGTGAGGACATCCTCGGGTCGTTGCGCCATGCCTGCGAAGATCTCGGCGTAGGACCTGGCCACTCGCCCGGGTGTCCCTTTGAGCCCCTCGCGATCGGGGTCCTCGCCGATCGCCAACAGGATCTCGCGAACCGCGCGCTCAGCACGCTCCAGGTCAATCGGAGCTGGGGTCGACATGGCCGCCCTCTGGAACCTCGATGACGGCCGTCGCGGGGTGCTCCTCGCGAACCTGCTCCGCGCCGATGGTCACGTCCTGAACTTCTGCGGGCTTCGACCCATTGGCGGCGGCGACTTCGGCAGGCGTCTGAACCGGCGGCTGGTCACTGACATGCCGACGGTCGCTGGACAGCCAGACCGGCCGAGCCGGGCGCTTGACGATGTCCGCGAAGATGACGGCGAGCTGGTCCTTGCCCAGGGTCTCTTTCTCGAGCAGCTCGAGCACCAAGGCGTCGAGAATATGACGATTGTCGTTCAGCGAATGCCAGGCCTCGTCGTGGGCGGCCTCGATCAGGCGACGGATCTCTTCGTCGACCACGCCGGCCACTGCCTCGGAGTAGTCGCGCTGATGGCCCATGTCCCGACCGAGGAAGACCTCTCCACTGCCATCCTGACCGAGCTTGATGGCACCGATGCGCTCGCTCATGCCGTACTGGGTCACCATGCGTCGGGCCAGGGTGGTGACCTTCTCGATGTCGTTGCCGGCGCCCGTCGTCGGGTCGTGGAAGATCATCTCCTCGGCGACCCGACCGCCCAGGGCGAAGGCCAGCTGGTCGAGGATCTCGTTGCGGGTCGTGGAGTACTTGTCGTCCAGCGGCATGACCATGGTGTAACCAAGAGCCCGACCGCGGGGCAGGATCGTGATCTTCGTGACCGGGTCCGTGTTGAGCATGGCCGACGCAACGACCGCGTGTCCGCCCTCGTGGTAGGCGGTGATCTTCTTCTCTTTGGCACTCATGATCCGGGTGCGCTTCTGCGGGCCGGCGACGACACGGTCGATCGCCTCGTCCAGGGCTTCGTCGTCGATGAGCTTGTTGTTGCCTCGCGCAGTGAGCAACGCCGCCTCGTTCAGGACGTTGGCCAGGTCGGCACCGGTGAAACCAGGCGTCCGTCGGGCCACCGCGAGCAGGTCGACGCCAGTGGCCAACGGCTTGCCCTTGCCATGCACCTGCAGGATGCGGTGGCGTCCGATCATGTCGGGTGCATCGACCGCGATCTGGCGGTCGAAGCGGCCAGGGCGCAGGAGGGCGGGGTCAAGGATGTCAGGTCGGTTGGTGGCAGCGATCAGGATGACGTTGGTCTTGACGTCGAAGCCGTCCATCTCGACGAGGAGCTGGTTGAGCGTCTGCTCACGCTCATCGTGGCCACCGCCGAGGCCGGCACCACGGTGGCGACCGACGGCATCGATCTCGTCGACGAAGACGATCGCGGGGGCGTTGGCCTTGGCCTGTTCGAACAGGTCGCGCACCCGGGAGGCGCCGACGCCGACGAACATCTCGACGAAGTCCGAGCCGGAGATCGAGTAGAACGGCACGGCAGCCTCGCCCGCGACAGCGCGCGCCAGCAGGGTCTTGCCGGTGCCGGGCGGGCCGTAGAGCAGGACGCCCTTGGGGATCTTGGCACCCACGGCGAGGAACTTGGCCGGCTCGGCGAGGAACTCCTTGATCTCCAGCAGCTCCTCGACGGCCTCATCCACGCCCGCGACGTCGGCGAACGTGACCTTGGGGGTGTCTTTGTTTGCGAGCTTGGCCTTGCTCTTGCCGAACTGCATGACCTTGGAGCCGCCCCCCTGCATCTGCCCCATCAGGAACCAGAACAGACCAAGGACGATGATCAGGGGGATGATGGTGGCCAGGAGGCTGAAGAGCCAGTTCTGCTGCGGCGGGTCATCGGTGTAGCCCTTGGGCGGCAGGTGCGTCCTGACGGCCGTCACCAGGCTCCCACCGCGCTGGGGGACGTAGTAGGCCATGACCTTGCCGGCCGCCTTGACGTTGTTGCCGTCGGAGTACGTCTGGCCCGGTTTGAGGGTGAGGTCGATCTCGTCCGTACCGACGAACTTGGCCGAGTCCACGGCGCCGTCATTGATCAGCTTCTCGGCGGCCGAGGTGTCGATGCGGGCGAAGCTGCTGGAGTCGGCAACAGAGAGCCAGAGCACGCCGATGCCGAAGATGAGCACGACCCAGACGACCGGGGTGCGAAGGATGCGCTTGAAGTCCATGTATCTGCGAGGCTTGGTGCCCCGTCCCTCCTGCTCGCTCTGCCATGTCAACCGCGATCTGAGCCAGTGCGGCAACGGTCATCACGACGGTACACCGCACGGAACCGCTACGGTCTCGCCAGTCAAACGCCCGACACGGTGCTGGTGTTCCAGAACTCGATCCGGTGCCGCCTCAGGAGTAGACGTGAGGCGCCAAGGTGCCGACGTCGCGCAGGTTGCGGAACTTCTCGGCGTAGTCCAGGCCGTAGCCGACGACGAACTCGTTGGGGATGTCAAAGCCCACGTACTTGACCTCGACCTCGACCTTGGCGGCCCCGGGCTTGCGCAGAAGCGTCAAGATCTCCACCGACGCGGCGGACCTGGACTCGAGGTTGGACCTGATCCAGCTCAGCGTCAGCCCCGAGTCGACGATGTCCTCGACGATCAGCACGTGCCGACCGGTGATGTCGGTATCGAGGTCCTTCAGGATGCGGACGACGCCGGAGCTCTTCGTGCCGGAACCGTAGGACGAGATGGCCATCCAGTCCATCGGAGCGGTGCCTGGCAGGGCGCGCATCAGGTCGGACATGACCATCACCGCGCCCTTGAGGACACCCACCAACAACAGGTCTTTGCCTTCGTAGTCGTGCCAGACGTCGGCAGCCAGCTCACCGAGCCTGACCTGAATCTGCGCTTCGGTGACCAGCACACGTTCGAGGTCAGCTCCCATATGGGCGGCGTCCACGGCATCTCCTTGAGCTATCTTTTCGGGTGGTCAGTCTGGTCGGGGACAAGCGTGCATGGGTGGTGAGCGAGGTCAACGCGAGGCGGGTCTTTCGCCTATTCAACCGGACGAGTGGGCGCGACGAACACCCGACCGCCGCTTCGGCTGCCTTGAACATGACCCGGCAGATCGATCGGCCCCTGCCCTCGCCAGCCGGTGACCAGGGTGTCGAGCGCCTCGACGTGGACCGCGAACAGTGCACCTGGCGGACACCCCGCCTCGAGCGCGAGAAGTCGCCAGACACGGGTGCGAACGGCCCGAGGCAGTGCCAGGAGCACCGCCGCCCGGACGGGACCCTGCTCCATCTCGTCACGGGCCTGGGCTGCGAGATCGTCGAGCACATCGGCGTCCTCCCGCAACAGATCAGCTGAACGCGCCAGCGCAGCAACTGTTCCGCGCCCGAGCTCGGCCTCCAACACGGGCAGCAGGGCACGTGCCCGAGCCCGCCCGTATGCCGGGTCGCTGTTGTGCGGGTCCACCCACGCTGTGAGCCCGGCCGCGTCACAGGCGGCGACGGTGATGGCCCTGGCCACTCCCAGAAGGGGACGGACGTACGGACCGCGGCGCATCGGCATACCGGAGAGTGAGCGGGCGCCGGAACCCCTGGCGAGGCCCAGCAGAACCTGCTCAGCCTGGTCGTCGCGGGTGTGACCGAGCATGACCGCCACCGCCCCCACTCGTTCGGCGACGTCTTCGAAGGCCCTGTATCGCGCGTCCCTGGCATGTGCTTCCGGGCCGGAGCCGGAGGATGCGACCCGGACCGTGACAACCTCGACAGGGTCGAGCGACAGCAGCCGCCGGCACTGGTCCGCGGCTCGGTCGGCCACCGCCAGCGAGCCCTCCTGCAGACCGTGGTCGACAATCACGGCTCCGGCGGTCAGCCCGGCCCGGGGCGCCTCGAAAGCCACAGCCGCCGCGAGCGCAAGGGAGTCCGCGCCACCACTACAGGCGACGAGCACCAGGCCGCCCGGTGTGATCTGCTCGATCTGTTCGAGCGCCGGTCGCACGGCCACCCGCGTGGCAGCGATGGCGGGATGCGGTCCGCTCACCTGTCGCCGGCGATCATCCGTGGACGCGACGGACCCAGGCCGCGGGGCTCTCGATCTCTTCGGGCAGCGGCAAGGTCTCCGGCGAGGTCCACACCGCGTTGAACCCGTCGGTGCCAACCTTGTCCGTCACCGCGCGGACGAACAGTGCGCCGTCGCGGTACTGGCGCATCTTGGCCTCCAGCCCCAGCAGTCTGCGCAGGATCTTGTCGACGCCGCTGACGTCCTTGCGTCGTTGCTGGAACCGTGACCGGATGTGCTCGACGCTCGGCACGATGGCGGGCCCGACGTCGTCCATCACGACGTCGGCGTGTCCTTCGAGCAGCGCCATGATGGCGGTGACCTTGGCGATCTGGGCGCGTTGCTCGGGTGTTGCGAAGATGTCGGTCAAGCCGTTGCCGCCGCTGCGGAGCGCGTCAGGAAGGTTCTGGGCGAGCTGCTGGAGCTTCAGGCCGAGCTGCTCGGGGTCGGGCGCGAGATCCAGCGAGAGCTGACGGGCCGAGTCGATCACGTGTTGGCGCAGCCACGGCACGGCCGTGAACTGCACCCGGTGGGTCTCCTCGTGAAGACAGACCCAGAGCCGGAAGTCGGCCGGGTCGACGCCGATCTCGGTCTCGGTGTGCAGCACGTTGGGCGCCACGAGCAGCAGACGGGGCGTCGCATCGGGGGCGAGGTCGTACTGACCCAGGATCTTGCTCGACAGGAAGGACATGAGCGCACCCGCCTCGGCGCCAGTGACCTTGCCACCGACCTCCAGCACCAGGTTCGACGGGGGCTGTGCCGGGGTCTTGCGCTTGGCGACCATGGCGGCGAGCACCGGCTCGAGCATGGACTGCAAAGAGTCCACGTTGGCGTCGATCCAGCCTGGACGATCCACGATCAGAACCGGGCTGCTGCCCGCGGGCGAGTGCATTCGGGCTGTCTCGGCGACCGGCCCACGAGATCGTTCAGCGGCCGAGCGCAGGGCACTGACGATCTCATCGGCCTGCGCGGGCGTGACCTTGGGGCCTGCCGCGACCATGCGCCGACCGGTGGCCTTGGCGAACGCCCAGTCGACATAGCCGCTGGTGTGGGCCCCTCGTGGAAGCTGCGAAGCCGTATCCGGTGACGTCACGATTCTCATGTCCTCCTCAGGCTCAGCCGCACCCGCACGATGCGAGCGTCGCCACGAACCGATCCAACGCCGCCCGCGCGGTCAGCGTTCCCACTCCGGCCGGGATCCTGTCCGCCAGGAAGGCGAACACCAGCAACCTGCCGTCCTTGTCCACAACCGTTCCAGCAAGGGCGCTGGCACCGGTCAACGTGCCCGTCTTGGCCCTGACGACCCCGGCGGCAAAGTGCGCCGGGTCCGTGAGGAATCGGTCTGCCAACGTCCCGCTCAGACCAGCGACCGGAAGCTGAGCCACGATCTGCTGCAGGCCTGGATCCTTGCCTCCGGCGGCAAGAACCAACACGTCACCCAGCGCGCGCGCCGTGACGAGGGTGCCACGGGTGAGTCCGCTCGTGTCAACCAGTGTGACGCCCTCCGTATGGATCCCGTTGGCTTCCACCGTGGCCTTGACCCCTGCGGCCACGGCAGCGAACGAGGTGGACCGGCCTGCCTCGTGGGCGGCTTGACGGGCCAAAGACTCGGTCAGGGCGTTGTCACTGTTGCTCAGCGCCAACGCGAGGACGTCGGCCAACGGCGCCGAACGAACCACACCAAGTTCACACGCCCCCTTGGGCGGAGCCGCCCAGTCGATGGCCGGGGCCACGGTGACGCCATGGGCGACCAGCGCTGTGCGGAAGGCGCGCGCCGTGCTCGAAACGGGATCGGGGAACGCCGCCTTGCCCGGTCGCGACCGTTCGGTGGAGAGTCCGATCATGGCGACCGGACCGGCCAACCCCTGGTTGATGTCCGCGGCCAGCCAACCCGTGGCATACCTGGGGCCCGCGGCGTATCGCTCGTCGATGCGCAACCTGACGCTGGTGATGCCTTGGGTCGTGAGTGCCTGCGCGGTCTGTTCGGCGAGATCGGCGAGCCCCGCCCGACCAGCCACGGCCAGGGGGTTGCCCTTGCCGGGGCTGAGCAGGGTGTCGCCGCCCGCAACGAGGATCACATCGGTGACGTTGCCATCGCTGGCACCACGCACCGCCCTGGTTGAGAACGTCAGTGCCGGGTCGAGCGTTGACGTGATGGCGGTCGCGGTCAGCAGCTTGGCCGTCGAGGCCGGGATCCGCGGCACCTGGGCCGAGACGTCGAACAGGTGAGCTCCGGTGTGGGCATCTCGAACGGTCAGGCCCACCGACGAACCAAGCCCGGAGTCGGCCAGAGAGGGCGCCAGAGCGGCAGCCAGACCGGCCTTGGTCGGTATCGGCGCCGCGGCGGCGAGGGCGAGCAGGGGCGCCGCGACGAGGCCGGCCACCGAGGGTATCCGCACCCCGGTGACCGTCCCCGAGGGAGAGGCCGTCTGTGTGACGGTCGGGAGGGCCGGCGTACCGCTGCGCGAGGCAGCCCAGTCGAGGGTGAACATGCCCGGGGCCAGGTCGTAGACGTCCGCCGTGAGGTAGCCACCGACCACCAGGAGCAGGACGCCGAGGGCGGCGAGACCCCTGGAGACGGAGCGCACAAAAACCCCTGTTCGTGATTCGGCTGGGATACGCGACACTTACGAACAGAGCCTAAGCCAATCCCCATCGAAGGGCACCCGCTGTGGAGTACGACGTCACGATTGAGATCCCCAAGGGACACCGCAACAAGTACGAGGTGGACCACGCGACCGGTCGCATCCGACTCGACCGGTTGCTGTTCACCTCTACGCGATACCCGGCCGACTACGGCTACGTGGAGAACACGCTGGGCGAAGACGGCGACCCTCTCGACGCACTCGTCCTGCTCGAGGAGCCGACGTTCCCCGGATGCCTGGTCGGCGCGCGCGCGATCGGCCTGTTCCACATGACCGACGAGGCCGGCGGCGATGACAAGATCCTGATGGTGCCCGCACACGACCCTCGGGTTGCCCACCTCACCGAGCTCGAGGACGTCAGCGCCTTCGACCGGCTCGAGATCCAGCACTTCTTCGAGACCTACAAGGATCTGGAGCCCGGCAAGTCGGTCGAAGGTGCCCACTGGGGTGGCCGCGCGGAGGCCGAAAAGGTCATCGCGGAGGCCATCAAGCGCGCAACCGATGCAGGAATGAGCACAGCCCGCTGGACCGCGCCCCACTGAGGCAGAGTGCCAGCGACGGCGGCGAGTGTGGGACTCGCCTCTGTGTCGCGTCTTTCGTTACGGGCGGCCACCGTAGGGGAGGAGGTCGCTGCCGAACGCGTAGATGTTGTCGTACTGGACGGATGCGCCGGTGTGTGGCGCGTCGATCATCGTGCCGTTGCCGACATAGAGACCAACGTGGTGACTGGACGGGCCGTCGCCACCGTAGAAGACCAGGTCACCCGGCTGCAGGTCGCTGAGCGGCACCCGACTGGTCTCGCCCCACTGGTAGCCGGTGTAGTGCGAGAGGTACACCCCGGCTTGGGCCCACGCGGCTTGGGTCAGACCTGAACAGTCCCAGGTGCTCGGACCTGCTCCACCCCACTCGTAGGGCTTGCCGATCTGGGCCTGGGCGAAGGCGATGACGGCGGACACGTCACCGCGGACAGGGCCAGGGCCAGAGGGCGACGGGCCAGAGGGCGACGGGCCCGGCGCGGGAGCACGATTGGCGGCATCCCTCGCGGCGCGCGCCCGTGCGTCCGCACGAGCCTGTGCGTCGGCGCGAGCCTGGGCTGCGGCGCGAGCCTGCGCTGCGGCCTTGGCGGCGGCTGCGGCGCGGCGCTCAGCCTCGGCCTTGAGCCCGGCCTGCCGTTGCGTTTCGAGCGTTACCGAGGTGTTGCGCAAGCTCGCAAGCTGGGCGATCATCGCGCCCTGCTGGATCTTGATGTTGGCGCTCTCGGCAGCCGCCAGGTCCACCTGGGCCTGAGCAGCGGCCCTTGCGCTCTCGGCCGCCTGGGCTGCGGCCAGCTGCTGCGCCATGGCCTGGGCCGCCTGGCGGCGAAGGACGCCTGCCACTACAGAGGACGCGTCGGCATCCTGCATGACCTGGTTACGGATGTCGCTGATCAGCTGAATGCCGGCTGCACGGTCGAGGACATCCTGTGGCCCCTTGCTGGACAGGAAGGCTTCGAGCTGGCCGAGGTTTCCGCCCTGCATGTATGTCGCCGCAGCAAACTGTCCGAGCTTGTCCGAGGCGTCATCAGCAATCTTCTGTGCCGCTGCCGCACGCTCTCCGGCGGCCGTTGCCGCGTCGGTGCGCTCCTGGAGCAGGATGCGCGCCAGGTTGTAGCTCTCGGCCGCCACCTCGGCGGCCGTCTGCACCTCGACCAGTCGTGCGTTGGACACCTTCAGCTGGCCTTCGACGACAGCGATCTGAGCGGCTTTGTCGCCGACGGCTGCTTGTGCGGCTTTGACCTGACCCGCCGAAGGGTAGACGGGATCTGCGTGGGCGGTGAGTACGGGAGCCGTCACGGCAAGCGCCAGAGCGGTTCCAGTCGCCATGAGCAACTGGAACCGGATGAGCCCGCGGGTGCTCGGCACGGGGTACGCCTTTCGATCGACAACCGTCAGCCTTTTAAGCGTAGAGGTGACGAACCACTCTGGGAACACCAGTCACACGAATACCTCACAGACAGGGCCGCATGGCCAACCAGCAACACCCTGGCCAACGAATGACAGCGATGTTTTTTTGCAGGTCACCTATCTGACGATCCCCTAGAACCTCCGCCGAGCCCAGAACATCACAAATTGGTAACGACACGACTCTGCGTCAGCTGCGCGCGTCGGGCCTTGCGTCGGAAGCGCAGGATCTGGACCACACCGAGCACCCACACGAGGTATTGCACGGACATGGCGGCACGGAACGAGTCCACCGTGTAGGTCGAAGGGCCACCTGGCGCCACCTGGTCGAGCACGATGCCGATCAGGGCGACAGTGCCCAGCGAGGCAACGAAGCCACCGACGTTGACGATCCCGGTGGCACTGCCCAGACGGGTGGGCGGGTTGAAGGTCCGCGCCAGGTCGAACCCGACCATCGAGCCCGGCCCGCCCACTGCGAGGACCACCACGAGGACCACCAGCAGCCACAGGGGTGAGCGCCCGGGCCATACGAGCACGACTGCCCAGACCGTCATGATGGAGCCGACGATCCACAGGATCAGCGTGGACCGTGAGTACGGCCACCGCGTGACGAACGCGCCGATCAGAGGGCTGGTCACGACTGCAGTGACGGTCATGACGATGAGCAGGCCGCTGGCGGCGCCCGGGGTCAGGCCCTGTCCGGAGACCAGGAAGGGGAACCCCCACAGGAGCGCGAAGACGGTGGCGCCGAACTGCGCGGAGAAGTGCGACCAGAGACCGAGCCGGGTCCCGGGTTCTGTCCACGCCAGCTTCAGCGCCCGGCCAACTGCCCTCATCTTGAGCTCGTCCCGGTGATGGTCCGTGTAAGGGGAGTCCCGCACGACGACGATCAGCACGATCCCGAGAAGGACACCAACACTTGCCGCCGAGGCGAACGACCGTGTCCAGCCCAGGTTGTGCAGTGCCGCGGAAAGCGGCGCCGTTGCGAGGACCGCGCCGACCTGCCCGAGGACACCGGTCATCTGGGTGATCATGGCGGTACGCGCCGGCGGGAACCACAGGGCGATCAGCTGCATGAGGCTGATGAAGATCATTGCGTCGCCCATGCCGACGAAGACCCGAGCCGCGACGCCGGCACCGAACGTGTTGGCGAAGGCAAACGCGAACTGGCCGCCCGTCATGAGCACAACCCCGGTGATCAGCAGCTTCTTGGCACCAACGCGGTCCAGGATGGCGCCGACAGGGATCTGCATGGCCGCGTACACGAACAGCTGCACCATCGTGAACGTGGCGAGCTGGGCGGAGCTGATGTGGAACCGCTCTGCCGCGATGAGGCCGGCGACACCCAACGAGGTGCGGTGAAAAACCGCGAGGATGTAGACGGAGGTGGCCGCAGCCCAGACCATCCACGTCTTTCGGCCACCGAGGCGGTAGCGCAGGGTCGGGTCGGTGGTGACGTCCCCCACGCGATGTGGTGACGTCACGCAGAGGTGTCCGTCTGCTCCAACCGAACGCAGCAACGTGAGTGGCCCGGTTCAAGGCGTGCCTGAAGCCCCGTCGTGCCGAGACCCTCCAGGACGCCCACGAGCAGATGCAGGTTCATGCCGCAAACCAGCGCGGCCTGCTCCTGGGCAAGGGCATGGAACGGGCAGTTGTGAAGGACGATGTCGCCGGCTGCGGACTGTGGCTCGAAGCCGTGGTCCTCCAGCAGACTCATGAGGACGACGATGGCGCCCTGGCCTGCCGATCCGACGGACCGTTCGCGCGCCATGGCTCGACCGAGGTCATGTGCTTGACGGTCAAGAACCTCACGAGGTCGCTCACCGGTTTGTTGGGCCTGAACCATGGCTCCGGCAAGGAGTCTCCCGGCGAGATCGTAGTCACGCGGCGGCAGCGAGACCGCAACGTCGCGAGCCGAGCGCTGGTAGAGCTTGGCTGGGCGGCCTGCGCCCGGGCCGTTGCGTCCGGTGAGGCGTGCGAAGGAGACCGCGAGCAGCCCCAGCTCTGAAAGACGGTCGAGATGGAAGGCGGCCGTGCGCCTCGGGACGTCAAGCGCGATCGCGACGTCGTCACGGCTGACCGGGGCGGACTGCGCGCCGACGTAGGCGTAGATGCGACGGCGGGTGGGCTCATCCAGACTCGCCACCGCAGACACATCCGCAGACACTTCCGCGGTGGCCTCACCGGCCGCCTCGCCCAGGGGGACGGAATGCATTCCTGGCGCCATGACTTACATCCTTACACCAAAGTTCCTGTTGACGAGGCTCCACTCTATCTTCTAATGTCAACGTATAACGTTTTTAGAAGGGACTCAGGATGAGCATCGCCAAGCTTGAACACCCGACCACCGCCAAGGACAGGGCGCACGACGGAGGCCGACGACTCCGCGTCGTCCACGGCCGCGAGAAGGTCAACCTGCCGGCCGCCGAGCGCGCCGTCAGCGACCTGCTCCTCGCACTTGGCCGCGACCCCAGCTCACCGCATCTGGTGGACACCCCTCGCCGGGTCGCTGAGTCCTTCACCGAGATGCTGACGCCACGTGAGTTCGACCTCACGACCTTCCCCAACGACGAGCACTACGACGAGCTGGTGCTGGCCAGGAACATCCCCGTGCGCTCACTGTGCGAGCACCACATGTTGCCGTTCACGGGGGTCGCTCACATTGGCTACCTGCCCGGTGAGCGCATCCTCGGCCTGTCCAAGCTGGCGCGCGTGGTCGAGCTGTTCGCCCGGGACCTGCAGGTGCAGGAGCGGCTTACCGTTCAGGTCGCGAACTGGCTGCAGGAAAACCTTGCCCCCAAGGGAGTCGGCGTGGTGATCGAGGCCGAGCACATGTGCATGTCCATGCGTGGCGTCCAGGCCAGTGGCTCGACGACCATCACGTCATCGGTCCACGGCGCCCTTCGCGAGGACGCTCGCTCGCGACAGGAGTTCTTCGCCCTCACCAGGGGTCACTGATGGCTTCGGAACAGACCTTCGTCATCGTCGGCGCGAGCCTGGCCGGAGCCAAGGCGGCCGAGACGCTGCGCATCGAGGGCTTCGACGGCCGCGTGGTGCTGATCGGCGAGGAGACCGAGCGCCCCTACGAGCGCCCCCTGCTGTCCAAGGATTACCTTCGGGGGGAGAAGCCTGCCGCCAAGCTCTACGTCCACGACGAGGGCTTCTACGCTGACCACGACATCGAGCTGTGGACCGGGACACAGGTCGCATCCTTCGACCCCGCTGCGCACGAGCTGACCATGAAGAACGGCAGCCGTATGCCGTACAGCCGGCTCCTCCTGTCCACGGGCGCTGTCAGCCGGCGCCTTCCACTGCCGGGCGCGGACCTGCCAGGGGTGCGGTATCTGCGCGACATGCGCGACTCGGATGCTCTTCGCGCCGCGATCGGAACAGCCAGCCGTGTTGTGGTCATCGGCGCTGGCTGGATCGGCTCCGAGGTTGCCGCGTCTGCCCGCCAGCTCGGCGCCGAGGTTGCGATCGTGGCCCCCGAAACGGTTCCGTTCGAGCGGGTTCTGGGACAGGAGCTCGGCGGCGTCTACCGCGACCTGCACGCCGAGCACGGGGTCGACCTTCACCTGTCCACCCAGATCGAGGCGATAGTGGGAACCGTTGCTGCGCAAGGCGTTCGAACGACAGACGGCTTGCTGATCGAGGGCGACCTCGTCGTGGTGGGAGTCGGCGCATCGCCGCGCGACGAGCTGGCGCGGGACGCCGGGCTGGACATCGAGAACGGCATCGTCGTCGACGAGTTCCTGCGCACCAGCGCCGCTGACGTCTTCGCTGCCGGCGATGTCGCCTCGACGTGGAATCCGTTGTACAAGAAGCGGATTCGCATGGAGCACTGGGCCAATGCCCTCAACCAAGGCCAGGCCGCGGCGCGCAACATGCTCGGCCAGGGCACGGCATACGCGAAGCTCCCCTACTTCTACTCCGACCAGTACGACTTCGGCATGGAGTACAACGGCTTCGCCGCAGACTGGGACCAGATCGTGGTTCGCGGGGACAAAGCGGGACGAGAGTTCCTCGCCTTCTGGCTCAAGGACGGGCGCGTCCTGGCCGGGATGAACGCCAACGTCTGGGACCAGGGCGACGGCATCAAGGCGCTCATCCGCAGCGACACAGCCGTCAACGTCGAACGATTGGCGGACCCCTCGGTCCCTTTGACCGAGCTGGCACAAGAGGCGTAGGCCCTCGCCGGCTTTGCCGAAGCCCTGCCGACAGGGCTTCGCGATGGTGGAATGGCCGCACGGAGTCCCGCCACATGCCTCAGGAGTCGATGGCCAAGCGC
>Ga0209638_1000304_pt1 | contig 32385 bp, 32 predicted proteins | sample BarGraNGADG00211_FD_184490 | JGI IMG/M metagenome (GOLD analysis project Ga0209638, IMG submission 184490) | Arctic peat soil microbial communities from Barrow, Alaska - Barrow Graham LP Ref core NGADG0002-211 (SPAdes) (version 2) | ecosystem: Environmental > Terrestrial > Soil > Wetlands > Peat...
CGACCACTGCCGGTGCGCCCCGGCTGCGCGAGACGGAGATCGTGCCGGCCGTAGGCGAGTCGAAGGCTGCGAGCTCGGTTCCCGCCTGGGTGACCACGAGCGACGGCACGACCGTGTTCTGGACGCCTGACCCGAGGGGCGTCCACGCGCCTGCAGAGGGGGCGAGGGTGAGAGCAAGGCCCGCCACGATGAGGGCGATACGAGGCACACTCCGAATGTGACACGTCGGGCGCCCAGAGGCAACGCCGGGCCGGGAATCCAATTCCCGGGCGTCAGGAGCCTTTCAGGGCGTGGCTCCGATGCTTGCGCGATGCGCTTCCGGCCCGCTCTGTTCCTGCTCGCAGTCGTGGCGAGCTTCGTCGTAGGCTGCGGCGGCTCCCGCGCCGCCGCGCCGCCGTCGGCCGCCGTCTCCGCTTCCGCGACGACTACCTCGCGGCAACAGGAGGCCGTGCGTCCGCTGCCGATCCGCCGGCTCGTACCGGTCGACGCGGGCACGCTCGACCTGCCGGTGCAGGATGCCGCCGCCGCATCGTTCGGCGGCGGCGCAGTGCTGCTCGGCGGTCTCACTGCGGCCGACACGTCGCGCGACGACATCGTGACCGTCTCGCGCTCCGGCTCTCGTGGAGTCGGGCGGCTACCCGGTGTCGTGCACGACGCTGCGGCGGTCACGATCGGCAAGCTGTCCTTCCTCTTCGGAGGCGGCACCGGCCCGTCGCAGATCGACACCATCGTCAGGGTCGATCCGCGCACCGGCGCGGCAGAGGCGATCGGCCACCTGCCGTCGGGCAGCTCGGACCAGGCCGGAGCGGCGATCGGCGGAACCGCATACATCGTCGGCGGCTACACGGGCTCGCGCTGGCTCGACACGATCGTCGCCTGGAAGCCCGGCGGTCGCGCGCACGTCGTCGCCCACCTTCCGTCGGCCGTTCGCTACGCGGCCGTCACGGCGGTCGGCGGCAGGCTGATCATCGCGGGCGGCTCGCTCCCCACCGGCGTCGCCACCGATGCCGTCTACGAATACGTGCCCGCCGCGGGCCGCGTCTTCCGGATCGGCCGTCTTCCGGCGCCGACGACGCACGCGGCGGCCGCGACGCTCGGGTCGATCGCCTACGTTGTGGGTGGGCGCGGCGCGGCCGTCGGCACGCCGACCGACCGGATCGTCGGCATCGACGTCGCGAAGCGGAAGGTCGTCGTCGCGGGCGCGCTCCGGCAGCCCCTGTCCGACCTCATGGCCGTCGGAACGCCGACCGGCATTCTCGTCGCCGGCGGCAGATCGGCAGCGGGCACGGTGGCGAGCATCGTCGAGCTTCGCCCGCGCGGTGCGGTTCGCGCGACCGCCGCTGCGCTCGCGCTTCCAGGTGTTCCGCCGCTCGTGGACAAGCAGAACGTCTATGCGGCGGATCGTGTCGGGAACTTCAGCCCCGCCGTCCGCAACGCCCGCCCGTACGTCTACGTGCCGAACAGCGACAGCAACACGGTCGACGTGATCGACCAGCGCACGTTCAAGATCGTTCGCCACTTCGCAGTCGGCGCACTCCCGCAGCACATCGTTCCCGCCTACGACCTGAAGACGCTGTACGTCACGAACGACAACGGCAACAGCTTGACGCCGATCGACCCGAACACCGGCAAGCCCGGCGCGACGATTCCCGTCGACGACCCGTACAACATGTACTTCACGCCCGACGGCCGCTACGCGATCGTCGTCGCCGAGGCCCTGCACCGCCTCGACTTCCGCGACGCTCATTCGTTCGCGCTGCACCACTCGCTGCCGGTGCCGTGCTCCGGCGCCGATCACATGGACTTCTCCGCGGACGGGTCGTACGCGCTCGTCAGCTGCGAGTTCTCCGGGATGCTCCTCAAGGTCGACATCCGGACGGAGCGCGTCGTCGACACGCTCACGCTGCGCGCGGGCGCGGCGCCGCAGGACGTGAAGCTCTCGCCCGACGGCAAGGTCTTCTACGTCGCCGACATGAACTCAAATGGCGTGTGGCTCGTCGACGGCGTGAATCTTCGCGTGCTGCGCTTCATGCCGACGGGCGCGGGCGCGCACGGGCTCTACCCGAGCCGCGACTCGCGCTACCTCTACGTCACCAACCGGGCCGGCGGCTCGATCTCGGTCGTCTCGTTCCGCACCCGCCGGATCGTCAAGACCTGGCACATTCCCGGCGGCGGCTCGCCCGACATGGGCAACGTGTCGGCCGACGGGAAGGTGCTGTGGCTCTCCGGCCGCTGGAACGCCGAGGTGTACGCGATCAGCACGAAGGACGGGCATCTGCTGGCGCGAATCCCCGTCGGCCGCGGCCCGCACGGACTCTGCGTCTGGCCGTTGCCGGGCCGGTACTCGCTCGGGCACACCGGCATCCTGCGCTGACGTGCGCGCTCAGGAATCGGTGCGGCTGAGCGCGGCCGATTCCCAGAGGACGCCGGCGCGCGTGCGCGTCTCGAGCGTCAGCCCGTGTTGCGTTGCGACCGAGACGATCCTGTCGACGCGGTGCGCGTACGTGCGGAATCCGCAGCGCGAGAGGCGGAGTCCGAGATTGAAGACCCGGGCTCCGACTCGGATGATGCTGCGGTCCTGCGGGTACGTCAGCAGCAGCGTGCGCCGCGTATGGTCGGCGGCCTCGCCGATAAGCGAGTCGACGTCGGGATAGCAGCAGACGACGCGGTGCAGCACGACGACGTCGTGCTGCTCGACCGATGCTCCATCCGCGACGAAGTCTCCGACGCGCCGGTCGACGCGGTCTGCGAAGCCCCGCTCTGCGAGCAGCGCTTCGGCCTCTGTTTCGTAGGCGCCCGAGAGCTCGATGCTCGTCGCCCGCGCCGCTCCGGCCTGGAGCAGCTCGAGCTCGATTGCGCCGATTCCACCGCCGACGTCGAGCACGCTGGAGCCGCGAACGTCGCCGGCGAGCTCCAGCAGCGTGCGCTCCGTGCCCGCGAGACCGCGCCGGCGATAGCGCCGCGCGTCGTTCGCCGCAACCCGCCGGTTGAACAGCCGGCTGGTCTCGGACTGGGTGCAACAACCCGCCACGACGCGGAGCGTACTCCCACGTGGTTTGGCCGGCGGCGTCGGCACGGTCTCCGGGTCGTGAGCACCAAGCAGGAGGTCGTCGGCGACCGCGGTTAAGGCTGGTTGCCTTGATAAGGGCGACGGCGGACTCATGCGCAGCGTGATCGCGGGTCGGAGGCTATGCCGATGCTGTCGGTCAGACCACTAGAGTGGCCTTCCGATGAGCAGCGACTACATCTACACGATGTACAAGGCCGACAAGTTCTACGGCTCGGACCGGCAGGTGCTGGCGAACATCTCGTTGTCGTTCCTGCCCGGTGCGAAGATCGGCGTTCTCGGCCCGAACGGCGCGGGCAAGTCGACGCTGCTGCGGATCATGGCCGGCAAGGAAGAGCCGTCTTCCGGCGTCGCTGAGCTCGCACCGGGGGCGACGGTGGGCTTCCTGGAGCAGGAGCCCTACCTCGATTCGGAGAAGGACGTGCGCGGCAACGTCGAGGACGGCGTGCGCGAGCTACGCGACCTGCTCGACCGGTTCAACGCGATCTCCGCCGCCTTCGCAGAGCCGGACGCCGACTACGACACGCTGCTTGCCGACCAGGCCAAGGTGCAGGACGCGATCGATCGCGCCGACGCGTGGCAGCTCGAGGAGCACCTCGATCATGCCATGGACGCATTGCGGCTGCCGGACGGCGATCGCGATGTCACGACGTTGTCGGGCGGTGAGCGACGCCGCGTCGCGCTCTGCCGGCTGCTGCTCTCGTCGCCCGGCCTGCTGCTGCTCGACGAGCCGACGAACCATCTCGACGCAGAGTCGGTCGCGTGGCTCGAGCGCTTCCTCGCCGACTACAAGGGCACGATCGTCGCCGTGACGCACGACCGGTACTTCCTCGACAACGTCGCCGGCTGGATTCTCGAGCTCGACCGCGGCAAGGGCCTTCCGTTCCAGGGCAACTACTCATCGTGGCTCGAGCAGAAGCAGGAGCGGCTCGCAATCGAGGAGAAGACGGAGTCGGCGCGCCGCCGGACGCTTGCCCGCGAGCTCGAATGGGTTCGCATGAGCCCGCGCGCGCGCCACGCGAAGTCGAAGGCCCGTCTCGGCGCGTACGAGACGCTGCTCGCCGAGGAGCAGAACGTGAAGCTCGACCGGGTCGAGATGCACATTCCGCCAGGCCCGCGCCTCGGCGATCTCGTCATCGAGGCCGAGCATCTGCAGAAGGGCTTCGGAGAGCGGCTGCTCGTCGAGGACTTGACGTTCTCGCTGCCGCCCGCCGGAATCGTCGGCGTGGTCGGCCCGAACGGCGCCGGCAAGACGACGCTCTTCCGGATGATCGCCGGTCAGGAGACACCCGATGCCGGAACGCTGAAGGTCGGCGACACCGTGCAGCTCGCGTACGTCGACCAGTCACGCGCGGATCTCGATCCGGCGAGCACCGTCTGGAAGGAGATCAGCGGCGGCCACGACATCATCGAGCTCGGCAAGAAGGAGATCAACTCGCGCCAGTACGTCTCGCAGTTCAACTTCAAGGGCGGCGATCAGCAGAAGCGCGTCGGCGATCTCTCGGGTGGCGAGCGCAATCGCGTGCACCTCGCGAAGCTGCTCCGCAGCGGCGGCAACGTGCTGCTGCTCGATGAGCCGACGAACGACCTCGACGTCGACACGTTGCGCGCGCTCGAGGACGCCCTGCTCGACTTCGCCGGCTGTGCGGTCGTGATCACCCACGATCGCTGGTTCCTCGACCGCGTCGCGACGCACATCCTCGCGTTCGAAGGCGACAGCCAGACGACGTGGTTCGAGGGCACGTGGGGCGACTACGTGGAGTGGGTCAAAGAGACCCGCGGCGCCGAAGCCCTCGAGCCGCACCGCATCAAGTACAAGCCTCTTGTAAGGGCGTAGACCTCCGCTGCCCTGCGGTCTCTCTCGGCCATGTCCCGGTGCCAGGTACCGAGACGTGGCCCTTCGAGACAGTGTCGGCCGGTGCTCGAGTGCAGCTCAGTAGTAAATCGTGCGCGTCAGGTGGTGCGGGTGGTGCGTCTTGTGGAACGGGAGCCAGAAGCGGGCGTCGATCTGCGGCACGATCACCTGCAGCTCCGGCGGCCGGAGCGCGTTCACCTCGTCGGTGAGCAGCGCGGTCGCGTAGATCGTGTGCGCGCGCAGCTCGACCTCCCACGGGCTACCGGCTTCGATCAGCCGGCCGCTGTTGATCGCCTGCTCGAGCGCGTCGCTGTAGCGAAAGATGCCGAGCACGCGTAGCCCGACGGGAACGATGTAGTCGGCGAACGCGGTTAGCCGGTCGAGGTCCGAGAGCCCGAGGCCGCCCGGCAGCGAGACCTCCAGGAACCAGAGCGCGAGCTGGGCGAGCTTGTAGAAGCGAACGGCGCGGCCGTTGTACTCGGCTGCGTCGTCGAAGCGCGAGAAGTCGCGTACCAGCACCTCGAGCAATCCGTTGCCGCCGTCGTACAACGAAGGCGACGAATGCGTGACGAGATTGTGAAAGCGCCCGTCGTAGCGCTCGACGAGCACGGCCCCCGCGTCGCGCAGTATGGCGGCCCGCTCGTCGAGCATCTGCAGCTCGGTCGTACCGTCGCGAAAGAGTCGGCGTAGGTCGTCCGTCGTGACCTGCGCGAGGTGCGCCCCGTCGAGCACGTCGATGCCGTCCGTGAGGCCGCGGTACAGGCAATAGAGCAAGGCGTCCGAGTCGGCGTAGGTGACGCCGCCGGCGATCTGGTCGAAGCGCACGCCTGTCTCGAAGTCGGTGTATGCGAAATTCAGGAGGTTCGCGACGAGGATGAAGTCGATCGTCGCCTCTCGGTCGAGCTCGACGGCGAACGGGAGCAGGAAGCGAGGGAACGGCAGTTCCTCGTACGCGAGCCATTGCGCGACCTCGTGTACGCGCGTCGCGTCGGTGGTCACATCCTTCGATTCCGCGACGACGGGCAGCACGCTCTCGAGAACGGGATGCCCGACGCCGAGGCAGCGCGGAATGGGAAAGCCGACGTCCGTCACGCCAGCAGGCTGTCGACCACGCGCCGCGTCTTCGGTCGCATACACAGAACGTACAGCCCCCTGCGACTTAGGGCACCGCTCACCCGGCCATAGACCAGCAGCGACTATCACGCGGCCGTCGCGGAGCGGAACTTGTTCCGCGCAGCAGTGACACGTACCGCCGCGAGCACAACCACAGAAGGGGGCCCACGGGGGAAACTGGTTTCCCCCGTGAAGCGAGCGAAGCGAAGCGTCTTTCCCCCGTGAAGCGAGCGCAGCGAAGCGAATTAGGGAAGGCGCGGCGACCAGAAGGCCGAGAGCGCTCCGCCGAGCACGAGGAGCGCGGCGCCGATCGCGAGGAAGATGTCGGTCACCTCGACGCGGCCGGATGTCCGGCCCAGGCTCGATCCGAGCTTCGAGTACGCGGAGTCGACTGCGCCGGCCGAGCGCGCCCGGAAGAACTGGCCGCCGGTCTGCGTGGCGATCGCCTTCAGGGTCACCGGATCCGGGCTGAGCCCCCGCCGGCCGATCCCGCCGAAGCCGCCGCCCCCGCCCCCGCCCGGGAACCCGCCCGGGAACCCACGCAGCGTCGTCTGGCCGGTCGTCCCGAGCGCGACGGTGTAGACCGGGAACCCGGCTGCCCGCGCGCGCGCCGCGCCTTGGAGAGGCGTCAGCGAGCCCTGCGTCTGGCGCCCGTCCGAGAGGAAGAGGATCGACACGAGCGTGCTCGAGACCTCGGGCGGCGCAGTCGTGTACGAGGCGAGTTGGCCACTGCCCGAGCCGCCGGTGATCGTGAGGCCGAGCCGCACCGCGGTTGCAATCGCGTCGCCGATCGCGGTGCCGCCGAAGCCGCGGAACTCGCCCGCGGCGTCGACCGCCTCGCCGACGAGCTCGTGGTCGCGCGTCGGTGGAGTCGCGACCTCCGCCTCGCCTGCGAACAGGACGAGGCCGACGCGCACGCGGGACGGGACCTTGTCGAGGAACGTGTGGATCGCTTTCTGCGCGGCGGCGAGCCGGGTCGGCTTCACGTCGACCGACTGCATCGAACCCGACACGTCGAGCACGAGGATCACCGTCGCCTTGTCGCTCGTCACCGTCGATGTGACGTGTGGTCGCGACACCGCCACGCACAGTGCTGCGATCGAAGCCAGGAACAGGCTCGTTGCGACGTATCGGCGCCAAGGCCGGCCCGAGCCGGCGACGACGAGGGCGAGGACGTCGATGTTCGTGTAGCGCACGGCGTAGCGCATGCGCCTGCGCGCGGCGAGCGTGTAGAGCGCGAGCGCCAGCGGGACGACGAGCAGCGTGAGGAGAAGCAACGGATGGCTGAAGGTCATGCGGCCACCGCGCAGACGAGGTCGACCTGGACGATCGTGTTCTCGGGAATCGCGAGACCGCCGTGCGCCGAGACGCGCACGTTGCCGTTGCGCACGACCTGCTTCACGTGCACGCTCTGCGCCACGCGCGCCGGCGGGGGAGTGTCGCTGAAGAACGCGACGGCGTACGTCGCGCGTACCAGGCGCTGGCTCGCCGCGCAGTGGGCAACGAGGTTCGTCGTGACGATCGGCAGCACCGTCAGCTGCTGGACGACCCGCACCGTCGGCTTGCCGGGCTTGAACACCTGATACGCCGTCGGCGTGCGCTGTCCGCCCCCCGACGCGGGTATGCAGCCGATGTGCGGACGGAAGGTGGCGACGCCGCGCACGCCGACGAAGCGGCCGAGGAACACGGCCGAGCCGGTCGTCGTGACGCCGGGGTTGACCGGGCTGCCGAGCCCGCCGACGAATCCGAGGTCGACGGCGCGGCTGCTGAGCTCGGCGTCGAGGCCGCCGACGACGAAGCGCTTCGGACAGTCGAGCTGGAATTCCGTGCCGGCCGTCGTTGTGAGTACCCACGGCCCTACGACGGGGACGCACACCTGCAATCCCCGGCACTCGGTCGTCGCAACTCCTGTCGCAGCCGCAGCCGTGATCGTCACGGCGAGCGCCACGCCTGCAACCGCACCGGCGACGGCGACGCGCCTCACAGGATCCTCCGGAACCAGAACATCGAGAGGGCGCCCGACAGGAGGAGCACGACGATCGAGCCGCCGGCGAACACGTCGGTCACCTCGCGGTCGACGGTGCGATGCCCGACGCGGGTGGCGAGGTGCTCGTAGACCTTGTTGAGTGCGGCGCTCGTGCGCACGCGGAAGAACTCGCCGCCGGTCGTCCGCGCGACCGCCTGCAGGGTCCCCGGGCTCGGCGGGACGTGGATCTGCTCCTGATAGCCGCCGACGAGCGGAGTAGTCACGATGCCATTCGGCGTGCCGACGAGCACTGTCGAGATCGTGACGCCCAGCGCCTTCGCGCGCTTCGCAGCGGTCAGCGGCGCGACTCGCCCTCCGTCGCGTGCGCCGTCGGAGATCAGGAGGACCGTCGTCGGCGGCACGACGCCCTCGCGCGCCTTCTGCCGCTGGCCCACCTGAGCGGAGAGAAGGATCGCGTCGCCGATCGCCGTGCCTTCGCCCGAGGTGAGGCCCGCGAGCCCGGTGCGAACGAGCGTGTGATCGGTCGTCGGCGCCACGGCGAGGAACGCGCGGGATCCGAAGGCGACGAGCGCGACGTTGTAGGTGCTCGGCACCTTCGCGAGGAACGCATCGCCTGCGTTGCGGGCCGCGTCGAGCCGCGACGGCCTGACGTCCGTCGCAGTCATCGAACGCGACACGTCGATCGCGAGTACAACGGTCGCTTCCTTGCGCGGGATCGACAGATGCGTATGCGGTCGCGCGGCGCCGAGGATCATTGCGGTCAGCGCGAGCAGGAAGAGCCCCAGCGGCACGTAGCGCAGCCGGCCGGGACGGCGCGGCACGAGATTGGGGAGGAGAGCAAGGCTCGAGAAGCGTGCGGCCGACGCGTGCCGGCGCCTCTCGTTGTGCAGCCACAGCGCAAGCAGCAGCGGGACAACGAGCAGCGCGATGAGCGCCAACGGCTGCGCAAACCTCATCGGCGCGCTCCGAGGAAGCCCGCGTATGTGCGCAGCCAGTCGCCTGCGGTGGAGAGGACGACGTGCGGAACGCCGAGTGCGGAGAGCACGCGCGCCACGCCCGTGCGCTCTTGCGCAGCGGCGTCGGCGAAGCGCTCGCGCAGGCTCGCGCTGCGCGTGTCGACCCGGATCTGACGTCCTGTCTCGGGGTCGACGAGCCACAGCTCACCGACGTCCGGCAGCTCCTGCTCCCGGGGGTCGCGAATCTCGACGGCGAGCACCTCGTGGCGGCTCATCAGCTCGAGCAGCGGCTTGCGCCAGTCGAGTGGACCGCGGAAGTCGGAGGCGATCACGACGACGCCGCGCTGGCGCGCGATCGCGCCGGTGCGCCGGAGCGCCTCACCGAGCGACGTCGGGCCGACGTGCTTCTGCTCGGGCTCCCGCTGCAACGTTGCGAGCAGCCCGATCAGGCCGTTACGGCCCTGCGTGGGCGGCAGCGTGATCGGGCTCGCATCGCCGAACGTCGTGACCCCGAGCCGGTTCCCGCGGCGCGTCGCGATGTGCCCGGTCGCGATTGCGACTCCGTCCGCAACGTCGGTCTTGCGGCGGTCGGCAGTGCCGAAGTGCATCGAGGGCGAGGTGTCGAGAACGAGCCACGTCGCGAGCGCGCGCTCGGCCATGTGGACACGCACGTGTGGGATGCCGGTTCGCGCCGTGACGTTCCACTCCATCTTCCGGACGTCGTCACCCGCTTCGTACGGGCGGACCTGTGCGAGCTCGATGCCGTCGCCGTAGCGCGACGAGCGGTAGTCGCCCGAGAGCATCCCCGCGAGCCGGCGACCGACCTCGATCTCGAGCGCGCGCAGGAGATCGAGTGGGAGGGCGCCGGGGCCCGGGCGCTCCGGGGTCGACGACCCCAGGAGCGGCGAGATGTTCATCCCGCGCTCCGGCTGAGCGCCACCTCCGGCACGGGGACCGCGGCGAGCACCGAGTCGAGGATCCGGTCCGGCGTCATGCTCTCCGCCAGCGCCTGGTAGCTGAGCACGAGGCGGTGGCGGAGCCCGTCCTTTGCGAGCGCGCGCACGTCGTCCGTCGTCGCATAGTCGCGGCCGCGGATGAGCGCGAGCGCGCGGGCGGCCTGGACGACGCTGATCGGGCCGCGCGGGCTCGCGCCGAAGGAGATGAACTCGCTCAGCTCTGCGAGGCCGATCGACTGCGGCTGGCGGGTCGCTGCGGCGAGCGCGACGGCGTAGCTGATCAGGGCGGGATCGACGTAGACCTTCGTCACGGCTGTCTGAAGTTGCTTGAGGTCCTCGAGCGAGAGCGCTTCGCGCAGCTCTGGATGCGGCACGAGCTGGCGCTGGACGATCGTCAGCTCCTCGTCGTGCTCCGGGTAGTCGATGAGGATCTTCAGCATGAAGCGGTCGAGCTGCGCCTCCGGGAGCGGATACGTGCCTTCCGACTCGATCGGATTCTGCGTCGCCATGACGAGGAACGGCGACGGCACGGGATACGAGGTGTGTGCGATCGTGACCTGGCGCTCCTGCATGACCTCGAGCAGCGCGCTCTGCACCTTCGCCGGCGCACGGTTGATCTCGTCTGCAAGCAGGAAATTGCAGAAGACCGGGCCGAGCTCGGTGTCGAACGTGCCCTGGTCCGGGCGGTAGACCCGCGTCCCGACGAGGTCGGCGGGCACGAGGTCCGGCGTGAACTGCACGCGGGCGAAGGTGCCGCCGAGCACGCCTGCGGTCGTCTTGATCGTGAGCGTCTTCGCAAGCCCGGGGACGCCCTCGATCAGCAGGTGGCCCTGTGCGAGGAGGCAGACGAGCACCCGCTCGAGCATCTGGTCCTGTCCGGCGATGACCCGGCGGATCTCAAACAGCGCCTGCTCGAGCCGGTCGCTGATCTCGGAGGGCGAGGCCGCAGAGTCGTTCGGCTGGTCGGACACGGGAGGACCTCCTCGTCGCTGGGGACCCGGATTGAATCAAGAGAAGCTAAGCAATGGGTGAGCAGGGCCAAACCGGGCAGAATAGCCCGATGCAGCGGGTGCTCGTCGTCGACGTCGGAGGCTCACACGTCAAGGTTCTCGTGACCGGCGAGGAGGTGCCGCGCCGCGCGGAGTCCGGCCCGACGCTGACAGCGGCCCAGATGGTGGAGATCGTCAAGAAGCTCGCCGTCGGGTGGGAGTGGGACGTCGTCTCGGTGGGGATTCCGTCGCCGCTGCACGGCGGCCGGGTGGCCGCCGATCCGGCCAACCTCGGCAACGGGTGGGCCGGCTTCGATTTCCAGGCGGCCTTCGGGAAGCCGACGCGACTCGCCAACGACGCCGCGATGCAGGCTCTCGGAACCTACGAGGGCGGCGGAAGGATGCTGTTCCTCGGGCTCGGCACCGGTCTCGGCTCAGCGCTTGTCGACAACTGGGTCGTGGAGCCGATGGAGCTTGCCCACATGCGTTTTCGGAAGGCGACCGTCGAGGACTACGTCGGCGAGGCGGGGATGAAACGGCTGGGGAGGGAGCGCTGGCGGAGGCGGGTGTTCGAGACGATCGAGATGTTCTCGGCGGCGCTCGAGCCGGACTACGTGGTCCTCGGCGGGGGAAACGCGAAGAAGCTCGGCGAGTTGCCGCCGAACGTCCGGCTCGGTGACAACACAAAGGCGTTCGTCGGCGGCTTCCGGCTATGGGACGACGGCGAAAGGGCCGCCGCCGACGGCGAGACTGCACCGCCTGAACGCTAGAAACGGCGAGCGAGCCAGCGTCCGGCGCGGATCATCCGGTCGAGCGCGCCCGCGGTGTCAGAGCACCTTCGAGAGGAAGCTGCGCGTCCGCTCGTGGCGCGGGTTCGCCAGCACGTCACGCGGGCTGCCCGTCTCGACGACGACGCCGTCATCCATGAAGACGAGCGTGTCGCCGACCTCCCGCGCGAAGCCGATCTCGTGCGTGACGACGACCATCGTCATTCCCTCGCCGGCGAGCCGGCGCATCACGTCGAGCACCTCGCCGACGAGCTCCGGGTCGAGCGCGGAGGTTGGCTCGTCGAACAGCATCAGCTTCGGCTGCATCGCCAGCGCCCGCGCGATCGCGACGCGCTGCTGCTGGCCGCCCGAGAGCTGTGCGGGGTAGGTGTCGAGCTTGTCGGCCAGGCCGACGCGGTCGAGCAGCTCCCGCGACAGCCGGAGCGTCGCGTCTTTTGGCTCACGCTTGACGCGGATCGGCGCTTCCGCGACGTTCTCCAGCGCCGTCATGTGCGGGAAGAGGTTGAAGTGCTGGAACACCATCCCGATCTCGGCCCGTTTGCGGCAGACCTCGCGGTCGCGCAGCTCGTGCAGCTTGTCGCCCGACTGCCGGTAGCCGACGAGCTCGCCGTCCACCCAGAGCCGTCCCCCGTTGATCTTCTCCAGGTGGTTGATGCAGCGGAGGAAGGTGGACTTGCCGGACCCGGACGGCCCGAGCATGCACATCACATCGCCCGGCTGCACCTCGAGCGAGATCCCCTTCAGCACCTCGAGCCGCCCGAAGCGCTTGCGGACGCTCTCGGCCTTCACCATCGGCGTCGTCACGACCACTCGTGCCTCACGGTGAAGAGGCTGCGCCGGAGCCGCTGCAGCGGCGTGTCGGGAAGCTCGCGCGACGCGCCGCGCCCGAAGTAGCGCTCGACGTAGTACTGGCCGAACGAAAGCACTGTCGTCACGATCAGGTACCAAATGCTCGCGACGATCAGCAGCTGGATCGTCCGGTAGTTCACGGCGTAGATCAGCTGGGACGCGTAGAGCAGCTCGGGGAGCGCGAGCACGCTCGCGAGCGAGCTCGTCTTCAACATCGAGATCGTCTCGTTGCCGGTCGGCGGCACGATCACGCGCATCGCCTGCGGCAAGACGATGCGGCGCATCGTCTGCAGCCGCGTCATCCCGAGCGCCTGGCCGGCATCCGTCTGGCCCTCGTCGACCGAGATGATCCCGGCCCGCACGATCTCCGCCATGTAGGCCGCCTCGTTCAGCCCGAGCCCGAGCGTCGCGGCCGCGAACGTCGTGATCAGCGTGTTCGCGTTGAAGTGCACGAACTGCGGCCCGAACGGGATCCCGAGCGCGATCCGCGGGTAGAGCGCCGCGATGTTGAACCAGAACAGGAGCTGGACGAGCACCGGCGTCCCGCGGAAGAACCAGATGTAGAGCCAGCTCGCGCCGCCGACGAGCGGGTTCGGTGAGAGGCGCATCACCGCGAGGACGACTCCACCCACGATCCCGATCGCCATCGCGAGTGCCGTGAGCTCGAGCGTGACGACGAGGCCGTCGAGGATGCGTCGCGAGAGGAAGTAGTGGCCGACGATGCCCCAGCCGAAACGCGGGTTGGTGGCGGCAGAGTTCGCGAACGCCGCCGCCACCACCAGGATGACCGCGGCCGCCAGCCAGCGACCCGGATGGCGGACCTGGACGGCCTTGATCTCGTCCGACCGGACTGCGGGCGCCGCGAGGTCGGGCGGCTCGGTCATGTCCTCACGCTGTCGCGGGCGCTAGCTGGTCGCGCCGTTGAGCTTCGGGCTCTGGATCGCCCCCTCCTGGATGTTCCACTTCTTCAGGATCTTTGCGTATGTCCCGTTCTGCATCAGCGTCTTCACGGCCGAGAGGACAGGCTGCGCGAGCCCGCTCTTCTTCGGGATCGCGATCCCGTACGGGGCGGTGCCGTAGGGCTTGCCCATCAGCATGAACTGACCCTTCGACTGCTTGACCTGGTACGCGGCGACCGGCGAGTCGGCCATTGCGACCTGGACGCGGCCGCTCGACAGCGACAGGTTGGCGCCGTTCTGGTCAGGGAAGACCGAGACGGTCACGCTCGGCTTGCCGGCCTTCTTGCACGTCGCCTTCTGCGCGGTCGCGTCGGTCTGCTGCGTCGTGCCGCTCTCCACGCCGACGGTGTGCCCGCAGAGTGCACCGAGCGATCCGATCGTGGTGCCACCGGCCTTGCCGTAGAACGACGTGCCGGCGGAGAAGTACGTGACGAAGTCGACGACCTTCTCGCGCGCCTTCGTGTCGGTGAACGAGGACATGCCGAGGTCGTACTTGCCCGACTGGAGCCCGGGGATGATGGTGTCGAATCTGGCGTTCACCATCGTCACCTTGACGTGCAGGACGCCGCCGATCGCCTTCGCCAGGTCGGCGTCCATCCCAACGACGGTCTTCCCGTTCGAGGCGATGAACTCGTTAGGCGCGTAGGTGGCGTCTGCCGCGACCTTCAGCCCGCTCTGGTACTTCGGCGGAACGGTGGCGGCCGCCGCGGCAACAGCGAGCACGATCGCTCCGACGACAAGCACAGCCAGGCTCGCCGTGAAGCGCCCTCTCGTGAGACCCATCGATTCATCCTCCTCGTGACGCAACGTCATCAGGTGGCGGGGCGGCAGCCAGGAGCGGCGCCGCCGACCGTCCGTTCGGTCAATGATATTCGGCCTGGAGCGCAGCGTCGAGGAGCTGCGACAGTCAGGGCTTCGATGTCTGCCGGTGTCTTGGTCGCCGACCTGACCGACTACTGCGCGCGTAACGGCAAGCTCGTCGAGGACTGGTTCCTCTGACGGATCGTCGGGGCGGGGACCGCCCGCGGCTAGTCTGGAGTCAGCGTCCCCGTGCTTCCCGCCCCTGCACGAGCCCGCCGCGCGTCTGGATCGAGGGGCCCGGGAAGGGAGATCGATGGCTACAAAGCGGCAGCAGACAATGGCAAAGCGCGACCGCGAGCAGGCCGTGCTCGAGAAGCGGACGCAGAAGCGGCTCCGCAAGGAAGCCGCCCGCAACGAGCCCGAAGGCGAGCCGACCGAGGCCGAGCCGTACGTGCCGGGCCCCGACTCGCTCCGCGACGCGAGCGGCCACGTGATCCAGGTCGACTTCGACCCGAAGGTCTAGAGGCTCTAGCCCGCGAGATCCGGCGCCGGGAGTCGGCGCTGCAGGCGATCGCGGGCGTTGGACCGCGAAGCGAGGGTCGAGGCGGCCCGCATCGCGGCGACACCGCAGGTGAGCGCGACCGCGTGCTCGACGTCGAGCACGCTCGTGCCGAGCAAACCAGAACCGGCCGCCCTGGAACGCCTGCGGGCTGCCCGCGACCAGCCGTACCGGGAGCGCGCCGATCCGATTCGCCACCGTGGCGACCGAGATCGCACCCGTTGCTCCGAGCACCGCCCCCGCGCTACGCGTCATCTCGCAGACCTCCGTCCCCGACCGTACCGCGCAGCGGCCGGTCTGGACAAAGGGGTGCGTTACGCCTGCGGGATGCGGGCCTCGAGCGCGGCCGTGACGGCCTCGCGCACGGGCTCGAGCTCGATGCGATCGAGCACGTTCTGGAAGAAGCCGCGCACGACCATGCGCTCGGCCTCGGCGCGCGGCAGGCCGCGCGTCATCAGATAGAAGAGCTGCTCGCGGTCGACGCGGCTGACCGTGGCGCCGTGCGTGCAGCGCACGTCGTTCGCCATGATCTCGAGGCCCGGGATCGGCACGGCATGCGCCGTCGGCGAGAGCATCAGGTTGCGGCACTCCTGGTAGGCGTTCGTCTTCTGCGCCTCCGGCTCGACGCGGATCATCCCGCGCCACACCGCCGTCGCGTGGTCGCGGAGCGCGCCCTTGAAGGCGAAGTCGCTCTCGCAGTTGGGCGCGATGTGCTCCTGGAACGTGTCGTAGTCGAGGTGCTGGTCGCCGTCGGCGAAGTACGCGCCGGTGACCCGCGACGTCGCGCCGGGGCCGCTCAGGTCGTTCTGGATGCGCGTCTTGCCCATCTTCGAGCCGAAGCCGCCGGCGACCCAGTCGAGCTCGGCGTCACGCTCGACGCGCGCGTGGTGCGACGCGAAGTGCCAGGTCTCCTTCGAGAGGTTCTGCAGCGAGACGTACTCGAGCTTCGCGTTCTGCTCGACGAAGAGCTCGGTCACGGCATTCGAGTACGCGACCGTGTCGTCGCTCGGCGATGCGTACTCCTCGATGATCGAGGCCCGCGCGCCCTCCTCGGCGACGACGACCATCCGCCAGAACGTCTGGCCCGTCACGGCGATGCGCACGTACAACGGCTTCTCGAGCACGACGCCCTTCGGCACGACCACCAAGAGGCCGTGCTCCCACATTGCTGCGTTGTGCGCGGCGAACTTCTCGTCCCAGCCGACGAGCGAGTACAGCTTGTCGAAGTCCTCGGGCAACGGCTCGAAGCGGACGCCTTCGGGCACGCGCTCGATCTCGATGCCGTGCTCGGTCACCGTCGCATAGCCCGCGACGTCGAGGTCGAGCATGGTCGAGATCTCCGTCGTGCCGCCACCGACGAACGCGTCGGGGTCGAACCCCTTCAGGTCGGTGAAGCGCCAGTGCTCTTCGGTCGTATCCGGGATCGGCAAGCTGCGGTAGGCCTCGAGGGCCTCCGCTCTAGCCAACCCGCACCTCAGCCAACTGCACTCCCGCAGTTAGCCAACACTGCCTTCCATCTGCAGCTGGATCAGCCGGTTCATCTCGACGGCGTACTCGAGCGGCAGCTCCTTCGTGATCGGCTCGACGAAGCCCGACACGATCATCGCGCTCGCCTCCGACTCCGAGAGCCCGCGCGACATGAGGTAGAAGAGCTGCTCGGCGCCGATCTTCGACACCGTCGCCTCGTGGCCGATGTCGACCTCGTCCGCCTCGATCTTCATGTACGGGTACGTGTCGGAGCGCGAGTGCTCGTCGAGGATCAGCGCGTCGCAGACGACCTTCGACTTCGCGCCCTTCGCGCTCTTGTCGACCTGGAGGAGGCCTCGGTAACCGGCGCGGCCGCCGTCCTTCGAGATCGACTTCGACGTGATGATCGACGACGTGTTCGCCCCGATGTGGACGCACTTGCCGCCCGCGTCCTGGTGCTGGCCCTTGCCGGCGAACGCGATCGACAGCACCTCGCCGTGCGCTCGCTCGCCCATCAGCCAGATCGCCGGGTACTTCATCGTCAGCTTCGAGCCGAGGTTGCCGTCGACCCACTCCATCGTCGCGTCCTTGTGCGCGACGGCGCGCTTCGTGACGAGGTTGTAGACGTTGTTCGACCAGTTCTGGATCGTCGTGTAGCGGCAGCGTGCGCCCTCCATGACGACGATCTCGACGACCGCCGAGTGCAGCGAGTCACTCGAGTAGATCGGCGCGGTGCAGCCCTCGACGTAGTGCACGTACGCGCCCTCGTCGACGAGGATCAGCGTGCGCTCGAACTGGCCCATGTTCTCCGCGTTGATGCGGAAGTACGCTTGCAGCGGCATCTCGATCTTCACGCCCTTCGGGACGTAGATGAACGAGCCACCCGACCACACGGCCGAGTTGAGTGCCGCGAACTTGTTGTCGTTCTGCGGGATGATCGTCCCGAAGTACTGCTTGAAGAGCTCTTCGTGCTCGCGCAGCGCCGTGTCGGTGTCCAGGAAGATGACGCCCTGGTCCTCGAGGTGCTTCTGGAGCTTGTGGTAGACGACCTCCGACTCGTACTGCGCGCCGACACCGGCGAGGTACTTCTTCTCGGCCTCCGGGATCCCAAGCTTGTCCCAGGTGTCCTTGATGTCGGGCGGCAGGTCTTCCCACGATTCGGCCTGATTCTCCGTGGGCTTGATGTAGTAGAAGATGTTGTCGAAGTCGATCTCGGCGACGTTTCCGCCCCACTCGGGCATCGGCCGCGCGTAGAAGTAGTCCAGGCTCTTGTGCCGGAACTTGCGCATCCAGTCGGGCTCGTTCTTGTGCGACGAGATCGCGTCGACGAGCTCGTGCGAGACACCGCGGCCCGACTTGAAGAAGTAGTCCTCGTCGACGGAGAAGCCGTACTTGATCGCGTAGTCGCTGCCGATCCCCTGGACGACCTCAGTCTCGGTCTGTGCCATTAAGCCTCAGCTCCCACTGTCGTCGGAATCGGTGTCTCTGGAATGAAGGGGTCGTAGCCGTCCGCCTCGAGCTCCTTGGCGAGCTCGGCGCCGCCCGACTTGACGATCTGGCCGTCTACGAAGACGTGCACGTGATCCGGGGTGATGTAGTCGAGGATCCGCTGGTAGTGCGTGATCACGAGCGCGCCCATTTCCGGGCCGATCAGTTCTTTGACGCCGCCCGCGACGACCCGCAGCGCGTCGATGTCGAGGCCGGAGTCGGTCTCGTCGAGCACCGCCATCTTCGGCTTCAGCATCGCCATCTGGAGGATCTCGACGCGCTTCTTCTCGCCGCCCGAGAAACCGTCGTTCAGGTAGCGCGAGGCGAGCTCGCGGCTGACCTTCAAGCGGTCCATCTGCGCCAAGAGCTCCTTGCGGAAGACCGGGATCGCGACCGGGTCCTCGACCCCGCCGTTGCGCGCCTTGCGCACGGCGTTGATCGCGGCCCGCAGGAAGCTCGTCACGGTCACGCCGGGGATCGCATGTGGGTACTGGAAGGCGAGAAACAAGCCGCGCTGCGCGCGCTCGTCCGCCCCCATCTCCGTCACGTCCTCGCCGTCGAGAAGGATCCTGCCCTCGGTGATCACGTAGGCCGGGTGGCCCATGATCGCGTTCGCGAGCGTCGACTTCCCGGAGCCGTTCGGCCCCATGATCGCGTGCACCTCATTCGTGTCGACCTCGAGATCGACACCCTTGACGATCTCGGTGCCGTTCTCGAGCGAGACATGAACGTTTTCGAGCTTCAGCAGTGCCACGTTGTGGAACCTCAGTTTCCCTTGAAAATGCGGGTATTTTCGATCGTTTGCGAGAGGTCGCAGTCTAGCGGAGAATCCATACTCCAAGAATCGGCCCATAGCCAATCGGGCCGAACGTGGGTAGTCTGGGTGCATGGGAAACATTGGAACCGGCGAGATCGTCCTCCTGCTCCTCCTCGCGCTGTTGCTCTTCGGCGCGAAGCGGCTGCCGGAGATCGGTCGCTCGCTCGGCTCGGGAATGAAGGAGTTCAAGGACTCGGTCACCGGTGTCACGAAACACGATGACACTCCCGAGCTTGCGCCCCCCACCTCGGTCGAGACGACGACCACTTCGCCTCGCGAGCACGAAACCGTCTAGGGCCCGCCCATGAAGCGTCTCCCGCGCCGCCTGCAGCACGGCGAGGAGGCGACGCTGGTCGAGCACCTCGAAGAGCTGCGGCAGCGCATTTTCGTCTGTCTCGGCGCTCTCGTAGTCGGCTTCGTCGCGACCTACTCGATCCACCGGCATCTCCTGCATTGGCTGAACCGGCCGTTGCCTGCGCACGTCGGCAAGCCGATCACCCTCAGCGTCGCCGAGCCCTTCCTCACCGTCATGAAGCTCTGTCTGATGGGCTCGATCATCCTGACGATGCCGGTGCTCCTGTGGCAGCTCTGGGCGTTCCTCGCGCCGGCCGTCGACGCGCGCCAGGAAAGGCGGGTGCGCTACTTCGTGCTCTTCGCCGCCGTCCTGCTCGCCGGTGGAATCGTGTTCGGCTACTTCGTCGCCCTCCCCGCGGCGGTGCACTACTTGACGAACTTCGACAAGTCGGAGTTCAACATCCAGCTCCGGGCGAAGGACTACTACGGGTTCACGACGATGGTGCTGCTCGCGATGGGCGTCGTCTTCGAGATGCCGATCTTCATCCTCGCCATGACCCGGCTGGGGATCCTCACCACACGACAGCTGCGGCAGAACCGCCGGATCGGCTACTTCGCCGTCGCGGTCCTCGGCGTCGCGCTGCCGGGCGTCGACCCCTTCACCACCGTGATCGAGATCCTGCCGCTGTGGGTTCTCTACGAGGGCTCGATCTGGCTCTCCGTCCTGCTCGATCGCAGGCAAGCGCGCGCGGCCGTCGCCGACGGCGTTTCCGGCTCAACCCTCTAGCTATCCTGGGCCACCGATGGCACGCGGAGCAGTCAAAGCCAAGCAGGCGCAAAGCCTCAAGGACAAGAAGGGCGGGCGCGGCTCGCCCGCGAAGGCAACGCCGAAGGGGCGGAAGCAGCGCCACAAGAGCGGCGGCAACCCGAACCAGCAGCTCTTCTTCTCACGCATGCGCCGCCGGGCGAAGCCCATGTACTTGATCCTCGCCGTCCTCTTCGCCGTCACGTTCGCCTTCCTCGGCGTCGGCTCCGGTTCGAACAGCGGGCTCGATCAGCTCTTCAGCGGCCTCAACATCTTCGGGCACGGCGGCTCGTCCATCTCGAAGGCGCTGAAAGAGGTGCAGAAGAGCCCGACCGACCCGAAGGCGTTTCGCGATCTCGCCACCGCCTATGAGGCAAAGGGCGACACGGCGAACTCGATCGGCGCGCTCCAGCAGTACACGACCCTGAAGCCGAAGGACGTGAAGGCCTGGAGCGAGCTCGGCGGCCTCCAGCTCGGCGAGGCCCAGAATCTCGTCACGCAGTATCAGGCGGCAGCGCAGGCCCAGCAGCTCGCGACGCCGAGCCAGGGGTTCCGGCCGGCGAAGGGAACGCTTGCGACGGCGCTCGGGACCGATCCCATCGAGCAGGCGGCCGCAACGACGGCGAACGCCGCTACGACGGATCTCTACCAGCGCGTATCGCTCGCGTACGCCGGGGCCATCTCCTCGTACAAGTCGCTCGTCAAGCTCCAGCCCGGGAATGCGAACGCACAGTTCGAGCTCGCACAGGCCGCCCAGACGGCCGGCGATACGGCCTCCGCGGTCACGGCGTACAAGGCGTACGTGAAGCTCAACCCGGATTCCTCGACGGCGGCGCAGGTGCGGCAGCTGATCAAGCAGCTCTCGCCGAAGCCCGCCAAGAAGACCCCCAAGAAGAAGTCGAAGAAGTAGCGTCCCGCTACGCGGGTTGCTCCTCCCGCGACTTCGTGTCAGGCGTCCGGTTAGACTCCGCGAGGGACCGAGAGCCGAGAGCCGAGGGGACGTTACGTCATGAACTTCGACATCAAGACCGAGCAGTTGAGCGATGACGCCTACGTCATCTCGCTCGCGGGCGAGGTCGATCTCTATACCGCCCCCGAGTTCAAGCAGCAGCTGCTCGAGGTGATCGGCCAGGGTGGCAAGGAGGTCGTCGTCGACTTCAGCAACACGACCTTCATCGACTCGACGACGCTCGGTGTGCTCGTGGGTGGCGTGAAGCGGCTCCGCTCGGCCGACGGCCAGCTCTCGCTCGTCTGCAGCGACCGCAACATCACGAAGATCTTCGAGATCACGGGCCTCGACCGGGTCTTCACCATCTATCCGACGCGGGACGACGCTGTCGCCACGCTCGGCACGACCGGGAACCAGCCTCCAGCCTAGTGCTCCGGCGCGCGCTTCCCGGGGCCTTGCTTGCTGCTGCCGCTCTGTTCGCGGGCGGCTGCGGCACGGGCGGCATGGCTTCGTCGAGCGGCGACCAGGCGAACGGCCAGAAGCTCTTCACCGAGAAGTGCGCGGGCTGTCATGTGCTCGCGGCCGCGGGCTCGCAGGGGACGCTCGGCCCGAACCTCGACAATGCGTTCGCCGGGCCCAAGGCCGAGCATTTCAAGCTGAGCACGCTTCAGAACGTCGTCCTGGATCAGATTCGTGAGGCGTCGTTGCCGATGCCCGCCAACCTCGTGAAGGGCCAGGACGCGGTCGATGTCGCCGGCTACATCGCCGCGGTCGCCGCCACGAATGCCAAGCCGCCTGCGCAGCAGGCCACCGACGGCAAGTCGATCTTCTCCGCGAACTGCGCCAGCTGCCACACGCTGAAGGCGGCAGGCGCTACCGGCACGGTCGGGCCGAACCTCGATCAGCTGAAGCCGTCGCTCGCGAGGGTGCAGAAGCAGGTCGAGAACGGCGGCAGCGTCATGCCCGCGTTCAAGGGCAAGCTGACACAGCCGCAGATCGACGCGGTGGCGAAGTTCGTCGCCGGCTCCGCCGGCAAGTAGTCACATGATCGAGATCAGGCGCGCGCGGCTCGAGGATGCCGCCGCGATCGCGGAGGTGCACGTGCGCACCTGGCAGTCCGCGTACGAGCACGTGTTCGGGGCCGAGCGCCTCGCGGGGATCGACACGGCGGGACGGGAGGGCACTGCGCGGCGCTTCGCCACCGACGCCGGCTACGACGCGTTCGTGGCCGCCGACGATGGGCGGATCGTCGGCTTCGTTGCCTGCGGCTCGGCCGAGGAGGAAGCGGAGCAGCGGCGCGAGCTCTTCGCGATCTACGTCCTTCCCGAGGTGTGGGGCAGCACGGCGGCCTCGGGCCTGATGCACGCCGCCCTGGACGCCATGCGCCGCCGCGGGGCCGCTGAGGCGATCCTCTGGGTGCTCGACGACAATCCGCGCGCCCGGCGCTTCTACGAGCGCGAGGGCTGGCACGCAGACGGATCCGCCGAGTCCGAGTACCTCGGGCTCACCGTGCCGCTCGTCCGCTACCGGATCGGGTTCTAGAGGCGCGAGACAGGCATCGCGAAGCGCTCGCGCGCCTTTGCGAGTAGCGCGTCGTCGCCCATGGCGAGCACGATCTCGTCGGCGCCGAACTCGCGTAGCGCGTCCTCGATCGCGAGCACGGTGTCGTCGGCGCCGACCACGCCGCGGGCCTCGAGCCCTGCGCGGGAGAGGTCGCCGGCGAGCGCCTCGGCGGTCCGCTCAGCCTCGTTCCGCTCGTCGTCGACGGCGCCGGTGAGCGACTTCACCGTCGAGACGAGGGCGGGCACGACCACGAGCACGTCCGTCGTCCGCGCGTCGATCCGCCCCGCGATCCCTGACGTCCCTCGCTCCGCGACGAGCAGGACGCGGTGCGTCCCGCCGGGCGTCCCTGACACGAGCACCGGAGCGTGCTCGGTCGTCACCGGTCCCCGCACGAGCCAGACGATTACCCCGCCGATCGCGACGACCGCTGCCGCCACGGCCAACCAGGTGTTGACGAATGAGGCCCCGGCGACGACGATCGCGCCGGCAACCACGACCACGAGGAATCTGAAGGCCTCGGCCTCGCTGCGGAGTGGATTTTGCATCGCGCCCCCGACGTACCCGTTTTCAGAGGATGTAGACCGTCAAGTACACGACGATCCACATCACGTCGACGAAGTGCCAGTAGATCCCGCCGATCTCGACGCCGTGATGGTGCTCGGGGGAGAAGTGCCCGCGAAAGGCCCGGATCGTCATGAAGCCCAGGATGGTCAAGCCGACGAAGACGTGCGCGCCATGGAGGCCGGTGAGGCAGAAGAAGATCGTGGCAAAGGATCCGTCGCCCGTGTTGAAGCCGACGCGCGAGTACTCGATCGCCTGCGTGATCAGGAACGTGAGCCCCATGAGGAAGGTGAGCAGCAATCCGGCGCGCAGGCCCCAGACGTTCCCGCGCTTGATCGACTTCAGCGCCCAGTGCATCGTGAAGCTCGAGGTGACGAGGATGGAGGTGTTCACGAGCGCGACGAACCTCGGCAGGTGGAACTGCTGCGGCGGCCACGGCGTCCCGTGCACGACGCGCACGAAGAAGTACGCCGTGAAGAACGAGCCGAACAGCATGATCTCGGTGCCGATGAAGAGGAACATTCCGAGTACGGGCGGCGCGATGCGCGACGAGTAGTGCGGAGTCGGCGGGCCGTGGTGGTCGTGCGAGTCGTGGCCCTGCGGCAAGTGCTCTGCGTGCGTGGACATCAGGCGGTCACCTCGGCCGGCATGTCGACCTCGACGTGCTCGACCGGCAGCTCTGCGCTTGCGCGGAGGCGGCCGACGAGGTCACGGCGCAGCCAGCCGGAGCGGGCGCCGGGGAACGTCGAGACGATGATCTCGTTCACGCGCTCGTCCTCGAGCGTCTGCATTACCGCCGCATAGGGGTCGGGATGGGAGATCTGGCCGTGCACGTCGAGGCCCTCGCTCCGCAGCATCGTCACGGCACGGAGGAGCCGGCGTTCCGCCGCCTCGTGCGAGCCGTCCGAGTCGCCCTGCGGCGAGAGAATGAGGAAGCCGGCCGGGCCCGCTGCCGCACGCTCGCGAATCGTCTGGAGCAGCGGCTCGCCGAGCACCGTCTGGTTCGCGACGACGAGCACGTTGGCCGAGCCGTGCTCGGCGCCGAGATCGACGATGACGTGCTCGAACGGAAGCGACCCGGCGACGCCGCGCATCTGGTCGACCATGTTGCGGCGCAGCCAGCCTGACTGCTTCTGCGGGTGCGTCGACACGAGGATCTCGTCGGGCTCGAGCTGGTGGATCGCGTCGCGGAGCGCCGACACGGGATCGGCTTCGATGACGACGCCGGTGGCGGGCACACCGGCTGCGCGAAGCCTGTCGAGCGTCCGGTCGAGCCGCCGGCGTGCGGCGGCACGGCGCGTGTCGTAGTAGACGACGTAGCCCTGGCGCGGCTGCGTGACCGGCGAGAGGACGGTGACCCGCACCGAGCCTTCCTTCCCCTTCTCCTCGATCAGCTCGATGAGCGTGTTGGAGACCGACGTCTCGTTGGCCACCACGAGGATGTGACGGGCTTCTTCGGCGTCGGTCACGGGACGGGCACCTCCTCCGTCTCCTTCGCGCGCGCCGGAGCGAGGATCGCGTGCACCGCGCCTGGTACGCCGTACTCGTACGGCGACCCGACGACCTGCGGGATCTCGTCGAAGTTGAAGATCGGCGGCGGCGAGCTGACCTGCCATTCGAGCGTCATCCCGCGCCACGGGTTGCTCGGCGCGATCGGACCGCTGCGCCAGCTCGTGATCATGTTGTAGAGGAACACGATCGTCGACATGCCAAGCCCGAACGACGCGAGCGAGATGAACATGTTGAGGCTCGCGAACTTCGGCACGTAGTCGGCGACCCGGCGCGGCATCCCCTCCATCCCGACGAGGTGCATCGGGAAGAACGTCAGGTTGAAGCCGACGAACGTCAGCCAGAAGTGCAGCTTGCCGAGGCGCTCGTTGTACATGCGCCCGGTCATCTTCGGGAACCAGTAGTACATCCCGGCGAAGATCGTGAAGACGGAGCCGCCGAACAGCACGTAGTGGATGTGCGCGACGATGAAGTACGTGTCGCTGACGTGGATGTCGATCGGCACGGCGCCGAGCATGACGCCCGAAAGCCCGCCGATCACGAACATCGAGAGGAAGCCGAGCGCGAAGAGCATCGGCGTATTGAAATGGAGCTTGCCCTCCCACATCGTCGCGAGCCAGCTGAAGATCTTGATCCCCGTCGGAACGGCGATGAGCAGCGTCGTGACCATCATCGGGACGCGCAGGTACGAGGCCATGCCGCTGACGAACATGTGGTGCGCCCACACGGAAAAGCCCAGCACGACGATCGCCATGAGCGAGAGGGCCATGAGCCGGTAGCCGAAGATCGGCTTCCGGCTGAAGACGGATATGACCTCGCTCACGATCCCGAAGCCGGGCAACATCATGATGTACACCGCCGGGTGCGAGTAGAACCAGAAGATGTGCTGGTACCCGAGCGCGTAGCCGCCGTTCCCGGGGTCGAAGAACGCGGTGTGCATCACGTGGTCGAACATCGAGAAGAACTGCGAGCCGGCGATGAACGGCGTCGCGACCACGACGAGCAACGAGGTCGTGAAGTTCGCCCAGACGAGCAGCGGCATGCGCCAGAAGGTCATTCCCGGCGCGCGCATCGTGATGATCGTGACCAGGAAGTTGAGGGCCGTCATCACCGACGAGGCCCCGGCCCACTGGACGCCCTGATTGAAGAACACCGCCCCGAGCGGCTGGTGCGTCGAGCAGAGCGGTGCGTAGCCCGTCCAGCCGCACGCGAAGGCGCCGCCCGGAACGACGAAGGAGGAGAGCATCATGATCCCGGCGATCGGCAGGAGCCAGAACGAGAGCGCGTTCAGGCGGGGGAACGCCATGTCGGGCGCGCCGAGCATCAACGGGACGGCGAAGTTCGCGAGCCCGGCGAATGCGGGAATCACGAAGAGGAAGATCATCAGCGACGCGTGGACGGAGAAGAGGCCGTTGTACGTCTGCGGATCGACGTACTGCATGCCCGGCTTCGCGAGCTCGGCGCGGACGAGTAGCGCGAGCATCCCGCCGATGACGAAGAACACGACCGTCGTCACGAGGTACTGGACGCCGATCACCTTGTGGTCGGTGTTGACCTTGAAGTAGTCCTTCCACGACGTTGCGCCGTGACTCGAGTGGTCGTCGGGGCGCGTCGGCGAGCCGATCGCGTAGCGGGCCCAGTAGTCGAACGCGCCGATCCCGGCGAGGAAGCCGAGCGGCGCACAGACGAGGATCGAGACGAGCACGATCGGCGTCCACTTGTAGAGCGGCTGATAGTCACCCCACGCGCGGAGCCCGACCGTGAGGCCGAACCCGAACGCCCCGAAGAGGGCGGTCATCCACAGCGCGCGGATCCACCCCGCACCGAGCAGGTAGTGCCGGATTCCGCCGCTGCGCGGGCTCACGTGGTGGTCGACCGTCGTTGCCGTCACCTTCTCGGACTCACCCCTTCTTGCTCGAGCTGATCAGATACTGGACAAGCGAGTCCAGCTCCTGCTTGGAAAGCGCCTTGCCGAACGTCTGTGGCATCACGCTCTTCGGGTATCCCTTCTCGACGTACGCGTTCGGGTCGACGATCGACTGACGGATGAAGTCTGCAAGCGGCTTGCCGGCGGTCTTCGCATACGTGGGCAGCTTGCCGAGGTCGGGGCCCGTCGTGGCCGTCGCGCCGGCGGCCGCCAACGTGTGGCAGGCGCCGCACTGGTTGTTCTTGAAGACCGCAGCGCCGGCGACGCCGGCGTTGGGCGACGTGACCGCGGTCGACTGGCTGTGGAGCCATTTGTCGAACGCGGCCGGGCTCATCACGATCGCCTGCGTCCGCATCACCGAGTGGCCGAGGCCGCAGAGCTCGGTACAGATCACAGGGAAGGTTCCGAGCCGGTTCGGTGTGATGTGGAGGTGCGTCGCGATCCCCGGCACGGCGTCCTCCTTCTGCGAGAACTCCGGTACCCAGAACGAGTGGATCACGTCTTTTGCAGTGAAGGTGAGGAGCACCGAGCGGTCCTTCGGTAGTCGCAGGACGCCGCTCGTGAGGCCCTTCGCATCGGGGTAGCTGAAGCTCCACGCGAATTGCTGCGCCGTCACGTTGACGCGCAGGACGTTTGCGCCCACCGCGTCGTTTCGGGAGAGCACGATCGCGCTGACGATCCCGATCGACGTCACGAGGAGCGTGGGAATGAGCGTCCACACGATCTCGAGATTGGTGTGGCCGTGAATCGGCGGTCCGTCCGAGTCGTCGCCCGGCGCGGCCCGGAAGTGGATGATCGAGTACGTCATCACCGCGATCACGACGGCGAAGACGACGATGCAGATGATGATCACGAACCAAAAGAGCGGGTCGATGCGATCCGCTTCTTTCGAAGCGGGCTTCGGGAGCCAAGGAAGGGCAAGCGCAACTGCCGCGGCGATTCCGCCGGCGACAATCCCAATCCCGATCAGTGACGCGATGGAGCCCCTGCGCATCCGGCCGAGAGCCTAAACGAAACGCCTCCGGCCGTACACCGCGAACCGCACCCGATTGCCCGGCTTCGGCGTTGTCTTCCTGTGACCCTTCGGAAGACCGAGGGGCCGATCCGTCCCTGCACCACCAAATCAAAGGAGACGCAATGGGTCTCGGAGTCGGCATCTTTCTCTCCGCAATCGGAGCCATCCTCGCCTTCGCGGTGAGTGCCACCGTCTCCGGCGTGAACGTCCATGCGGTCGGCTGGATCTTGCTGATCGTGGGCATCGTCGGGATCGTGCTTTCGATGATCTTCTGGTCCTCGTGGGCCGGCCCCGGCTACTTGACGGGCAGCCGCCGCCGCACGACGACCGTGGACGAGGGCCCTGCGGGCCCCAGCGTCTAGAACGGGAGCTTCCCTCTAGGCCGAACGGGAGCCGGTAGACCGAGGTGGGGCGGCGGTAGGCCGCTCCACCTCGTCTCACACTTCGGCTATGAGCTCGCGACCGGTAGCTCGACGGTGAACGTCGAGCCGCTGCGGCCGTCGGAGGCCACCGAGATACGGCCGTGCATCCGGTACACGAGCTCGCGGCAGATGTAGAGGCCGAGGCCCGTCCCGCCGACGCCGCGGGTCATGCTCGGATCGAGCCGGAAGAACTTCTCGAAGATCCGGTCATGCTCGGCCGCAGGGATGCCCAGGCCTTTGTCCTCGATCCGGAAGCGGATGCGGTTGGCGGTGTGCGTGACGGCGACGAGCACCCGCCCGCCGTCGGGGGAGTACTTCACGCCGTTGTCGACGAGGTTCGTCAGCACCTGGCGGAGCTTGTCGGGGTCGGCCGCGACCTCGGGCAGGCCTTCCGGCGCGTCCACCACGAGCTCGACCGCATCCTGGACGTGCGGGCGCAGCGCCTCGACGACCTGTCTCGCGAGCTTCGCGGCGTCGCAGCTCTCGATCGAGACGCCCATCTGCCCGGAGTCCAGGCGGCTTGCCCAGAGGATGTCGTTCACGATGCGCGCAAGGCGGTCGGCCTCGCTCGCGACGACGTCGAGCAGCCCGTCCCGCTGCGACGCCTCGAGCCGCACGTCGTTGCGCTGAAGCGTGAGCGCGGCGCCGTAGATCGCGGCCAGCGGCGTGCGGAGCTCGTGCGAGACGGTCGCGACGAAGTCGCTCTTCAGCTGGTCGACTGCGCGCTCCTCGGTCAGGTCGCGGAACGCATAGACCGTGCCTCCCGGGAAGCGCACGGCGGAGATCGAGAGCCAGCGCTCCTCACCCTGGACGTCCACCGGGACGGTCTGCGCCCGTCCGACGCCGCTCGAGGGCTCCGAGGCGATGCGGATCCGGTCCTGGACGGCGTTCCAATCGCGGATCAGCTCGCCGGCCGGTCGGCCGAGCGCCTTCGCGGCCTTGACGCGGAAGGTCTGTGCGGCTGCGGGGTTCCAGAGCCGGATCACGCCGTCGCCGTCGAGGAGGAACACGCCGTCGTCGACGAATTCGAGCGCCGCTGCCGCATGCGCGCGGGCCTGCGCCTCGCCGTAGAGCCGCGCGTTGTCCAGCGCGAGCGACGCGCGGCGTGCGAGCTCGATCGCGAGCTCCACGTCGGACTGCGTGAAGCGCGGCTGCGGAGCGACGGTTCCGAGCTGGATCGCTCCGAGCGTGCGGCCCCTGGCGATCAGCGGCACCACGATCCCCGACGTGTTCGCGAGCGCACGAATCTCCGAGGCGTGGTCGGCATCGTGCGCCATCTCGTCCACGTGTTCCTGCACGTTGGCGAGATAGACGGCCTCCCCGGTTCGGACGGCTCGTTGCACCGGATGATCCTCCGCCGTCGGTGGGTAGCGCCGCCGCAGGTCGCGGAGGTACTCGCTCTTCGCCGGATCGGAGTGCGCCGCGGCAACGCAACGCAGCGAGCCGTCGTCCTCCACGAGGTCGATGACGACCTGGCCGGCGAGCGTCGGCACCGCCATCTCCGCGAGCGCGGTCAGCGTGTGCTCGTAGTCGAGCGTCTGGTTCAGGAGGTCGCTTGCGCGGGCGAGGAAGCGCACGCGATCCCCGGCGCGCGCCCGCTCCTCGAGGGCGTTGCGCTCCGCCGTCACGTCGCTCGTCGAGCAGCCGACGCCGAGCAGCTCACCGGTCGGGTCGCGGACCGGGAAGAAGCTCGTCACCCAGACACGGCGAACGCCGGGCTCGTCGCTTCGCTCCCCGGTGAGCTCCAGGTCGAGCACGGGGTTGCCGGTCTGCAGCACCTGCTGGATCACCGGCGTCACGTCGCTGCCGAACTCCGGCCGACGTTCGAACAGCGTGCGCCCGAGCAGCTCGCTCGCCGACACGCCGTACATCTGCTCGAGCGCTTCGTTCACGCGCACATAACGGAGGTTCGTGTCCCAGAAGGCAAGGCCGACGGGCACCGTCCGGAACACGCCCTCGATGAGCGCCGCCGACTGGCGCGCGCTCTCCTCTGCGCGCTTGGCGGCCGTCGTGTCGCGAATGACGCTGACCGACAACACGACAGCGCCCGCGGCGTCGTAGACCGGGTTCGCGCGCACGACCGACCAGCGCTCCTCGCCGGTCGAGAGGATCCGGTAGCAAACGACGCGCTCCGATGTCTCGCCGCTCAGCGCCCGCCGGCCGGGCAGATCGTCAGCCGGCAGCGGCCGGCGCTCCTCGTCGAGAATCTCGAACTGGGCGAGGACTTCCTCACGCGACGCGTCGAGAAACTCGGCGGGGGTCGAGAAACCGACGAAGCGCGCAGCCGCCTCGTTCACGTACACGAGGTTGCCCGCCTGGGACTGCATGACGAGGCCCTCGTCGACCGTACGCATGATCGTCGCGAGCTGGTCGCTCGAGGCGCGTAGCCCTGCCTGGGCCTCCGTCCGGACGGTTGCCGACGCGAGGTGATTTGCGATGTTGCGCGAGAGCAGCACCTCAGCGTCGCTCCAGGCCTGAGGCGTGTCGCGGTAGAGCATGAACTTGCCGAGCAGCCGGCCGCCGTGGACGAGCGGCACGAACGCCAGCGCCTCGATGCCTTCGCGCCGAGCGGCTTGCTCGAGCTCCTCGGGGAAGCCGGCAGCGGCGAGGTCGTCGATGAGCACGGGCTGGGGATCGCCGTCGTCGGGCGTCCAGGGCGAGTGGCCCTCGGCGGCCTCCCGGTAGGCCGCTGAAAGGCCGCGTGAGGCGCGGAAGCGCATCACCCGCGCATCGTCGTAGAGCAGCACGGCCGCCCGGTCGGCCGTGGTGGCCTCGATCAGGATGTCGGTCGCCTCGGCGAGCAGCTCGTCGAGGGTCGTCGCGCGGGAGATCGCCTCGGCGACCCGATACAGCGCGTCGACCTCGGAGACACGGCGCCGGAGCTCCTCCCGCTCCGAGACGTCCCGGGCCGTGGCGACGATGTACGCGACGTCGCCGTTCGCGCCCGCGATCGCCGCGCCGGTCGACTCGTACCAGACCCACGCTCCGTCTCTGCTGCGCAGGCGCACCGTGACGCCCTCCACGGAGCCGCCCGCGAGCACGTCGCTGATCGCGCGAGCGCCGGGCTCGCGATCGTCGGGGTGCACGAGGTCCAGCACGGCCCTCCCGGCAAACCGGTCGGGATCCCAGCCCAGCGCCTGCCAGGAGGGCGAGCCGTACACGATCGTCCCCGAGGGGTCGATGATCGTGATCAGATCGTGCGTGCGCTCGAGGATCAGATCCTGGAACGCCGCCAGCGACGCGAGATCGTCGCCGACCGCTCCAGCGTGCGCGCCGACATCGTCGGTGTCGCTGCTCATCCCACCCCCCAAAGGATCCGTGCGGCATGCCGGACGGGGACAGTGTGCCCGACCACATGCGGCTTGGAAAGAGACGAAGCTACAATGGCCGCCGCATCGGGCCGTTAGCTCAGCTGGTAGAGCAGGGGACTCTTAATCCCAAGGTCGAAGGTTCGATCCCTTCACGGCCCACCTTCGCATTGGGGCGCGGCCTAGGCCGCGCCCCTCGCTTTTGGGGGGAAACCATGTTTCCCCCCAAGGCCTCCCTTCTTGTGTGCTCGCGGCGTGGCGTCTCACTGCTGCGCGGAACAAGTTCCGCTCCGCGACGGGGATCGGCGTGCGAAGCTCGGCCCCCGGCGGGTCAAGGGCCCGGGCTCTGACCTCATAACGGGGCAGCGCGGAAGAAGTCCCGATGGCTGGCACTAGCGTTGTCGCTGCGCTCGGAGCTCGCGGCAGCGGGCGAGTCAGCTTGAGTCGGTGAAGATCGTCGTTCCACTCGCCGGCAGTGAGCAGAAGCCGACGTCGGTTGTCACGATCCCAACCGCGTCCGGCTGTCGCGCCGTGGCTGCGTGCACGGCGTCGTACGACGCCAGGCCGTAGTTGCTCATCAGCCACGGCACGTCGTCCATCACGTCCTCCACGTCGACGCGGGTGTGCTCGAAGTACGTCAGGACCGTCTTCCAGGCCTCGCTCACCTCGGTCATCAGTCGCCCCGCGCGAGGTCTAGCACGGCCGTCGTGACGGAACCGCTTCCAGTCCTTCGGGTGATTCTCCTTGAGGGCGATCTGGAATGCCGTCACTGCGAGTTCGAGCTCGAGCATCGAACTGAAGCGGATCCGGACACCCTCGTCTGCCAGGCGGATCAGGAAGTTGACGGCCGCTGCGTGGAGAGGCTGAGACACGATCAGCATCTCGACGACGTAGCTGGTGTCGAGGAGCACCTCTTCCGGCAGCGGTGTATCCGCGCTTTCGAACGAGAACACCTGCCGCGTTGAAGGCGGGCGGCCCTTCGACCGCATGGGTTATTTCCCGCGGACCGAACGGGAGAAGTTGATCGAGGTCTTCGCCTGCACCTTGTTCGTCGCAGCGCGGAGGCCGCGCGTCGCGCTCGCCTTCCTCGCGGCGCTCGCCTTGCCCGAGGAGTTCTTGCTCGAACTCATTTTCTTGGATGCGGTCGCTTTGCTAGAGCTCGACATGCTGCTTGCCTTGGGGCTGCGTCGGGAGGTCATCTCGAACAGTTTGACATAGCTGCGACGTGGACTTGGCACCCGTTCGCATACCGTAGAAGGCTCGCGGCGTCGGCGAAAGTGGCCAATCGAGACGGGGCCGCCGGCGTCACGCTGCACGACGAATGCGGGCGAGTGGGTCGCGGGTCACGGCCGGTCATGGCTCGGGGTCTGACCCGGTGTCG
>Ga0209638_1000305_pt1 | contig 32352 bp, 25 predicted proteins | sample BarGraNGADG00211_FD_184490 | JGI IMG/M metagenome (GOLD analysis project Ga0209638, IMG submission 184490) | Arctic peat soil microbial communities from Barrow, Alaska - Barrow Graham LP Ref core NGADG0002-211 (SPAdes) (version 2) | ecosystem: Environmental > Terrestrial > Soil > Wetlands > Peat...
TGGGCGGTGGCACTCAACGATCGGGCGTCGTCCTTCACCATGAGCGCGAGTCTATCGCAGACCACGCAGCATGTCATCTATATTCTGCACTGATTAGTAACCGTGTACCGGGTTCGGGCGGGGACTATCTCTGCCCGGCTGGGACGGCGCGGCACGCGCCCTGGACCCCGCAGAATGGCGACCATCGAGAACGGCAAGCACAGCCCGCACCCTTGGGAGACCGACCGGGCGTTCAGGACGCTCTTTGCCGAGTCGGCCGAGGCTTGCCTGCTCCTCATCGACAACGTCATCGTGGACTGCAACAAGGCGGCCTTGTCACTGCTCGGGTCCACGAAAGACCAGATCGTCGGCCTCTCGCCCGTGGACCTGTCGCCCGTCCAGCAACCGGACGGGCTCGTGTCGGCGATGAAAGCGCGCCAGCTGATTGGCCACGCCCTGGAGACAGGCGGGTCGCGGTTCGAATGGATCCACCGCCGGCTGAACGGCTCGGAGTTCTGGGTCGAGACGGTGCTGACGCCGATTCCGCTCGGGGACGAGCGGGCGCTGTTCGTCACCTGGCGCGACATCACCGAGCGGAAGCAGATCGAGATGTCGCTCGCCGCCGATCGGAACCTGCTCCAGGCGCTCATCAACGCGGTGCCCGACCGCATCTACGCGAAGGATGTCCTCAGCCAGTTCACTCTGAACAACCGCGCGCACCTCGACGTGCTCGGCGCCGCCACCCAGCAGGACGCGCTGGGAAAGACGGACGCCGATTTCCGGACGCCCGAGGTGGCCGCGAGGTGCCTGGCCGACGACCAGTTCGTGCTGACCACGGGCGAGTCGATCGTCAATCGCGAGGAGATGATCCCGCTGCCCGACGGCTCGCGGAGTTACGTGCTCGCGACCAAGGTTCCCCTCTACGACCGGAACGGCCGCATCGTCGGTCTTGTCGGGGTGAGCCGGGACATCACCGCGCGCAAGCGGGCGGAGGAGGCGCTGCAGCGAACCAACCAACAGCTCGAAGAGACGACGCGCGAGGCCACGCGGTTGGCGGCGGCGGCCGCGCAGGCAAGCGTGGCGAAGAGCGAGTTCCTCGCCAATATGAGCCACGAAATCCGGACGCCGATGAACGGGGTCATCGGTATGACCGGGCTGCTGCTCGACACCGACCTTTCGGCGGAGCAGCGCCAGTTTGCCGAGATCGTGCGGGCGAGCGCCGATTCGCTGCTGTCGGTGATCAACGACATCCTCGACTTCTCGAAGATCGAAGCGCGCAAGTTGGAGCTCGAGCGCCTCGACTTCGACCTCCGTTCGACAATCGAGGGCGCTGCCGAGATGCTGTCCACCAAGGCGCACGAGAAGGGGCTGCGACTGGCGGGGCTGATTGCGCCCGACGTGCCGGGGTGGCTCAGGGGCGACCCGGGCCGGCTCCGGCAGGTGCTCGTCAACCTTGCCGGCAATGCCGTGAAGTTCACCGAACGGGGCGAGGTGATCGTCCGGGCCGACCTCGAACACGAGGACGAGCGGACGGTGACGCTGAAGTTCTCGGTGACCGATACCGGCATCGGTATTCCGAAGCATCACCTCGAGCGATTGTTCAAGCCGTTCACTCAGGTGGATGGCTCGACCACCAGGCGGTTCGGCGGCACCGGTCTTGGACTGGTCATCTCCAAGCAACTGGTCGAGTTGATGGGGGGGAAGATCGGCGCTGAGAGCGCCGAGGGGAAGGGCTCGACGTTCTCTTTCACGTCGGTGATGGAGAAACAGCCCGAGGACGTCCCGCGCCCCGTGTTCCCGGTCGCCGACGTATCGGGCAGCAGGATCCTCGTCGTTGACGACTTCGTCGCCAACCGGCAATTGGTCGTCGCGCTGCTGTCTGGCTGGGGCTGCCGACCTGTGGAAGCCCCGAACGCGGAAGCCGCGCTGCGGCTTCTCAGGGAAGCCGCCGCGGCGGGCGACCCGTTCGACGCGGCGCTGCTCGACATGCAGATGCCCGACACGGACGGCCTGACGCTGGGGCGCCAGATCAAGGCTGACCCGCTGGTTGCGAAGACGGCCCTGGTCATGATGACGTCGCTCGGCCAGCAGGGTGACGCCCGAAATGCCCACGGCGTCGGATTCGCGGCTTACCTGACTAAGCCCGTCCGCCACCAGCAACTTCACGACTGTCTCGCGCTCGCGCTGGGTCGGCCCAGCGATCCCGGGGTCCAGGCGACGCTCATCACGCGCCATACAATCGCCGAGACCCAGTCGAAGCGCAGCCGCATTCGGGTCCTGCTGGCGGAGGACAACGCCGTCAACCAGCGCGTCGCGCTCGCGATGCTCCGGAAGATCGGCTACCAGGCTGACGCGGTCAAGAACGGGAGGGAAGTCCTTTCAGCGCTGGATAGTGCCAGCTACGACCTGGTGTTGATGGACTGCCAGATGCCGGAGATGGATGGATACGAGGCGACTCGTGAGATCCGCCGGCTCACGACGGCCGCGCGCGACATTCCGATCATCGCCCTCACCGCCAACGCCATGGAAGGCGACCGCACCCAGTGCCTCGCGGCCGGCATGAACGGGTACATCGCAAAGCCGGTGACTGCGGGCGCTATCGCGGACGTGTTGGAGCGCTGGCTCCCCTCGAAGTAGGTTGCGCGACCCACGCCATCACGAAGTAGACGCCGCACAGCGCCCAGAGCGTCAACCACTCCTGTCGTACATGGGCCAGGGAGGCGCGCGCGATCAGTTCCTTGCCGGTTCGGCCCACCAACTCCGTGCCCGACCCGGGCAGCGCTATCGGCCGCCCGAAGCGCGCCTCGTAAAGGGGGCGAGTCCGCGCGCTGGTCTCGAGGCGGCCAGATCAGACACAATAGGGCACGGATCTCAACACGTCCTGACACCACCGATCGGAGCCGCCCATGAATCCTGCCGTGATCGATTTCATCAACACCAACCGTGACCGGTACCTGGAAGAGCTCACCCAGTACATCGCGATCCCGAGCGTCAGCGCGCTGCCCGAACACGCGGGCGACATGCGCCGCTGCGCGGAATGGACCGCGGAGCAGTTGAAGACCATCGGCCTGCAGAACGTGCGCGTCATCGAGACGCCTGGCCACCCGGTGGTCTACGGCGACTGGCTGAACGCCCCGGGGGCGCCGACCGTGCTCTTCTACGGCCACTACGACGTGCAGCCGGTGGATCCGCTGGACCAGTGGATCTCGCCGCCCTTCGAGGCGACGGTCCGCGACAACGAGCTGTTCGCGCGCGGGGCCACCGACGACAAGGGCCAGCTGTTCATCCACGTGAAGGCCCTCGAGGCGCACCTGAGTCAGACGGGGACGCTGCCGATCAACGCGCGCGTCATCTTCGAGGGCGAAGAGGAAATCGGCAGCCCGAACCTCGACCAGTTCATCCGTGAGCACAAGGACGAGCTGTCGTGCGATGTCGTCGTGATTTCCGACTCGGCGATGTTCGACAAGGGCGTGCCGTCGATCTGCTACGGCCTGCGCGGCCTGTCGTACTTCCAGATCGATCTTCGCGGGACCTCGACCGACCTGCACTCCGGGTCGTTTGGCGGCGCGGTCGCCAACCCGGCGTTCGTGCTCGCGCAGGTGCTGTCGCAGATGAAGGACCGCGGCGGCCACGTGAAGATTCCCGGGTTCTACGACGATGTGCGCGAGCTGACCGAGCCGGAGCGCGAAGAGTTCAAGCGGCTGCCGTTCAACCAGAAGCAGTACCGCAAGGGCCTCGGCGCGCCAAAGCTACACGGCGAGACGGGCTACTCGACGCTGGAGCGCACGTGGGCGAGACCGACGTTCGAGGTGAACGGGGTGCTGGGCGGCTTCACCGGGGAGGGTGCCAAGACGGTGATCCCCGCCACCGCGATGGCGAAGGTCAGCATGCGCCTGGTGCCGAACCAGGACCCCGACAAGATTGCGGCGCTCTTCGAAGAATACGTCAAGAAGGTGACGCCGAAATCGGTGGAGCTGAAGGTGACGCGGATGCACGGCGGCAAGCCGTGGATGACCGAGATCGACAACGCCTTCGTGAAGGCCGCCGTCCGGGCGATCGAGCAGGGGTTCAACCGCTCGCCGGTCTACACGCGCGAGGGCGGATCGATCCCTGTCGTGGCCACGTTCCAGTCCGAGCTGAACGCGCCGACCGTGCTGTTCGGCGTTGGCCTGCCGGACGAGAACGCGCACGCGCCGAACGAGAAGCTGGACCTCGACAACTTCTACAACGGCATCATCGCGTCGGCCTATCTGTACAACGAGATTGGCGCGATCCGGAAGTAGTCGGCGCGCGTCAGCGTGATGCCTCTTCGTTCGAGCGTCTCCTGGAAGATGCGGAGAGTGGAGAGGCTCGGTGCCGGCGAGCACGCCGTTCACCTGGTCTTCTCCCCCGCCCGGATCGCCGCCGGCAGCCGATTTTCCTTCGGAGGATACGGGCAGTCGTAGGTGGGATTGTAGTAGCAGTAGGGGTTGTACGCGCGGTTGAAGTCCACGACGTAAATCCCGGTCGAGGACCTGGCGATCTCGAGGTAGCGTCCTGCCTGGTAGGTTTCCTTGCCCGTCGTCAGATCGGTGAACGGCACGAACAGCCGATCACCTGACTCGCCGACCTCGACGAACGCTGCGAGGCTGAAAGGCTGTCCGTGCAGCGTGAACTGAAGCGCGCCCATCCTTTCCATCTGGCGACGCTCGTCGGTCGATGTCTGGAATTCGACGCGCTGCCGAGATCCGGGCGGAAGCTCCCTGAAGGCGGCAGGTGCCGCGTACGACGGATCCACGGGGAAGTAGGCGAGCGGCAGGAACTTGTTCCGCGAGCCGCCGGGCACCGGAGACCCGGCGGCTCGGAACGACGCGTCCTTTGCCGCGCGGGCCGACCTGATTTCATCCAGGTAGTGCGACTCGTCTGGCGGGCGCGAACTGCAGGCGGTTGCCAGCACGAGTGCGACGATCACGACTCCCGCTCGAAACATCCTCTGCCTCTCTTCATAACCCGGCCGCGCCTGAGTACTTCGACTCGCAATTAGGGCCACGATCGGCTCTCGGCGCACGCGGCCGGTTGTGCTCGCTCAGCACTTAGTCCTGAGGGCACAAATACGTCGCCGTATTTGTGCATCGAAGGACTAAGACAGATTCCAGGGACCCCACAGAAACTTGCTTCATTCGTTACGATCTCGGCGCTGGAAGATGTCTATGGGAGAGGAGGTCCTCGATCGCGTCGGCCACCTCGGAGAGATGGCCATCGAAGAGGTGGTCGGCGCCGTCGATGACAACCAGTTCCTTGGGTTCGGCCGCCCCGCCGTAGAACTCCCAGACGTCGCGCAGGGGACAGAGTTCGTCCCGCTCGCCGTGAATGAGGTACTTCGGCTTGGTGGACTCCTTCACGGTGGAGAAGTCGAACAGCTTCGACGGCAGCGCGATGCTGATCAGTGTCGTCACGCGATCGTCGCGGGCGCCGGCGGTCATCGCCACCCATGAGCCAAACGAGACGCCGGCGGCCCAGAGCGCGGTGCCGGGATAGCGAGTGGCCATGAAGTCGAGCGCCGCCCGGAAGTCGTCGAGTTCGCCAACGCCCTCGGCGAACGCTCCGTCGCTCACCCCGACGCCCCTGAAGTTGAAGCGCAGGACGGCGCATCCGAGCCGGCAGAATGCCTTGGCCGCCCGGAACACCACCTTGGTGTGCATGGTCCCGCCGTAAAGCGGGTGCGGATGGGCGAGCACGACGGCCGCGGTGACCGGCCTGGTCGCCGAACCAGCAGACGGGAGCGCCGCGCTGCCTGACCCCGCGGTCGTGCAGAGCGCCGCCGGATTGTCCACGAGCGCTTCGAGCCGGCCTGCGGGTCCGGGGATGTAGTGGGTCATAGAACGTCGGAACACCAGCGAAGCTCCGCCTCAACCCGCCGCGATCGGAGGGGCGGCCGTCGCGGACATTCGCTGTCGTGCGCGGCCGATCAACCGGCCGCGCCTAAGAGAGATCTCAGGGACCCCACAGACACTCGCTTCATTCAGCTCTGGAAGATGTCTGGCGATCACTCATGGCCGCGCTCGACCACCGTCGTCGTGCTTCCGCGTCGCAGCCTTCGTGGTCTTGCGCGCGTCCGCCGACTGTGTCGCGACCACGGGTCGAGAGGCGAGGCCGTTGACGAAGAGATCGACCACCAGCGCCGACTCGGCTTCGAGCGGGTAACGACGCGGGCTCAGCACCCAGTTGGTCGCCATCTCGTCCAGCATCCCGAAGAACAGCTTCGCGGCGACCGTCGGCTTGAGTCCGTCGCGGAAGACGCCGCGCTGCTGGCCGGACGCGATCGCGTCGCGGATGATGCCCAGGTACTCGCGCAGCCGGGTCGAAGAGAAGCGCTCCATGAACTTCACCGACTGCCGAAGCTCCACCTGACAGACGACCGCCAGGTCGCGGTCGCGTCCCATCCGGGCGAGGTGAAGCCGCGCGATCTCATCCAGGCGCGTGATCGGGTCGGTCACCGACTCGAGCGCCTGCCGCCCTTCCTCGATCGCCTCGGCCATCGTGCGGTCGAAGATCGACACCAGGAGATCGTCCTTGTTCTCGAAGTAGAGATAGACGGTCCCGGCCGCCACACCCGCCGCCCGCGCGATGTCGGCGACCTGTGCGCTGAAGAACCCGTGCCGCGCGAACGTCCGGATAGCCGCGCGCAGGATCGCCTGACGCTTGTCGCCCGCGTCGGCGCGTGACTCGGGCCTCCGGCCCCGGTGATGCGCGGTGGGTGCGGGCCTCGGCGTATCGGCAGGGATCATCTCAACTCTCTGAATGACAGTTCATTCATGGTGCCGCCAGCTCCACGGGCGTGTCAACCCGCCTTCGCCCCGACCCGGTTGAAGCGCGCACTGCGGCGCCTTTCACGGCACGCGTGCAGTCGGGTCTCCGTGTTTCTTTGTGAGCTCCGTGGTTCAAGCATGGACGGGAATTCAGCGTACAGCCGCGAGGTCGGCGGCCGAGGGGTAGCCCGGGATGCCCGTGGCCGCACGCACCGCGCGCAGCACGGCTTCGGCGACGGCCTCGGCGGCCAGCGCGCCGATCGTCATCATGTCGGGCGCTCCCTTCCGGGTGCCGGTCGAGAGCGCGAAGATCGTGTCGCCGTCGAACGGCGTGTGGGCGGGCGAGATTGTGCGCGCCAGGCCGTCGTGCGCCATCTGGGCCATCTTCGTCGCCTGGGCCTTGGTGAGCGCGGCGTTGGTCGCCACGACTCCGATCGTCGTGTTGCGACCGAAGGACGTGGCCGGCGTCAGTCCGCCCAACCGGAGAAGGACCCGCGCGTCGGCGAGATGCTTCCCGTCCGGCGTGCGCACGCCGGCGATCACCCGTCCCGTTGCCGGGTCGATCACGTCCCCGACGGCGTTCACGACGATGAGCGCGGCGACGACCAGGCCGCCGGGCGTCGTGATGGAGGCGGTTCCCAGTCCTCCGCGCATGGCGCGTGCAGCGCCCGCCAGCTTGCCGACCGTCGCACCGCTTCCAGCGCCGACGTTGCCTTCTGCCACGACACCTGAGGATGCCGCCACGCTCGCACGGTAGCCGCAATCGGCGGTCGGCCTGATCTTCGGGTCGCCCACGTTGAGATCGAACAGCACGGCTGCCGGGACGATCGGGACCTTGCCAAACCCGGTGGCGAACCCGATCTCATGCTCGTCTAGATAGCGCATCACACCGCTGGCCGTGTCCAGGCCGAACGCGCTCCCTCCCGACAGCACGACGGCGTGGACCTTCTCGACCGTGTTGATGGGATTCAGCAGGTCCGTTTCGCGCGTGCCCGGCGCCGAGCCTCGCACGTCGACGCCGCCAACCGCGCCGCCTTCCGCCAGCACGACGGTGCAGCCGGTTGGCCGCCCCGCCACCTGGACGTGCCCGACCTTCAGGCCCGCGACGGCGGTCAGGCCGGCGGGCTGGGCCTGTGCGCTCGCGCCGTGTCCCATGACTATCGGTCCCAGGACGACGGCGAGGATTGCACCCAGTGACTTGGCTGCCTGCATGGCCACCATAGTACACGATGCCGTCGGGGTGACCGCTCCGCCCGGCCTGGCGGAGCGGCGCCATCGATGCGTCGCCGTAATCAGGCGGTGGACCACTAAGGACTTTGATCGAAATTAACTAATCAACTTCGTCGCGGATCCTAAGCGATTCCTACCGTGTCCGCAGCCGCTCGAGCAGCAGTCGCGCCTCGGGATAATCGGGCTTGAGGCGAAGCGTTTCGTCGAGCAGGCGGACAGCCTCGGCGAAGCGGCCGCCCTGAGCCTCGGCGAGAGCGAGGTGGTAGTGGGCAGTGGCGCTCGACGGATCCAGCCGGATCGATTCGCGGAGAGCCGCCTCGCCGTCGGCCCGCCGGTCCTGCAGCATCAACGCCATCCCCAGCAATTCCTGCAACGGGCCCGATGTCGGTCGCTTCGAGAGGCTGCGCCGCGCCACCTGCTCCGCCAACGCCGCGTCACCCGCTCCGAGCGCCTCCGCGCCAAGCGCCATCACGCTCGACTCGTCCGCGCCATCCGGGAGCGTCACGCGTCTGAGCGCCAACGAGACATCCGCCTTCCGTCCGAGCGCCGCGTAGGCGCGGGCGAGGTCGAGGTTGGCCGATGTCGGCTCGACGCCCGCCTGGCGTGCCGCGTCGAGGTGCGGCACGGCGTCAGCCGCCCGGCCGAGGGCGAGCAACGCTTCGCCGAGGCTAAACCGGATGTCGGCCTGGCCGGGGTTGGCGGCGAGCGCACGCTCGAATAAGGGCACCGCGCTCGCGTTCTCGCCGCGGTCCTGCCATGCGCGCCCGGCGCGGTAGAGCAGCAGCGCGCGCTCGGGGTGACGCGCCTCGGTGTCGGCCAGCAGCATTCGCGCCTCGTCATCGCGGCCTGCCGTGATCGCCAGCACGATCTGCTCCGTGCGTTCGTACATGCGGCCGACGTCCGCTTCGAGCGGCAGCCACGCGATGGCTCCGAGGGCCGCGACCACTGCGCCGGCCAACGCCAGCGGGCGCCATGCTCTCGCGGCGACGCGGCTCCACGCCCAGTCGATCGCGTGGCCGGTCCCGATGTAGAGGGCCACCAGGAGCGGCAGCCGATACCGCGAGGACACGAAGAAGATGACGAGCGAGGCTGCGTATCCCGGCACGAAGGCGGCCCACGAGGCATAACTGGCGCCGCCGGGGTGCCGTAGCCCCAGGCCGAGGCCGAGCAGCCCGAGTGGAACCAGCAGCCAGGGCCCGACCGCCAGCGCCCCCAGGAGCGTCCGTTCGTCACGCGCGAAGTAGGTGAAGCTGTAGTTCAACGCCAGGTCCGTCGCGTTGAACGTCAGCGCGAGCTTGCGCAGCCACAAGCCCGTGGCCGCCGCCGGGTGATCGCGCATCCACTGCCAGCCGAGCCGATAGAAGTAGTCCGACGCTTCGAGCGAGGTCGCCGGCCGGCCGAGTGCCGCAGAAGCAACACGGATCGCGTCCCGGGACTGCCCCTCGATCGACGGGGCGATCCCGGGAACCTGGGACCATGTGCCCCGCGCGCCCTCGTGATTCCCGATGTAGAAATTCAGTCCCCCGTGCGATGTCACGAGGGCCCACTCACCGGCAACCACGCGGTTCCTCAGTGCCACGGGCGCCACCACCAGCGAGACGCCGAGCGCAAGCGCCGCGATCTGCACGAGCGCTGCGCGCGATGGGCGCAGCATCGCCCACGCGGCCGCGATCAGGACCACTGCGGCGAGCACGTTCGGACGGTTGACCGCCAGCAGGCCCAGCGCCCCGCCGGCGCCAAGAAAGACGGGTGGTCTCCCGCCGCCAAGGGCGCACGCGAGAGCCCAGAGCGCGAGCGCCGAGAGGAACGGGTCCACCGACGACTGCAGCAGCAGCACCTCGTTGAACGTGAACAGGCCGGTGAGCGCCGCTGCGACGGAGGCGGCAACCGCGGCGCGCGCGCCGAACCAGCGTTCGCGGTGAGGCCGACGAGCAGGACGGCAACCGAGCCCAGCACGACCTGGACGGCCCTGGCGGCGAATACGGATCCGCCGGCGGCGAGAATCGCGCCGAGGAAATACATGTAGAACGGCGACAGGTAGTACACGTCAGGGCCAAGCGCGAGGTCGCCTGAGGCGACCCTTTGCGCCAGCTTCAGATAGACGGCGTCGTCGAGGACCCCGCGGGGCTGGAGGAGCGGGTGGCTCGCGAGCTGGCCGAGGACGACGAGCTTGACCGCGAGGATACCGAGGAGAGCACCGCCAGGGAGCCACGGCGTGGAGCGGCGCCAGGGGACCGCGGCTGAGGTCTCCGCGTCCCGGCTCGCCGACGGCGTGCGGATCGTTCGATGACGGTGTGACATCGCGCTCGAGGCTGACTCAAGCGGGATTGTACGACAAAAAAGGCCCGCGCCCCTGTGTGGGACGCGGGCCGAAGAAACAGGGCCGGCCCGCCAGGGCCGGCCCGAACCAGTCAATCTAGAACAGGAACTTCAGGGCGATACGCGCCTGGATCGGCGTCTGGTAAGCATTGTCCATCAGGAACCGGGCGTCGGTCGGGACGCCCTGCGCGTTCTTCAGGGCCGTGAAGTCGAACTTACGCACAAGGGTCGGAACTCACATGCCGGGCATCAGTGGGGTAACATGACCAACGGCAGGATTCCGCGGTTGCCTATCGATGTCTTCATCACGAAAGTCGGCGTCGACTCCCGTTCAGCCCGTCACGCCCCGCGCGTCTGCCCGGTCCGCGAGGACGCCGAGCGTTGATGCCGATGCTCTCGCGCGCCGGCGTGCGACGTCCGCGATCGTCGGCCTGGCGGCGCTCGCTGGCGTGGCCATTGGGACCTGGTGGTTTCTTCGCCCGGCAGGCGCAAGGCGAAAGCCAGCCTGCGGAGGTAGATGGTGAGGCATCGGGCTGAGGTCGAAGGGAGGGCCCCCCGGATCTGCCTGTCCGCATCCGCAACTTCAAGAACTTGGATTTTCCGGGGCCCTGCCGTCGGTCTGTGGCTGTAAAGTATTGACCCGTGGCCAGAATCCCTCGAGGCTCCATCACGGCGGCGCTTGCCGCAGTGGTTCTCGCAACGATGACCGCCGCTGGTTGCGGTGGCAGTTCGTCTTCGAGTCCGGCGACTCCCTCCCCACCCCCGGTTCTGTCATGATGCCGCCGCGGCTCGTCCGTTCGATTCCCGGGCATGTTTGGTTATATGACCAAATACATGTTCCGAACGGTTGGCTGGATCGCCGATTCGGTCTTCTGGATCTGCTGGTGCCAGAAGTACGGCCTTTGCTCAATTCACGAACAGAATCAGCCGGTCGATTTGGCACTGCTACTGCAAGCCGTAAGATTCTGGCTCAAGCTCTCATCCCTGCACCCGCTGACGCCCGTGGACGTTCGGCGGCAGGCTCGTTCGGCTCGGCTCTCGCTCGTTTTACCCTTGGCGGACCCACGGTTTCACTCTCTTGAGGAGGACAAGAGGCTATGCAATCAGGGCTTTGAAAACGGTGAATCACCAGAAGAGGAGATGGAATATGCGCGTCAAGCTGTTCACGTCGATCATATTGGCTCTCCTGCTGAGCGTCACGGCGGCGCACGCGCAGGGGACGCAGACAGGCATCATGAGAGGCACGGTCACGACCGCCGACAAGCTGTCGATGCCCGGGGCCACGGTCACCATCAAGTCGCCTTCGCTGCAGGGCGCGCGGACAGTCGTCACCGAGAGCGACGGGACGTTCCTGTTCCGCAACATCCCGCCCGGAATCTACGCCGTCACATTCGAGATGAGCGGCATGCAGATGGTCCAGAAGACCGTCGACGTCCCGCTCGGCGGCGTCGCGGCCCTGGACGTCATCCTGGACATCGCGAAGGTGCAGGAGACGGTGATCGTAACCGCTGAGGCGCCCACGGTGCTGATGACGCCGGTCGTCGGCGCGAACATCAGGCACGAACAGGTGGAAGCGCTCGCCTCCCGCCGGGACCTCCAAGGCATTGCGAACCTCTCGCCGGCGGTCACCGAGAGCACGACGCCGAACGCCGGCCAGTTGAATATCAACGGTTCGTTCGCCTACGACAACTTGTTCATGATCAACGGCGTGGACGTGGCCGACAACCTGTTCGGCTCACCGCAAGACGTCTTCATCGAAGATGCCATCCAGGAAACCCAGGTGCTCACCTCGGGCATCTCGGCCGAGTACGGCCGGTTCTCGGGCGGTGTCGTCAACGCCATCACCAAGAGCGGCGGCAACAGCTTCTCGGGCAGCTTCCGGATGAGCCTCGCCAACCCGACGTGGAGCACGCTCACTCCCTACGAAGTGACGAAGAACATCACGAGAACGAGCGTCCTCAACAAGACGTACGAGGCGACGTTTGGCGGGCCGATCGTCAAGGACAGGCTGTGGTTCTTCAGCGCGGGCCGCTACGCGAAAAACACCGCATCGAACGTCTTTCCCGCGACCGGGATCAAGTACGACACCGTGAACTCCAACAAGCGCGGCGAAGTGAAGTTTACCGGCAGGCCCTTCGCAAATCACACGTTCCAGGCGAGCTACATCACCAGCCCGACCAACGCCGGCCCGATGCCCGCGATCGGCGGGTACGAGATCGATCCGGCCACCCTCATCACCCGACAAACGCCCAACAACACGTTCGGCGCCAACTACCGAGGCATCCTGGGCTCGAACGTGTTCGTCGAGGCGGGGTACTCGCAGCGCCATTTCTCGTTCCTCAACGCCGGCGGCTCGAGCACTGCGATGGTCGACTCCCCGTACTTCACCCTGACGCAGAACGGCGGGGGCTGGTCGTACAACGCGCCTTACTTCGACGCCACCGATCCCGAGGACCGGAACAACCGGCAATTCACCGCCAACGTGTCCCGCAGTGTGTCGAAGTTCGGCCGCCACGACTTCAAGGGCGGCTGGGAGTGGTACCGCAGCCAGCGGACCGGCGGCAACTCGCAGTCGGCGACCGGCTACGTGTACGCCGCGGACTTCGTCGAAGACGCGAATGGCAATCCCGTATTCGACGCCAACAACGCCATCATCCCGCAATTCGTGCCTGGCGACACCCAGGTGCAACACTGGATGGCGACGCGGGGCGCGGAACTGAAGACCGACACCAACTCGTTCTTCATCCAGGATCACTGGGTGGCCAACTCGAGGCTGTCGTTCGATCTCGGCGTGCGCTACGAGAAGGTCAAGAGCGCATCCACGGGCGGCATCATCGGCGTGGACACCAGCGCGCTGGTGCCTCGTCTCGCCGCAGCGATCGACCCGAAGGGCAACGGGAAGACGGTCTTCCACGTCACCTACGCTCACTACTCCGGCCGCTACAACGACACGCAGGTCGGCGCCAACAGTGCCGTCGGCAACCCGGCGCTGACGATCGGCATCTACAACGGGCCGGCAGGACAAGGGCGCAACTTCGCCCCGGGGATCAACCCGGCCAACTACGACATCGTCTACGGCAGCTTCCCGACCGCGAACATCTTCATGGCACCAGGGCTGTCTTCACCGGTGACGAAGGAGTTCACGGTGTCGGGCGGCACCAACCTGGGCAGGAAGGGCTCGATGCAGTTGACCTACGTCTGGCGGCGTATGGGCAACTTCATCGAGGACTTCATCGACATCGCCAATGGCACGACAAACGTCGTCCAGAACGGGATCGACTTCGGCACCTTCACCAACGTCATCTACAAGAACTCGAACGTGCCGAAGCGCGACTACCAGGGCTTCGTGTTCCAGGCGAACTACCGGCTCACGTCGAGCTGGCAGGTGGCGGGAAACTACACATTCCAGCTCACCAACGACGGCACCTTCGCCGGTGAAGGGCAGAACCAGCCCGGCACCTCGTCGGCGTACGGCGACTTCCCGGTCAACGGTCTGCCGTCCATCTACACGCGCGGTTATCCCGATGGCCATCTGTACGACTACCAGCGCTCGAAGCTCCGGGTGTGGACGATCTACCAGTTCAACCTGAACCGCCTCGGCCGGCTGTCCGTGTCCGGACTGGTGCGCGCCGATTCCGGCCTCACCTACAGCCTCGCGGCGGCCGCCGTGTCCCTCAGCCAGATCCAGACCAACCTCTTGACTCAGGCTGGATATCCGGACAGCCCGTCGTCGCAGACCGTCTACTTCGGCAACCGCGGATCTCAGTTCTTCCCGGGCTACGCCCTGTTCGACACGTCGATCAACTACGAGATCCCGGTGTTCAAGAGCGCACGGCCCTGGCTCAAGTTCGACGTCTATAACCTGTTGAACAACAACAAGGTCATCTCGTACAACACCACGGTCAGGCCGGATCCGGCCAGCTCGGTGGATTCCATGGGGATTCGGACCGGTTACACCAAGGGGTCGCTGTTCGGTCAGGCGACCGGAACTGGCAACTACCCGGCTCCTTTCCAGGGCCAGCGCGGTGGCCGCACGTTCCGCGTCGCGTTCGGCTTCCGCTTCTAGTGATCGACGCTGTTCGGTTCTTGTCGATCACGGAGCGACCTGCGGTGAGTCCGTCACACGCGTACGGGCAGGGGCGGCTCGCGACGTGGAGCAGGTCGTTCCGTTGTGACGATTCGCGCGGCAACACGGTGGGAAGGGGCGGTCTCTGCGGAGGGCCGCCCCCAGCGCGGAATCACTTCCAACCCGATGCTCGTTCGGCTTTGCGGACTGCCGAGGCGCGCACGGCCGGCGTCGCCATCGCCGCGCTCCCGCCGCGCCTGATTCCCCAAAGTACCCTCGGGTTGGGCCTGGCCGTCCACATCCTGTTGACGCGCTACGACGACCATCTCTCGTTCTATCGCCTCGAGCAGCAGATCCGCGAGCGCCACCAGGTGCGCGTCCCCGGCCAGCAGATGGTGCAGTGGGTCGAGCACCTCGCCGACTGGCTCCGCCCGATCACCGACGCCATGTGGACCCAGATGCGCGCCACCGGCTACCTGCAGGTCGACGAGACGCCCGTGCGCGTGCTCGACCCCGACGTGAAGGGCAAGGCGGCGCGCGGCTACTTGTGGTTCTACGCCGTGCCGGGCGGCGATGTCTTCCTCGAGTTCGATCGCCACCGCAGTCTCGAGCCGGTGGGCCGTCGCCTTGCGGGGTTTACCGGCACGATCCAGACGGACGCCTACGAGGTCTACCAGGCCCTGGCCCGTCGCGAGACGGGCCTCGCGCGCATCGGCTGTCTCGCGCATTTGCGGCGGCGGTTCTATGCCGCGCTGACGGATCACGTCCCGAGGCGGTGTGGTTCATCGGCGAGCTCCGGCGGCTCTATCGGATCGAGGCCGAGGGACGCGCCCTCACCCCGGTCGCGCGCCACGCGCTCCGGCAGGCCCGCGCGCCCGCGCTCTGGGCCGGCCTCCGCGCGAAGGCCGTCGGCCTGCAGCCGACCGTCCTGCCGCAGAGTGCGCTCGGGAAGGCCGCGGCGCACTGCCTCGGAGCCGACACGGCTCTCGTCCGCATCAACTTCGGCCCGCTCAAGGAGATTGCCGCCTCGTCGTTCGTGGCCAGCCCTGCCTACAATGGCACTGCCTCGAATTCGATCGACGTCGGCGTGGTGCTGACCTCGCAGCCGATCGGCCAGCCCATCATTCCATTGCTGACCAGCCGGGATCCCACCGTGGGAGAGCAGGCGGTCATAGCCGGATGGGGTGAGGACCTCTTCGGGCAGGGTTTGGTCCTGAGGGCCGGCGTGACCAGCATCAGCCAGGTCGGCCCCGTGTACTTGCTCAACGCGTACGGTGGGACCAGTGCCGGCACGTGCGCGGGCGACTCGGGCGGCCCGCTGCTGGTTTCCGTCGGAGGCTCGTGGACAGTTGCGGGTGTGACGTCCGCGGTCTCGGGGGCGTGCGTCGCCGGGTCGGACTACTTCGTGAACGTCCGCAACAGCACCGTCCGCGCGTTCATCCTTGGCCTGGCGCATGACGCGGTCCAGCGCTGACTCAGTTCCGATCCAATGCTCGTTCGGCCTTGCGGACAGCCGCGTCGCCGTGAGCCTTCCGCGCGGCGGCACGCACCTCCGCGCCCCGCGTCTTCTCTCCGAGCGCCGTCCAGACCCGCGCGGCCAACAGGTAGTGATCCACGGTGGGAGTGGCGGCGAGCAGTTGTTGAACGCGCTGATCGGCTTCCGTGATGCGCACGCTTTCCGGGTAGAGACGCAGCAGGCTGGTCAACGCCTCGCCAGCCTCCTTGAACCGACCGCTCTCGAGGAGCAGGGTGGTGAGGCGATCCCAGGCAACGGCCATCGAAGGATCGTCGAACACGACTTCCTGGTATTTCGCCACGGCACCCGGTACGTTGCCTCCCGCCGCGAGGCCGCTCGCCTGCCAGTACTTGTCGTAGACAGCAGCGCGGTCCTTCACGTCCGGCAGTTGGTCGCCTGGCACCTCAGGCCCGGCAACCGGCAGCCCCGTCACATATCCCATGGCCGCGAGACGTCCGCGTTCTGGCTCGGCGACCGGCGCCGGGGCGGGGAACGGCGAGTTGGCCGTCAACTTGTCGAGCGCCGCCCGCATCGCAGCCGCGGCCTGGGCCTCGGTTTCCACCTCCACCAGGTTCACCCGCTCTTTGGGATCCTGCAGAAGGTCGTACAGCTCGGGTCGGGCCGACTTGATGAAGCGATAGCGGTTGTCGGTCAGCGACTGCACCTCGCTCCACCCGAAGCGATAGCGACCGGCGAGCGACTCGGCGTAGACCTTCCGGTTCGGCAGCGTGGCGGTTGGCGAATCGAGCACGTTGCGGAGCGATCGGCCGCCAAGCCCGGAGGGCCGGGGCGCGCCCATGAGATCCAGGATTGTCGGCGTGATGTCGATGTGCTGGACCAGCGCGTCCGAGTGACGCCCGCCGCCGTCCCGTCGCGGCAGCTTGACGATCAGCGCCGCGCGAATTGCCCGCTCGTACACGAACAAGCCGTGCCCCTGCTCCCCGTGGTCGCCCAGGCTGTCGCCGTGATAGGAGGTGAGTACGATGACGCCGCCGCTGTACAGCCCGCGCTTCTTCAGGAACGCGACCAGTTGGTCCACCACCTCGTCCGCGTAGGCGACCTGCGCGTCGTAGGCAGAGTACTTCGCGAACCGCTCGGGCACCGTCCGCGGCGACCGCGGGCCGTCAAGGTGCAGGAACAGGAAGAACCGCGCCGTGCCGATCGACTCGATCCAGCGCTCGGCGATTCTCAGCGACGCCTCGCCGTCTCTCGACGTGGCCAGCGGAGAGCCTTCCCCTCCCACGGCGCCGAACTCGTCGTCGAAGAACCCGAACGCGGTACCGAGCCCGGTCTCCTTCCTGAGGAGGTAGTTCGAGACGACCCCGCCGGTCTTGAAGCCCCGCTTGTGAAGCAATTGCGGCAGCAGGGAGACGCCGCCGGGAATCGGGAACCCGATGTCGTCCCGCACGCCGGCCTGGAACGGCAGCAGGCCCGAGAGCATCGAGACGTGCGAGGGCAGGGTCAACGGCGAGTGCGCGTAGGCGCGGTCGAACGTGACGGCGTCAGCCGCAAGCGCGTCGATGGCCGGCGTGTGGACCTTCGTATACCCGTAGGCCGATAGGTGATCGGCGCTCAGCGAGTCGATCGAGATGACGATGACCGGCCCGTAGGCCGGCCCCGAGGACTTGGCGTATCGCCAGCCGGCGGCTGCAGCCGCGAAAACCGCGAACCAGATGAAGCCGACGACGAAACGATAACGCCAGCGGCCATGCACGGAGTAGGCCAGGCGACCGGCGGGCGATTCGGGTCCCATGGGGAAATGCTAGTCCAAGGTGAACTGTTCGCGCCAGTTCTCTCGGTCCTCGAACTTCGGCTGCTCCTCCTTGAAGAGGAGACACTCTTCGAGTATCAGCGCGTCCATCTCGGTGCGCATGAAGCACCGGTAGGAATCCTCGGGGGAGCAGACGATCGGTTCGCCGCGCACGTTGAACGAGGTGTTGACGATGACCGCGCAGCCGGTGCGGCAGCGGAACGCCTCGATGATGTCCCAATACAGGGGGTTGGTGTCCCGCCTGACGGTCTGGACCCGCGCGGAATAGTCCACGTGCGTGACCGCCGGGATGCTCGAGCGCGGCACGTTGAGCTTGTCGATTCCCCAGAGTCGCTCTTCGTCCGCGGTCATCGTGCGGCGGCGTTCAGGCTGCACGTCGGCGACGAGCAGCATGTACGGCGAATCGCGATCGAGCTCGAACCACTCGTGCGCGTGCTCGCACAGCACGCTCGGCGCGAAAGGCCTGAAGCTCTCGCGGAACTTGATCTTCAGGTTCATGACCGACTGCATCTTCGTCGAGCGCGCGTCGCCGAGGATGCTGCGGCCGCCGAGCGCGCGCGGTCCGAACTCCATGCGCCCCTGGTGAAGGCCGACGACCTTCTCCGACGCGAGCAATTCGGCGACGACGTTCGGCAGCTCCTTCCGATCGACACGCCGGTACGGCAACTGGCGCTCCGAGAGGAAGCGCTCGATGTCGGAGACGGGAAACGCCGGTCCGAGGTAGGCGCCCTTCATGCCGTCCTGGTAGGGAGGCAGCGTGCCTGCCGGATGCGTCGCGCGCCACGCCTTGTTCGGCACCCAGGTGCCGGCGCGTTCTGCAGACTGGCGCGGCTTGCCCAGGTAGCGGTGCCACAGCGCGAGCGCCACACCCACCGCGCCGCCGGCGTCGCCCGCCGCTGGCTGTATCCAGATTTCCTCGAACGGCCCCTCGCGCAGCAACCGGCCGTTGGCCACGCAGTTCAGCGCCACGCCGCCGGCCATCGCCAGGTACTTCATCCCCGTTTCGGCGTGCGCGAAGCACGCCAGCTTCAGCATCGCCTCTTCGGTGAAGTCCTGGATCGATCGCGCGAGGTCCATTTCACGCTGCGTGAGCTTGGATTCCTGCTCGCGCGGCGGGCCGCCAACCGCCTCCGCAAAGCGGTCGCCGGTCATCGTGAGGCCCTCGCAGTAGTTGAAGAACGACTGGTCCAGGTGAATGGACCCGTCGTCGCAAATCCGTGCGATCCGGTCGCGCAGCAGCGACAACTGGCGCGGCTCGCCGTAAGGCGCGAGCCCCATCACCTTGTATTCGCCCGAGTTGACCTTGAAGCCGGTGAAATAGGTGAGCGCGCTGTAGAGGAGGCCGAGCGAGTCGGGGAAGCGCAGCTCCTTGATGAGCTTCAACTCGGCGCCGCGGCCCATGCCGAGCGAGGCCGTGGCCCACTCGCCGACGCCGTCCACGGTGACGATGGCCGCTTCTTCGAAGGGCGACGGGTAGAAGGCCGACGCGGCGTGCGACTCGTGGTGGTCGCCGAACATCACCTTCCACGGGAACGATCGGCCAATCTTCTTTGCGGCCTTCGGGTCGCCGGGCGCCTCGATGTTCGCCAGTTCGCGACGGATGGTGTCGCCCATCCAGAGCTTTTCTTTCATCCACAGCGGGATCGCCTGGATGAAGGAGCTCCACCCGCGCGGGGCGTAGTCGAGGTAGGTGTCGAGCAGCCGGTCGAACTTGGTGAGCGGTTTCTCGTAGAAGCCGACGAGCGTGAGGTCGCTCGGCTTCAGCCCTGCCTCCGCGAGGCAGTACCGGCAGGCGTTCGCGGGAAAGCCCGGGTCGTGCTTCTTGCGAGTGAAGCGCTCTTCCTGCGCGGCCGCGAGAATCTCGCCGTCGATGACGAGGCACGCTGCCGAGTCGTGGTAGAAAGCGGAAATCCCGAGGACCGCGGTCATGAGAGCCCTGTCCTAGAAGAGCGTGTAGATGAACGGCGCGATCGGCGTCGCCTGCGCGAGCACGAGGATCAGCCCCGCGAGGATCAGGAAGATCACGATCGGCGCGATCCAGTACTTCTTGTTGTAGCGAAGGAACTCCCAGAACTCGACGAGCACCTGAACCTTGGACATATCCGTCTCCGTCTAGAACATCTTCTCGTAGTGCTTCGGGTCAGCCTGGCGCGGCGAGTACGGGTGCCAGAAGCTCGCCCGGTCGGCCGCCGCGCGCCGGTTCAGCGGGTCCCAGCCGCGCATCCGCCGCCACGCACCGAGGGGCGCGAAGATGAGGAAGAACAGCAGGCCGAGGATCACGCGGATCGAGACGAACGACAGCGCTTCGGCCAGCGCCATCCACGCGCGGTTTGGGTAGACGAGCGCGCGCGGAAACGCCACGCCGAACAGCACGAGCAGGCCGCCGACGACTGCCGGTACGCCGACCACCGCCGGTCCTTGTCCGCGCCAGAAGAACCACGCGGCTGCCACGAGCAGCACGAGGCCCACGCTGACGCCAAACTGCTTTTCCTGGTGCCACAAGCTTCTGCTCACCAACACCCCCCCGCTCTCCGACCCCGTGATCCCGGCTCTCCGACCCCGTGATCCCGGCCCTCCGACCCCGTGATCCCGGCCCTCCGACCCCTTGTATCCCGATCCCCGATCCCCAATCAAACATTCTATTATAGTGTCCGCCACCTTCTGAAGGAGAGCCCGTGAAGCAACGAATCATCGGTGGTCTCGCTCTGGTTGCCCTTGTCATGGTCGGACTCGGGATGCCCCGGATCCTGGCGCAGGCGCCCCGGACCGCTGCGGGCCTCGACACGGCGCGGCTGGCGCGAATCGGCGACCTCGTCAAGGACGCGATTGCCGCCAGGCAGACGCCCGGCGCCGTGGTGCTGGTCGGCCGGGGCGACCAGGTCTTCTACAGGCAGGCGTTCGGCAACCGGTCGCTCGAGCCGAAGGTCGAACCGATGACGCTCGACACGATCTTCGACCTCGCCTCGCTCACCAAGGTGGTCGCGACGACGACGAGCGTGATGATCCTGGTGGAGGAGGGACGAGTTCGCCTCAACGATCGCGTCGCCACGCACATCCCGGGGTTCGAGCGCTACGGCAAGGGCGAGATCACCGTCCGCCACCTGCTGACGCACGTCTCGGGCCTGCGGCCGGACCTCGACATGTCGATGGAGTTCGCCAGCTACGACGAGGCGATCGCGCGAGCCGTCGAGGAGATTCCGACCGCGCCGCCCGGCGAGCGGCTGGTCTATAGCGACATCAACTTCTTCCTGCTGGGCGAAATCGTGCATCGCGTGAGCGGCCAGAGGCTCGACGAGTTCGCGCGCAGGCGGATCTTCGAGCCGCTGGGTATGCACGACACCATGTTCAAGCCGCCGGTGTCGCTGGCCTCGAGGATCGCGCCGACCGAGAAGTGCACACAGTACGGGTGGCCGTGCGATCAGCCAGGCGGAGCGGTGCTGCGTGGCGTGGTTCACGACCCGACGGCCAGGCGGATGCTGGGTGTCGCCGGCCACGCCGGGCTCTTCAGCACGGCCGCTGACCTCGGCATCTTCTGCCGGATGCTGCTGGATGGGGGCCGATCTGGCGCCGTGCGCATCCTCTCGCCGATGACCGTGGCGAAGATGACGAGCCCCGTCGCGCTCGCCGGCGGCCAGGTCCGCGGCTTGGGCTGGGACATCGACTCGTCGTACTCCTCGAATCGCGGTGAACTGCTGCCGCTCGGTTCGTACGGCCACACGGGCTTCACCGGCACCTCGCTGTGGATCGATCCGATAACGAAGACGTGGATCGTGTTCCTGTCGAACCGCGTGCACCCGGACGGCAAGGGCGATGTCACGCCGTTGCGCGCCAGGGTCGCGACGGTCGTTGGCTCCGCGGTCGTGGATCCGCCTTCCGACGCCGTCCGAGCGGCGAGGCTGACAGGCGGCGATTTCGGCGCATCCGGTTCGGTGCCGCAGCGACCCGCATCCGGCGATCCCGTGCTCAACGGGATCGACGTGTTGAAGGCCGGGAACTTCAAGCTGCTGCAGGGGCGCAGGATAGGCTTGGTGACGAATCACACCGGTCGGGCCATCACGGGCGAGGCGACGATCGACCTGCTCGCCGTGGCTCCAGAGGTAAAGCTGGTTGCGCTCTTCAGCCCCGAGCACGGCATCCGCGGCGCCGTGGACGAGGCCGTGGCATCGTCGCGCGACGAGAAGACCGGGCTGCCCGTCTACTCGCTGTACGGCGAGATCACCCGCCCGACCGCGCAGATGCTCGAGGGGATCGACACGCTGGTCTTCGACATCATGGACGTCGGCGTCCGCTTCTACACCTACGAGACGACGATGGCCTACGTGATGGAGGAGGCGGCCAGGCGGAAGATCAAGATGGTCGTGCTCGACCGCGTGAACCCGATCGACGGCTCCCGCATCGAGGGACCGACGCTCGACAGGGCTCTGACGGGGGTCGTGGGCTACTTCCCGATGCCCGTCCGACACGGGATGACGATGGGAGAGCTGGCGCAGTTGTTCAACGGCGAGAACAAGATCGGCGCCGACCTGACTGTGGTGCCCGTGAAGGGATGGAAGCGCGAGCAGTGGTTCGACGAGACGGGTGTGCCGTGGATCAACCCGTCACCGAACATGCGGAACATGAACGAGGCGACGTTGTATCCGGGCGTCTGCCTCATCGAGAGCGCGAACGTGTCGGTTGGGCGCGGCACCGACACGCCGTTCGAGCACTTCGGCGCGCCGTGGATGGACGGCCGGACACTGGCGGCGACCCTGAACGAGCGACGCCTGCCGGGCGTCCGTTTCTACCCGACCACGTTCACGCCGACGTCCAGCAGGTTCAAGGGAGAGCTGTGCAGCGGGGTCTTCATGATCGTGACCGATCGGGCCGCGCTCAGGGCGGTGAGGCTCGGTGTGGAAATCGCGTCGGCGATCTACAAGCAGCACGCCAGCGCATTCGAGATCGACAAGATCCTGCGGTTGCTGGGATCGGCGCGGGTGCTCGAGCGCATCAAGTCGGGCGAGGATGCAGCGCGAATCGCCGCAGCGTGGTCCACGGACGAGGGCCGCTGGCGCCTGCTCCGCGCGAAGTACCTGATCTACCAGTAGGGCGGGCCTTCAGGCCCGCCAATCACCGATACAGCATCACGTACACGACCACGCCAGTCACCGACACGTAGAGCCAGATCGGCAGCGTCCAGCGGGCGAGGCGGGCGTGCGCGGGGTAGCGGCCACCGAGGGCGCGGGTCAGCGTCGTGATGGCCAGCGGCAGGACGGCCGCGGCCAGCACCACGTGCGAGATCAGGATCGCGAAGTAGATCATCCGCGCCGTGCCCTGGCCCGGGTACGGCCTGGAACCAGCGAATGCGTGGTAGACGGTGTAGGACGCGAGGAACAGCATCGACGTCACCCACGCCGCAAGCATGAAGGCCCGGTGCGCCCCGATGCGACGCTGCCGGGTCATGACATAGCCGCTGGTCAGCAGTACCGCCGACACGCCGTTCAACGTCGCGTTCAGTGTGGGAAGATCAGCCACTGTCATTGGGTCGTCCGCTCATCCTTTGCGGCGGACCGCGACCGTACCGGCGGCCGTCATCGCCACCGCGAACAGCACCACCACGGCCAGCGAGAGGCCGAACGGCGGTTCAGCCGCCAGCGGCTGATCGTAGAAGAACCGGCGCAGCGCCGACACGCCGTACGTCATCGGGTTGACGAGCATCAGCGCGCGAACCCACCCGGCCGCGCCTGACGCGGGGAACAGCGCGCCCGACAGGATCCACAGCGGGATGAGAAAGATGTTCATGATCGCGTGAAAGCCCTGTGTCGAATCGAGCCACCACGCCACGAGGAAACCCATCCCTGACAGGCCAAACGAGACGAGCACCATCACACCAAAGAGCGCCGGAAGATCGACCAGGTGAATCTGTACCTGCGCGAACGGCGCGAGCAGCAGGAACACCGCGCCCTGCATCACCGCCAGGGTCGTGCTGCCGAGGACCTTGCCCACGACGATTGCCGCCCGCGGCACCGGGGCCACCAGTACACCCTGCAGGAACCCCTCCTGCCGATCCTCGACGATCGAAATCGTGGAAAAGATCGCGGTGAACAACAGGATAAGCGCCAGCGTGCCGGGATAGAAGTACTCGAGATACCCCCCCTGGAGCGGCATGGCCGGGCCGCCCTGGAAGGATCGATTGAGCCCGGACCCGATGAGGAACCAGAAGACGAGCGGCGATCCCAGCGCGCCGACGATTCGGCTGCGCTGCCGCCAGAACCGGACGATCTCGCGCAACCACAGCGTGTAGCAAGCCAGGAGGACCCGCCTCATGGCGCCTCCTGCTCCAACCGCCGGCCCGTGTAGTGCACGAACACGTCCTCGAGCGTGGGTTTGCCAAACGCCACGGCGTCGATCTCGCCCGGGAAGCCCTCCACCAGGTCCGTGATGAATTCATGCGCGCGGTCACGTTCGATGCGCACCTTGCCATCCACGACCTCCGCCTTCACGCCGAAACGAAGGCCGACGCGTTCCGCCATGGCCTTCGCGTCGCGCGTGGTCACCAGCACCACGTCTCCCCCAATGGCGGCCGTCAGCGCGGCTGGTGCGTCGATCGCGACGAGGCGCCCCTGATCCAGGATGGCCACCCGGTCGCACCCCGCCGCCTCCTCCATCAGGTGCGTCGTCAGGATGACGGTCGTGCCCTCGCGGCGTCGGAGGTCGGAAAGGTCTGCCCAGATGTCGCGCCGGGCTGACGGGTCGAGGCCGGTGCTGGGCTCGTCCAGCACGAGCAACTGCGGCTCGTGCAGCAGCGCCTTCGCGACTTCCGCCCGCCGCTGCAATCCACCTGACAGCGTGCCCACCAGGTCGCGGCGGCGATCCCCGAGGCGAACGCGCGAGAGCACGTCTCCGATCCGTTCGCCGAGCGGCCGGCCGCTCAGTCCGTACAAGTGGCCCTGGTGGCGGAGGTTCTCTTCGACCGTGAGCCGGGCGTCGAGCGCCGGGCGCTGAAAGACCACGCCAAGCCGATCACGAACCGCCGCCGGGTCGCCGACGACATCGTCGCCAAACACTCGCACCGTTCCCTCGGACGGCGCGAGCAGCGTGGACACAATCTTGAACAGCGTGGTCTTGCCGCCGCCGTTCGGGCCGAGCAGCCCGAAGATCTCGCCGCGCGGCACCGCGAAGCTCACGCCATCGAGCGCCAGCCGCGTGCCATACCGGTGGCGCAGCCCCACGACTTCGACGGCCCAGAATGTACTGTTCAGCATCCGGCTACTGATGGTTGCCGAGCATCAGGCCCCAGAGCAGCGGCAGATAGGAGATCGAACCGAGAAACAACCGTCGCGCGGTGTCGTTGGTCCGCTGGCGCGCGAACTGGACGGCGAACCCCAGGAAGATCAGGCCGAGGATCAACGCCCCGCCGAAGTAGACCCGGCCGGCCAGGCCCACGAGCGTCGGCGCCAGGCTCACCGGCACGAGCACCGACGCGTAGAGCACCACCTGCCGGCCGGTGCTGCGGCCGTCCGGCTCGACGACCGGCAGCATCGGGAGACCGGCTCGCGCGTAATCCTCGCGGCACAACCAGGCAATCGCGAGGAAGTGCGGCATCTGCCAGAGAAAGACGATGGCGAAGAGCACCCACGCTTCGGCCGAGAGCGTGTTGGTCGCCGCGGCCCAGCCGATCATCGCGGGAAGCCCCCCGGGAACGCCGCCGACCAGTGTCGAAAGCGAGGTCTTGCTCTTGAGCGGCGTGTAGACGAGCGCGTACGACAACAGCGTGGCCGCAGCGACGCCGGCGGCGAGCCGGTTGGCGCCGACCGCGAGAAGCGCCAGGCCGCCGAGCGACAACGCCAGCGCGAACCACACGGCGGTGACCACGCGCATCCGGCCGCCAGGGAGCGGGCGCGTGCGCGTGCGCCGCATCAGCGCGTCGGTATTGCGCTCGAAGATCTGGTTGAACGCCGCTGCTCCGCCCGCGACCAGGGCCGTTCCGACCACCGTGCTCGTCAGCAGCCCGGGATCGAAGCGTTCCGCGCCGAGGTAGTAGCCGGCCAGCGTGGTTGCCACGACCAGCAGGTTGAGCCGAGGCTTGGTCAACGCCAGGAAATCGGCGGCGCGAGCTGATGCCTGCGGCCACCTCACTGAGAGCGCGACGGCACGCGGACGCGCGGGAAATGACGACACAGCGCTTGCTCCCGAACACGACGAGGCGCGGCAGATGATCGATTTTTGCGGGGACAGGCCCGCCGTCGAAACTACCACAGCCATTGCCGACGCGCAAACCGCGCGCCCGCATAACCCGCCCGAGCCTAAGACAGATTCCAGGGCGCCCACGGAAACTTGCTTCAACCGTCACGATCTCAGCCCTGGAAGATGTGTAGAGACTATTGGTCGCCGCGCGCCTACTTCGTCGCCAGTGCTCCTCCGCCCGCCTCGCGCAGCTTTCGCGTCACCCGGTCCTCGATCCAGTGCGGGTCCCACCACTCCACCGGGTTGACCGGGTGGCCCTGCAGCTGAATCGAGAAGTGGAGATGGTCGCCGCCGGCCAGCCCCGTCATGCCACTGCGCGCAATCCGCTGGTCCTTCTTGACCGTGTCGCCGGCCTTCACCTCGATCGAGGACAGGTGGCCATACAGCGACTGCACGCCCATGCCGTGATCGACGACGACGCAGTTGCCGTAGATGCCGAGGTAGTCGGCAAACACCACCCTGCCGTCGTTGCCGGCCAGCACCGGGATCTTCTGGGTGACCGCAAGGTCGAAGCCGAGGTGGACCTGCTGGTCCACCTCCTTGCCCTGATAGAAATATGTCCGGTGGTCGGCGAATTTCGATTCCACCTGCGCATTGCCGAGCGGCAGGAAAGGCCCTTTCCAGAGGATCTCCGGAGCCGTCTGCTGCGACAGGACGACGATCTTTTCCGCGTTCAGCCGCCGGAGGTCGCCGTTCACCTCGAGAAACGCCGGCAGGTAGCTGTCCCCGGGGCCGACCGCGACCTTCAACTCCGGCGAGTGTTCAAGGATTTCCGGCACGACACGCTGGAGGAACGCGTCCTGCAGATCGATGCGCCCCTTGCTGAAGGGCTTCGAAAACACCTTGTAGTCGAACGACGCATGGGCTTGATTTCCCGCCTCGTCGCGCGCGAAGAGCCGAATCGGCGTCCCGAGATCCTGGTCGTACAGGAGCGCGAAGAACGCCACCTTCAGCCCCGGGTCCGAGGTGGCGACGCCGGCCCCGGATGCGGGGAAGCCAGGGTAGATCATGTCGCCCACCTGGACGCCAGACTGCACGTCGGGCGGCGACACGCTGTAGATCACCATCTCGGATCCGCCGAGGTTGACGTAGTGGTGGGTCGAGATCGCGGCGACACGCGGCGGGTTGAACCGGGCGGTGACGTCGCGGGCGGCCGACGCTTCCTTCGTACGCATCCCGAACAGGGTTGTTCGCGCGGCGGTCACCATGATTCGCGCGCTGCCGGCCTGGAGGTCGGGCATCGCACGCTTGCCGATCGGCCGGCTAATCCGGATCCGGTTGGGCGTCTCCTGCGTCAGCGTGGCGGACGCGGGCGCGCCAAGCGAAAAGAGTGGCGTGCTCTTGCCGTTCTGCTCGAGGACGATGTCGAGGCGGGTCAGTTTCCCCTGCGGTGTCTCGACGCTCACGTCGAGCGCCGTATCGACGCCAATCATCTTCGACGGCTGGAGGATCTGAATCGACGGTGCAGCGCCGCGGCCGGCGACCACGAACACGATGCCGGCAGCCACCACGAGGGCCAGTAGGATTCCCAGTAGATATCGCATCCCTCAATCATACCCGCGACGCCCCCGGCTTGACCGAGCCGCGATCGGCTGATATCATCGAACGCTCGTAAGACCTCCGTGGGCCGGTATCGTCTAGGGGTCAGGACACGTGGTTCTCAGCCACGGGGAGCCTTGCGTAAACGGTTCGCGATGGCGGTATCGTCTAACGGTTAGGACGGATGGTTCTCAACCATCAAATCGGGGTTCGATTCCCCGTACCGCTACCAACTCAGACCGCATAGGACGCCTCAAGGGTCACACCGGGGACACACCAGAAAGGCTCTAGCGCGCGTCGCGCCATTTCGTCCGCGATATTTCGCACGGTGTACTGGAAGGATGTGTGAGGTCGAACTGCCTCCCCGCCGGGTGTCGCCCACGAGCGACGTCGAGGGGCGGCCCAAGTTCGTGCTCGACGTCTATCGCCAGTTGACCGGCAAGGAGCGAACTGCCGAGGGCCCGGCGAAGGCGAGGGCGACACCGGGAGCGAAGAAGCCGCAGGAGTGCGCTGGCGGGGGAAGCGTCTAACCCCAATGCCATTAGGGCCATATTGGCTTGAGTGAAGTTCGAGACTTTGAAGCCGATGCCGTCAACGATGTCTCCCTTCCAGGCCTTCAGCTCAGCGCGGCGAACAGGTCGCCGACGTCAACGTCCAGCGCCGACCGGTGCGTTCGTGCACCAGCACGCACCGCGAGCCGCTCTTGACCAGCCGGAAGTGCTCGGGCCGGCCGGTCTCGCGTCCGGCAAGGTCCACGCCTTGTGCGTCGCGATGTGGAGCCCGCTGGACGATCAGCGTGTCGTCGGCCGTCAGCGCGGCGTCGGCGAGGGTCACCGACGCTCCGTTCATCGCTCGGCTCACTACGCGCACCAGATCCGCGTGGCTCTGCTCCGTCGGGCTTGTGAGCACGGCGGGTACATCCGGCGGCGGCAACCGTGGGGGGCAACCGGCCAGGGCCAGCGTTCCAACAACGCTCACAGCGCTCGTCAAGCGCCTCATGTGAATCACCTCCGCAGAATGCGGTTCTCGCGCCAGGGAGACTTGTAGAGCAGTCCTTCGCCCAGGATCGGTGCCTGGATTGTCCTCACATTCGAGCGACTTGCAGACGCGGGGGACGCGGCGGGGCAGCTCCGGTTGACCAGGTAGCCCAGGGCCGCCGCCAATCTGCCTTCGTTGCGATCGCCGAGGGCGTGGCCGAAGTCGTCGTCGACAGCGCAGCCGGGCATCTGGACGCCGACCGTACCCGTGGCGTTGGGGGGGGAGAACCCGTCCGGGTAGTCCCCGAACGCCTGGTCATTGACGCCCTTGAACTCGATCGAGAAGTACGTCGTGGCGCAGTTGTCCTGAGGATAGAAGCCATAGGGCTTTCCACAAGTCGTCGATCCGATCTGGAACACCTGGACGCCCACGCCTCCCAGGCTGTTGAGGATTGATTCGCTGGCCGAGCAGGTGTTCGCACCCGTCAGGACCGTCACCCGCGTGAGGTTCAGTGACGGCAGGGCCTGACCGCTCGGTCCGGAAAACCCCTGGGAGGTCGCGTGGAACGGGATCGGCACGATCGCCTGTCCAGTGACCGGATCCAGCGTCGGGTACTTGTCACTGAACACGGTCTTCTCGAAGGTCCGGCCGGTCGTGGCCCCACGCCCCGCAACCATGTAGGCCACCTCGCTGGCGATGTCGAGGTAGCCGCCGCCGTTGTAACGGATGTCGAGCACCAGGTCGCTGACGTTCGCCGCCGCAAGCTGGCCAAAGGCGGCCACGAGTTCCTGCTCCGCGATCGCGATGTGGTCGTTGAAGAGCATATAACCCACCGTGCCCGTGGCGGTGGTGATGGTCTCGACGTTCTGTACCGGCGTCGACGTCACGTTGGCGGACACCATCGTGATGGTGCGAGGCGTGGTCGCTCCGGGATCGAGGATGGAGAACGTGTGGGAGGCGCCTGCCGAGGACGGGAACAGGCCCTCGTTCAGCTTGGCGACGCTTCCGCTGTCGCTCGCGTTGACCAGGTCCACCCCATCGACGGTCAGCACCTTCACGCCGCGAGAGAGGTTCGCGGGCGGGGTCGTGGCGGGGGCATTCGGCTCCGTATAGGCCACCACGACGAGGCGGGGCGGCGTCGATGCGACAACGAGGAACTGCGCGCCATATCCCGCTTCCACGCCGGACTGCGACAACGCCTCCCACTGGGCCGTCGGATACGTGAAGTGGAACCGGTCCTTCGGGTTGCCGGACGGCGTGGTGGCCGAGGTCTTCAGGATGTTGAAGTAATCAGGGGTCGAGTACGACGCCGGATTGAGGTCCGGCACTTCGCGGTACCAGAGATACAACTCGTTGGTCCACGAACGCAGGAAGCGGTTCTCGGTGAGGGTCGAGCCCTGGACGTCGGGATAGCGCTTGCCGGTCGTGGGATCCGTGCCGGTGCGAGGGCTGGCGCACTGGTTCGCGAAAGTAGCTGACGGCTCGAACACGCCCGCCGTCCAGGAACCGGGACTGCCGCTCGAAGTGCTCCCGTTGCTCCCGCTGCCACCTCCGCAACCGGCCAACGTGACCAGACTCGCCAGGATGATCCAGCGAAGCTCTGAAGGCATGAAACCAAGATAGCATAGCCGCGGATCGGGTGACCGGCCGCCGCCATAGCGCTGGCCGCTGTCCGTTCCCGGCAGGCCGACCCGACGGCGTGATCGCCAACGATGCCCTGCGGCGCCCCAATAAAGTCGGCGTCACCAGTCGTCTCACTTCGTGTCGACCACCAACGTGATTCGCTGGCCATTTCGCAGGACGGCCACCTTCGCCTGCGGCATAATTTGGAGTTCGCCGAACAGCCGCATGACGGTTGCCACGCCGTCCAGCGGCTGGCCATTGACTTCCAGGACGACATCGCCGTTCCGGAGTCCCAGTTGGTCGGCGACGCCGCCCGCCTTGATCTGGCCGATCTCGTACCCGTCGATGAGCCGCTGCCCGCTCGCCGTATCCCGGTACCTGGGGGTGGCGACCGCCGATTCCAGAAGGCTGGGCAGATCCTTCAGATAGCGATCGACCGCGCCTTTCGCAAGATCGACGACCACGACATCCGGCGATGCGGTGAGGACTGTGTTCGGGGAACGGGCCCGCGCGCCCGCTGGAGGCTGCGTGTCCGCCGGGTGGATCGCGGCGGAGAAGACCAGGAGTTCGGGGCGATTCATCAGGAGGTTCTTGATGAGGACGCCGTCCTCGCGAATTTCCTGGATCTCCGCGAGATCGCACGCCTGCTGTCCGGCAAAGAACATCCCCCGCCGCTGAGAGGCATCGGCGCAGCGGATGAGACACGCGGACCTGGCTGGTGTTTCCTTGTCCACGATGACCCCGGTCAGCTGGAGCGGGAGAACCGAGAGCGGCACTGGCTTGGCAGGCTGCTGCGGGAGACCGGCGACCAGCAGGCCGACCGCCGATGCGGCGAGGCTGCCACAGATTCCGGTCATGAAACCCATCGACATCCCTCTTCCGCCATCTGCATGGTGCGCCCCCTCTGCTGGCAGGCAAGGACGCAGCGCAGGCGCGACGCGACCTGCGAATCCAGGACAAGTCTGCGCGGTACCGCGCACCCCGTCAATAGGGCGCGTAGGACTCGAGCAGCATCCAATCCGGCAAGGGAACTGAGTCGATCCCAGGTTGAGTTGGGCCGCTACGAGTCCTTGCTCACCCGCCAAGCGATACCACTTTGCGGCTTGGATGGAGTCCTGCGGCACTCACTCAGACGCGGACGACCACGGGGAGGATGCGACGTGGGAAGTACAACCGGGATCATGCGCCTCGTGACCACGAATCGAGTCAACGAACTCAGTGCTGACGCATGCTTCGGCAAGTGATGTACTGGCAAGCGGTTAGAACGCGCCTGCGGTTTATTTCGGCGCAATACACGGGTGCTTAACGGTTTTGGGGAAACCCACTTCGTTCGCCTCAGTGTCTGGTCGGATGGGACCGATCCCAGGATAGACTCACGGCCGTCCCGCGTCACCAGGACGTCCTCACGTGTCGACACCGTCGACCTCGCGGCCAGTCCCCCATCCCCGTCCTTCCGGCCCCGATTGCGCTCCTGCAGGAACCTCTGGTACTCGCGCTTGAGCTCGTAGTCGAGGACCACTCGACGGGACGCGGCCGCCGTGGCTTCGCAGACGCTCCTCTGCTCGGAGGTAAGCCCGATAGATCCGGGAGTCGTGTGCGAGCTCTCGCGGCCTTCTGATGCCCGCGTAGAACGTCTGGCGGCCCTTCCAACGCGGTTCCTCCCGATCCCACCGGTTCGCGTCGAGGAGATCGCGACCACGATTGGAGAGGAACGCAACCCGTTCATCCGGTCCGGACGAGGTTCGACCCAGCAGGCCCTCGGCTTCGAGGTGCTTCAGGCTCTCGCGAGCAGATGCGCGGCCCTCGATGCCCGCTCGATGTCGCTCTCGGACACGACTCGGAAGGCGCCGACCGTTGCCAGCACGCGGCCGTCGGTTCCATTGACCTCGTAGGTTCGGTCCCGGTCTCGCACCAGTTCCCGCTCCGGGCCGAGAGGCAGATCAACCTCGCGCACGAAGACGTCTCGTGGGTCCAAGGAGCGGTCGTCATCTCGGTCGCTGCGACCGGCACGGCTCCCACGAGGCCGGTCCCACGAACCACCGCGGTCGCGGTCTTCTGAGTCTCTTGGGTCGTACCTGTCCCACATACTCGGGTCCGATCCCTCGGCGATTGCTGTGGAAAGGAGGTTCGTCTGGCCACAAGTATGTTCGGCTGATCGGGAAGCAGCAATGCTCGGTCGGGTAGCGTTGGGAGCCTGTGGGTGGTGTGGGGTCCCTGGTCGGGGCGCACGTCAGATTTGTGAGGTGGAGGTCAGGCGGCCTCCCCCCGCGCCGTGGCTGAGCGCCGTTCCCAGAAGTCCTCGAATCTCCCACTCAGGCGG